>Ga0157380_10003392_pt1 | contig 10930 bp, 6 predicted proteins | sample S35metaG_FD_119757 | JGI IMG/M metagenome (GOLD analysis project Ga0157380, IMG submission 119757) | Switchgrass rhizosphere microbial communities from Kellogg Biological Station, Michigan, USA - S3-5 metaG | ecosystem: Host-associated > Plants > Roots > Rhizosphere > Soil | place: USA: Michigan...
CGACGACGGTGTCGAGGTCCTCGATGTTGTCGACCTGCGAGCCGTTGGGAAATCCGAGGCAGTCGCTGATCTGCTTGCCGGTGTCGTCGAGCTGCGCCGATGTGATGATTTTCGATACGTCGCAACGGTGCTGGCCGTAAAGGTCACGCAACGTCGCGGCGCTGCGTTCCTGTTCGACCCGTTCGGGCGAGCCGGGCGGCAGGCGCGTATCGATGAAATCGTCGAAGGACCGCAGTTGCCGCAAACCGTATTGCCGGCTGAACTCGTTGAAGCGCGGAACGCCACGCTCGCGGTCGCGAATGATGTCGAGTGCCGCGACGTCCACCTTGCCCGTCACGCTCGGCAGCCGCGGCAGCGGAAGGTTCTGCAGGAATTGGGGGTGGTTGTGCAACGCGAGCCTGCCGGCGCGCTGGCGTCCGAGCGACAGTGCCCAGTTCGCCATGCCGCGCTCGCGCATCGCGCGCGTCGCTTCTGCGCCGACGGTCTTCACGACGGGAATGCGGCGCCGGATCATGTTCGGGTCGTGGTTCCACTCGCGGTACTCGATCAAGTCGGGCACGAGGGCGTGCAGCCGGTACACCGTGACGAACTCTTCCGGAAAGTTGAACGGCGAGCCGAAGTGATTGACGCCGCCGTTGACGTGAGCCGGGTTGGCGATGCTCCAGAGGTCGGGCGTGCGCCGCATCGCCGCTAACGCATCGGGATAGACGTGATTGCCGAGCCCGAAGATGCCGGGACCCGATGCGAACACCGAGTACCAGGCTGTCGCTCGACGCGCGTTGTCGGACGCGCCGAAATTGCGCACGACGATGTTTTCGAGCACGGCCGACACCGCGTCGTCCCGATCGAGCAGGCCGCCCCAGTTCGCGTTCGCGGCGCGGTGCAGCGGCTCGTCGTAGAGCAGTTGCGGCGTCCACTCGGTCGTGTGGATCTTCGCGATCTCCGCTGCGACAACCAGGCGCGCGATCTCGAACAACTCGGATGGCGTCACGTCCCGATAACGGACGACAGCGTCGGGGCGCGCCGGGTTGCGCAGCCCGCAGTCGGCATCGGGTGTGCGCGCGGCTTCACGCCGAAATGCGTCGACGAACGCGTTGTGCTCGCGGGCGAAAAGGTTGTGAAAGAAGCTCAGACCGACCGTCCAGTTGTCGGGAAAGGCCGTCGCCTCCTGGCCCGACCACTGCGCAGCGATCGGATCGCCGGCTGCAAACGGCGGCAGGTACTCGCGTCGATCGCCGTTCCCCTCGACGGCAGCTACCTGCGTCATCGTCAGGCGAGCAGGATCGCCCGGATCGCGATGGACGCGCCGCCTCGAATCGGTGTCGTATCCGTAAAGCTGCGACGCGTCCCACCACGCGGTGACCGTGTTGCGGGTCGTCTTGTATGCGCGGTTCGGATGACGTTCGCCGTCGTGCGTGAATGTCCCGGGATCCGACGCGTCCGCGATCAATGCGCGATCGATCCGATCCCCCGGGCGGCATCCGAGCCGGTCACGTTCGTCGCCGGCCAATGGCATCTCTTGGCCATCCTGCTGTCGCATCGCGCAGCCCAGCGCAGTCAGTTCCGCCGCGTTGTGGCCGGCTTCGAGATGCGAGAACCAGTCGTGCGTCATGAACTGGATCCAGAACGCGCCGAGCACGTTGAGGGCAGGGGCCGCCTTGTAGTCGCATTGCGCGGTCGTCGCGTCGCCCGGCAGGCCGAGTCCTGCATTGCACGAGGCCGGATGTGACTGCGCGCGCGTGAAAAGCTGGCGGCTGATCACCTGCGGATCGGGTTTCAGCAAGCCCAGGCGATCGCCGTGCCGGTTGCGTGCGAGCTCATTGCGGCCGAGTTCGGGGAACGTCGCTTCAAACTCCACGTTGCGGCCGAACAGCTCGTTGGTCGCACCCATGCGCGGATTGCGGATGTCGTTGCAGGTTCCATCGAGGTTGCGAAAGCGGATGAGCTCGCCGACGCATAGCTGATTCCCGGTGCCGCCGACGGCGTCATACGCCGGGTGCGTCGGCGGGAGCCGCATCTCGTCCCAGACCTTCTGCCCCCCGACGCCGTCGCGCCCTTCGACGAACTGCCGATAGGTGCCGCTGTTGTCGAACAGGTTGAAGCGGATGAGCTCGATTCGTTGATATTCGAGATCGGCGAGCGCGCCGCGGAGGCCTCTTTGGTCCGCGGCGCCGGGCGCGCCAGCGTTTGCGTGGCCGGCGAGGCTGCGCGCGCCGGCCGCACCCCAATACGCTGGCCAGTCGACGTACGGCGAAGCGCGCGCGTCGACGGCGCGCTCGCCGCCTCGACAGCGTGCGGTGTCGGGACCGACCTTGCCGAGGAAGCGTTCCGTTCGCTTGGTGGCGATCGGTCGTGCGCCATCGGCGGCCATCCGTGCGCACGCCAGCAGGTCGGATGCCGACGACTGCGTTTCGATGCTCGCGCAAGCGGACATCAGGGCTGCCGCTGCGACGGCGACGAAAATGCGCGCAGCCTCGTTGCGCGCCGCCGTATCCGTCATCGCGCTGCCGTGCACCGCGTCAAAGCGTCTTCAGGTATTCGACGAGCGCATCCTTGTCCGTGTCCGGCAGCGTGACGCCGAACGTGTGGCCGCCGTTGCCGCTGCCACGCTGGCTCACGTCGAATTTGGTGCCCTCGCGCTCCGCGTCGGCGCCTGTCGATACGAACCCGCCGCGAACTGGATCGTAAAGGTCGTACCCGCGGTAGAACACTTTTGGTCGCCTGTCGACGGGCTCGAGCAGGTCGCGCAGTGTCGGCACCGACCCGTTGTGCAGGTACGGCGCGCGCAACCAGATGCCGTCGAGGTACTGGACGTTGTAGCCGATCAGCGGCGCCTCGACGAGCCCCTTGCGCTCGATGCCCATGCCGCCGACGACCTTGTTGGCGGCAACCGCGAAGTCCTTGCCCCACGTATCGATGCGGTCGCGATTGGTGCCGACGTCGGAGCGGCAGCGGCGTGCCGGTGCGGTCGCTTGCATGGCACGTCGCGCACTGCTGGTCGAATATCGCCTTGCCCGCAGTCGCTTTAGCGCCGTCGAGAGCGAACGGATACTTGGGCGGTGGCTTGTTGCGCAGGTAGTCCTTCAGCCAGTCGATCTGGGCTAAGAAACCGGCCTTGTCCTTTGGTCCCGATTCGCTGCCGATGAGGCCGAGCGCCGAGTCGATGATCACCGAGTACGCGTCGTGACTGTCGCCCGCCCAGTTCATCCGGTTGGCCGGGCTGTCGTACTTCTTGAGGTTCCAGATCGACGGCATGTCGGTCGGACCGAAGCTGTCGTCCATCGGGAGCTTCAGCATGAAGTACTTCGTCAGGTTCATCGCGTCGTCGCGGCCGCGGCCCCACTCCGGAAACGCGGCGTGGTAAACCCACGCGAACTGCTGCTCGCGTTCGAGCAGCCGCTTCTTCGTGATCGGAATGATCAGGAAGCGATAGATCGCCTTGTCGAGCCACGACAACTCCGTGACGTTCATGATCTCCCACAGCACGTTGTCGGGCGTGAAGCGCGGATCCTTCGCGCAATCGACGAAGAAGCGGAAAAAGCCTTCGACGTTTGTCGTCGGGCCAGGACCGGCGGCAATGACGATCGGCGGCGCATTTGTTGCAGTCCGCAAGCGCGTGCTGTGGCAGACGGCGCAATTGTTGGCGACGCGCGGAAAGCCGATCACCTTCTTCGTGAATCCCACTGGCAGTTCCTGGCCCTGTTCCCACGGCACGCCAAGCGACGCGTAGCCGCCCGGTCCGGGCAGCTTCTCCGGGAACATCCGCGGCAGCACGTAGAAGATCCAGTACGGAATGCCGGCATCGTTCTCGGCGCCGATCGAGCCGTACTTGAAGCGCGTGTCGGCATCCTGCGTAACCCACGCGGGTTGCGGTTCCTCACGGAAGAACTTGTACCAGGCGACGTACCCGCCGAGGGCGAGCAGCGCTGCGACGACGATGCCGATGACGATCCAGCGCCGCTTGTGATCCCTGTCCACGGTATCGATGAGCACGGGCTTTCCTCGCTTTGATGCGGCCTAGCGTTAACAGGCCCTAGAACGTCTTCAGGAACTCGACGAGCGCCGCCTTGTCCGGCGGCGAAAGTGCGGTGCCGTACTCGGTTCCCTCGTGTCCTGCATTGCCGTTGCCGGGCACGGAGGTGTCGAAGCGGAAAAACGCCCGTCCGCGCTCGTCCGCAACATCGGACACGAAGCCGACGTTGGTCGTGTCGTAGACGTCGTTGCCGCGATAGAACACTTTCGGTCTGCTTCCGGCGGGATCGAGCAATGCGCGCAGCGACGGGACCGATCCGTTGTGCAGGTAAGGTGCGCGCAGCCACAGACCGTCGAGCGGCATGTTCGCGTAGCCGAACGTTTTGCGGAAATGGGAGAAGCGATACGGCGTGCCCGCATACAACGTGCCCTGATTGGCGGCGAGGGCGGGCACGTAGTTGTCGAGCCGGTAGCGATCGGTGCCGATGCTTTCGATCGGCGTCACGAAGCCGACGCGCGCGCCACTGAAATCGCGTCCGCTCGCGCCGTGGCAGTCCGCGCAATAGGTTGCGTACAGCGCTGCACCGCGCGCGGCGGCGCCGTGGTCGATCGAATACGGATAGGCCGGCGGCGCGAGACTGGTGAGCCACGTCTCAATGCGGCCGATCGCCTGGTGGTCGATGATCGGCGGCAGCGCGCCGGTGCCGAAAGCCGCACTGAGATTGCGCTCCTCGACCTTGTCGTTGTTGCCGTCCCAATGCAATTGCATCTGCTGGCCGTCCGCGCGCTTCTTGCGCGCACCCTGCAGCCAGATCGACGGGAAATCCGCAGTGCCGAGCGACGTCGGCTCGATCGGCTGGCCGGGCGACCAGTCCGGCAACTGTTTCCATGGCCAGTCGAAGATCGCCTTTGCGGCGCTGAACGTGTCGACGCGGCCGGGTCCCCACGGCGGCTGCTTCGCCGAGAAGCCGAGCCTGCTCTCGAGCAGCTTCACCTGGTCGCCCATCAGCCACACGGCGATCGGGTAGACGAGGTACCGGTCGATGAGGTCAAGGTCCGCGCCAAGCGCCTGTGCGTTCGGCACGACGTTGTGCTTGTTGAACCGCTCGTCCCTCGCACAACTGAAGAAGAAGTGCTCGAATCCGTACAGGTCGAACAGGTTCGCGGGCATGCCGAGAACGATGCGCCGCGGCGCGGCGGGCGCGTCGCGCACCGTGCTCGAGTGGCACACGGCGCAGTTGACGAACACGCGGTCGAGCCCAAGGTTGCGACGCATCGACACGCCGACCGGCAGGTCCTTCTCCTGCCCCTTCGCGTCCTGCTCGTAGATCAGGCCGAGCGACTTGTAGCCTTCTCGCGATAGCGCACGCAAGTCCGCCGCGGTGCTGCCGCGCTTCGGATTCGCGACGCGCGTCGAATAGTCGGGCGCGAGGCGCGCCGCAGGCAGCATGTCGGAGCACAGCAGCGGCATCGCCTGCCAGATCCACAACGGAAATCCGAGGTTGACCTCGCCGCCCGTCGAGCCGTACTTGAAATGGTCTTCAGGCGTGTCATACACGACGGCGCGATTGGGCAGGAAGCGCATCGCCGCGTAGACGATCGCGAGCAGCACGGTCACCGCAACGAGTGTCGCGAAGACCCGCCACGCGTGCCATAGCCGCCTCATTTGCGCAGGGCGAAATAGCCGATCATCTGCCATTTGCCCCACCACCACTTGAAGTGAACCTTGCCGAGGTACACGCCGTCACGAACCTCGACGATCTCGTCGATGATCCGGCGGATAGTGAGCGCGGGATTGTCGGGACGGTTGTAGTCGATCCGGAACACGCGGCGATCAGCGTCGACCTTGCCGGCGGCCGTCGACGTCTCGAAGATGAATGCGCGGAAGCTGTCGCTGCCGTAGTCGCGATTGCCGCGATAGAACGGATACAGAAGGCCGAGGACCGCGCGCCATTTGGCGCTGAAGATGTTGTCCCCGCGCGATTCGGACGCGATCAGGAACTTGCCTCTCCACGGCATCAGGAACGACGTCAGCCATTCGACGAACGGCGTGACGAGCGGCGCGATGTCGAGCGCGACGAGCTCGCCGCGATAGGGCCCGTCGGGCGGCGGGTTGGGCACCGTTCCTGCACGAAATAACGTGTCGAGCGCGGCAAGCCCGTCCTTGTGTCGCGCCCGCAGCACTTGCTGGGCCGCGCGGATCAAATCGGATTCGTCGATTACGCCTGCACCGTCTGCTACCGAATGAGTCACCATCGTGAGCTCCTTATGCCGAACGAGACGGCGTGACGCCGGCATCCTCGGCGATTACGTCGCTGGCCTTTTCACTGATCATGTAGACCGCTGCTGCGATGAAAAAACCCGGGATCTTCGGGAACACCGACGCGTCGACGATGCGCAGGCCGGCCACACCGTGCACGCGGAACCTGCTGTCGACGACGGCCCCCGCGTCGTTGCGCGGCCCCATTCGGCAACTGCACGACGCGTGGTGTCCCCACGCCGTGTCCTGCACGAAGCGGCGGATCTCGTCGGGCGTGCGGACGGCGGCGCCGGGAGACAGCTCCTCGGCGATGATGTCGTCGCATCGCGCGGTGATGCGACGCACCGTTTCGACGCCCTCCACGACCGAATCGAGATCGTCCACGGCGCCCGTTCCTTCGTCGAAGTAGTGAAAATTGACGTCCGGCACGTCGCGCGGATCGCTGCTGCGAAGCGTCACGCGGCCGGCGCTATTTCCAGTATGGGCTTTCAGAATCGCCCATGAAAAGTAATCTTCGCCTTTCGCGATGGCACGGGAATAGCCCGGGTAGTAGCCACGGAATGACCCGAGCAGTCCGAAGATGAACAGATCGGGCTCGGGCCGCTCCTGCCGCGACCGCTTCATCATCGACACGATCGCGCCATTGGTCGTATACGGACCGGCTCCACGCAGCCATTCGCGAAACTGCGGATCGGGTTCCTCGCCGGGTGCCGGCGGACGAAAACGCATGCCCTCGACGAGCGAGAAGTCGGCGCGCATCCGCGTGACGACGCTCACCTCGTAGCGATCCTGCAGGTTCTCGCCGACACCGGGCAGGTCGTGCCTGACGGCGATGCCGTGGCGCTCGAGCTCCGCGCGTGGCCCGATGCCGGAGAGTTTCAGGATCTGCGGCGTGTTGAACGCTCCGGCGCAGAGGATCACCTCGCGGCGTGCTGCAACTTGTTCCCGCTGCGGCGCGTCGGCCACCGCGTGCAAAGGGTCGGCGCGATACAGGTGGCGCCCCGACAAATATTCGACACCCGTGGCACGGCGGTGCTCGTCGAGCACGACACGCGTGACAAGTGCCCGCGTGCGCACGACGAGCCGATCGGGGCACGCGCGCTGCACGCGCCTGATGTACTCGCGGCTGCCGACGCGATGTCCGCCCTGGGTCGACACCGGCATTACGCAGACGCCTTCGCCGCTTTGCCGGACGAGCCGCCAGTCGTTGGGATCGAAATGACTGGCGAGCCGCCCCAGCACGCGCGAGAACGGGCGGCCGAGCGTTGCGAACGATTCGCGAAGCATCGCCTTGACCAGCCCCTGGGCGAACGCGTCGCGCACCATCAGCAGCGGATCGGCGACGTTGGTCGCGAGCCAGCCGTCGAAGCCGTGGCGGCTGGCGGCGTCGATGCGCGACACGTATTCGCAGCGTTCGAGCCGCGTGAAATAGCGATGCATGTTGTCGCTCGACCACGACGCGTCGCCTGTGATCGCTGCGATATTGTCCCAGTCGCTGTTGTGCGGATAGAGCAGGATCATCGCGTTGTGAGCGGTGCATCCGCCGAGCGTAGCGCACCGCGGATAGAGCACGCCGTTCTCGGCGGCACGAAACTTCGGGTCGCGCCGCTGGCGTGCGTCGTCGGCGTAATGACGCACGAAGAAGTTCCAGGCGTAGCGGTCATCCTCCGACGCGCGCGCATGAAACGCGGGCACATCGTAGTCGTATGAGTCGTCGTCGCCGCCAGCCTCGAGCAGCAGCACGCGAAATCCAGCACGTGCGAGATTGGCAGCAAGCGGGCCGCCGCCCGCGCCGGAACCGACGATGACGTAGTCGAACGCATCGTCACCGGCGGATTCGCGACACGCGATATCGCCGGACGGCCCATCGTCCCCGGTCCGGAACAGCGCGCCGCAACCGCTGACGAGCGCGACGGCCAGCGCGCCGACTGCCGCGAAGGCCCGGAGAACGCGCCGTCGCGCCACGGTCTGCAACGCAACGCCCGGCGGCGCAGACGGTTCGTTCACAGCGTCTTCAGGAACGCGATCAGCGCGCGCTTGTCCACGTCGCTCAACGCCGGCTCCTCGGCGAAATAGTCGGTGCCGAAGTAGTGGCCGCGGTTGACGACGAAATCCGGGCATTTGCTGAGGTCGATGAGCGGCTGCACCAGATCGGCGAACGCCTGGCGCGCGTCGGCGTCGCTCGCGTTCGCTGGCAGCGACTTCAGGTCGCCCTTGGCGCGGGCGACGAACGCCAGCAGCTTGCCGCGCTGCTCGAGATCGATGTTCGATAGCAAGTTGATCGGCGTGCCCTTGGGGATTGGTCCGATCTCGATGCCCCCCTCGCTGAACAGCCACGGTTGCGCGTACGAAAGCGGACCCGAGAGCGATTGCAGGAAGTCGGGCAGATAGCCTTTCGGCACGCGCAGGTAGCTCGTCGCCAACGTGACGTCAACGTGACCCGGTACAAGCTTGCCCGACGCGGTGACGAACATCCGGTCGCCCTTGCGTTTCTCCGGCCACAACAGCTGCTCGATGCCGCCGTCGAACGACTTCATCCGATCGGCAACCGATCCTGACCAGTAGAAGTCGCCGAGCGTGTTGTTGAGCAGGAACGGCGCCGACGACCACAGACTGATCAGCGACGGTGGACGAATGTAGCCGCGACCGCCTGCGGGCATTTCGTAGCGCCGCGGCGCGCCCGTCAGCGGATCGTGGACGGTGATCGCACCGACCGACGGCAGGCTCTTGTACGAGTGCGACGAGAAATTGTCCCAGATGTCGCCGGCGAGCGCATTGGTCGCGAGCGACGAGCAGGCGTTCGTCTCCAGCAGCGTCACGGGTATGCGCAACTCGGTGGACAGGTAGTTGCCGGCCAGAAAATCGTCGCGCAGCGCGATCTGCCGCATCTCGCGCTTGAACTCGTCGCTCTTCGTGTACTTCCAGTAGTCGTTCCAGCAGCCGAGGTAGCCGGGCCCGGCGCAACCCTGCTGCGGGAAGAACCGGAATGCCTGCTCGGGGAGCTTGCTCGAATGACACCGCGCGCACGTGTCGGCGAACACGGTCCTGCCGCGCTCGAGCGTCGGCTTGTCCGCCGTCAGGAACGCATTGCCGCCGGGTGCGTCCTTCAAATAGTCCGGCTTCGCGGTCGCGAGGAAGAACAGCGCGACGTCCGGCGTCTGCGTTTCAGTTGCTTTCCAGTAACTCGAATTGCGGTTCGCGACGGCGATCTCGAACGGCGTGAACTTTGTGCCGCCGACGAACGGCCTGAAATGCGCGAGCCACTCCTCGCTGAAGAGACCGATATTGACGAACACGCGGTTCAGCGCGCCGAGTGCGCCGACCGAGTCCGAGCCGTCCTTCAGCACGCGCGGCGTGAACACGGTTCCGGGCGCCTCGTAGAACTGCGCGAGGGGACTGCCGGCGGGCACGTACTTGTTCAGGTGCTCGTTGTTGCGCTCGCCGCCTTCCAGCGCTTCCTTGCCCCAGCGCCGTGCAAGCGCCAGCCGCGCGCCCAAGTTGTAGACCGAGTTCATCGTCCGCGGATTGTTCATGTAGTCGGTCGACACGAACGACGTGTCGAGCGCGCCGGGCCGCGACGTATGGAATAGCTGATACGGGAAGCTCGATTCGTCTACGTTCCACACGAACACGCGATCGACCCAGAAATACTGCGCGCCGGGATTGGAGTTCAGGTTTTCCCACTTCGGATGCTCGGGATCCTGCGGCGGATTGGTCGGATTGGGACCGACGTGACAAAAGCCGCACGACATGCCGACGCGGTAGGGTTTGACGAGACTGCGATCGTTGTAATAGCTCGGATCCGTGTAGTACCGCTCGGGATCCCAGCGGCGCGCAGCAGCCTCGTCGAACGCTGGATTCGGAAACAGGCGCAACCCGACCACGCCGGTCGCGTACCCGTAGAACGATCCGATCGGCACCGTACTGCCTCGCGTACCGATCGCAACACCCGGGTATTTCGTCTCGTTCTCGAAGGGGTCGGGCGCGCAATCGGCCCGCCGCACGTCGAGCCAGAGTCCGAAGCGGTCCTTGCGCGGTCCGGTGCCCTTGTCGAAACAGGGCTCGTTGACGAGTCCGAGATAACGCCAGCGCGAATCGCGGCTGTACTGAAGGCTCGGGTGATTAGACACGGTCTTCAGGAAGTCGAGGATGCCGGCGCTATCGACAGACAACTGGTTCCACAGTCGATCGTTGCCGCCCGTCCAGACGATCCAGTTGTTGCGGCCTTTCACCGCAGCCTTCACGGCGTCGGCCGGTGCGATCCCCGGCACGTAGGGCGCGAGCTCGCTGGCGACCTTCGCTGCGTCCTTCGTCACGCCGTAGTCCATATCGCGGAAGTAGTCTTCGTCGGCTGCGGGGAAGCTGCCGGCCATTCGTCCGACACAGAGCGCCTCGTCGAGGACGTTGCCGCCGCCGCGTCCGCACGACGCCTGCCACGGCAGCGTCGTGCAGCAGGCGAGCACCAGTGCGCCGGCAATCACCGCGAGTGGAAGCGCGCGGGATCTCTTTGTTTTCATCGGTCGGTCTCCCATGTTGTTCTCGTGATGCGCTGGCACCGCGCTTGCCGGGCGTCGCGTTGCAACGTATCGTCGTCGCAATAGCGGAGGATGATCGTATGGCGGCGACGTTCCGGATCAAGCTGCTTGCGGCCCAGCACGGCGACTGCATCTGGATCGAGTACGGGGAGCCGGGCACCAC
>Ga0157380_10003395_pt1 | contig 10929 bp, 10 predicted proteins | sample S35metaG_FD_119757 | JGI IMG/M metagenome (GOLD analysis project Ga0157380, IMG submission 119757) | Switchgrass rhizosphere microbial communities from Kellogg Biological Station, Michigan, USA - S3-5 metaG | ecosystem: Host-associated > Plants > Roots > Rhizosphere > Soil | place: USA...
CATGGACGCCGACCCCCGCGACGATGTCTACAGTCTGGGTTGCATCGTCTATCAGCTGTTCAGCGGCCGTCATCCATTCAAGGGAACCGACGCTCCGAGGGCAATGGATGCGGGAATGAAAGCGGCGGACATCGCCGGACTCACGCGTAAGCAGAATCGCGCTTTGGCTGCGGCACTCAGTTTTCGTCGGCAGGACCGCACGTCGACCGTACAGCAATTCGTGGAAGAGTTCGGACTGGATACCATCGGCGCTCGCAGCAACAACGGCCGCCTGGTGGGGGGTGTTGCGGCTGCGGCCATTGCAGCCATTGCTGTCTCCGTAGGCCTGTATGCATTGCGGGAGCCTGATCGCAATGTGCCGACTCCTCCGGCGGAGTCGAAGGAAGTCTCGACCACTGCGCGAGCAACTGTGCAAACTCCAGTGGAGCGCACGCAAGAAGTTGCTGTGGCTGCAACCTCCACGTCGGCATCGTCACAGCCGGAAACTTTCGAGACTCGGTGCCAGGGTACCGCGAGCCGCGAGTTGCTCGTGCGGCTGGTCGATCAGGGCCTGGCGGAGCAGACGAGTTTCACTCTCGGCATCGGGGATGAAAAACTCGAGTCGCAGGCAACCATCCGGCGCATCGTCGCTTGCCTGCGCGAGCTGCAGCGCCTGGGATTTTCCGACCAGTCGAGCCGCGCCCTGATTCACGATACCGAAGCCATCGCCGGGCTCCTGTAGACAATATCCCGACTCAGTGCGATTCGTCCACTCGCCTGATGACTACCCTGCGATTGGCCGCGCGTGCTGCTTCGGAGGTTCCTTCCACCTGCGGCCTCGATTCCCCGACGGCCTGGGTAGTCAACCGTTTCTCCACGACGCCCTGGGCGGCCAGGTATTGGAACACCGAGCGTGCGCGCCGCGCCGACAAGTCGAGATTATATTCGTCCGTGCCTACATCGTCCGTATGCCCCTCGATCACGAAGGGGTACTTGGCCAGGCGCTGGTCGATCATGCCTTTGCCTACAGCGTCGAGTTGCCGGCGGCTCCAGTCGGTGAGCTGCGCGGAGTCGGTAGCGAATTCGATCCTGAAGCCTCGATCGGCATTGGCGACGGAGCGCGTGCCGACGCCATAGAACTGCACGAAGTCCTCTGTCGATACGAAGTCCTTCATGGCTGGAGCAACGACGTGCAGCGGCAGCCGCTGCATAGCCAGACGCAGGTTTGGATTGGCCTGGCGTGCCGCTGCGATTTGGTCGAGAACGCGATCAGCGGCAACCCACGGTGCTGCGTCGCTATCGGTCGCAGCGGCAAAGATGGGCGATTGCGAGCCGATCACATATACATAGCCTTTGCCGACGGGCATGTCTGCGTACAGGGTTTCGCCGGATAGTAGATCGGGGAACAGCAGTTCAGTCCCACGCGAGACCCGGTCGCCATCGACGGCGCGCTGCGGAATCTTCACCTGGGCCTTGCCTTCCGCGTTCACCAGCACGATGGCAATGCGCGCTTCGTCTTCGACCGTGATCCGGACCTGGAAATTGCTGCCCTGCTCGACTTCCGGTGAGACATTCGTATCCAGCGTCGCGCGGAGTTTGAGATCGGGCCAGTTGGCCTGCAGCGCGTCGAACGAGGCCGCCCGGGTGGCGGGGGCCATCGCCAGCCAGAGCGCCAGCACAGCGAGGACGAAACTTCGAATCGCCGCCATACCGCCCATGATCCGTCTCCTGCCCTTCGCCTGGGCCGCTGCAGTGCCCGGCAAGCTTACGCCACGACGTGCATATTCTTGGCGCATGCAGCGAACTTTGGAAGGGTCCGAAAGGGAAGCGCAGGTGAATCGGCGCACCGGAACCTTGCGCCGTTGATCTCAGGCCAGCAGCTCCGAAATCGTCCGGTTGGTGTCGGCTTCGCGATCTAAAGGACGCCGATCAGCGTCCGGTGATCTTGGGCGACATCATCGCCATGTCCAAGCAATACGCAGAAGCGCATCGTTCTTGGCATAAATGACTCGCTGCTGACGTGACGGATGGTCACAGCGGCCTTCGCCGACGATTCAGTGTGTGCGAAGCAGAACTCGCCTGCGCGGCAGGACGCCCATGAATCCGTTGCCGCCTGAGCTGTGCGATCCTCGGGGAACTGTTCACCGTCAAGCCGAAGTTACTGACCGTCCGCCAGCTCCAACCGTGGTGCTCACAGAAGTCCACAAAAGGACTGCGCTGGAACGGCTGACTCAGTTTGAGAATGACGTTCACGTCGTCGGAAGAAAGCGCGCCGGTCACGTCGAGGTGGGGGAAGGCCGTTTGGTACTCCCACATCATGTGCTCATAGGTATGCAGACTGTCGTGATGAAACAGGTCGATCTTGCCAAGCCGTTCGAGCAGGAGCGGCAACTCGACCTTGCTGTCACCAATGATGAGCTCCCAGTTTATCTTGTGTTCCGGGAATACGAAGAAATCATTGGGCGGTTCCTCCGGGCTGTTTCCCAGGTCGATGCTATAAAGTCTGCCACCCCCGTTGCGCGCCAGTGCCTCAAGAATGTACGAAGTCGATGCTCCGTAACAAACTCCGGTCTCTACAGCCACCCGCGGCTTCAATGCGCGCACAAGATAATAGAGCGCCTCGCAGTCCCACTCTCCTGTTGAACCGAAGCGATAGGGCCCGCTGAATTCAGCCAGCGCCACGCGCCGCGTCTTCGTCCACGCCGCGAATTCCGAAGCTTCGAACTCGCGACGCAATGCGTCGGTGTCCGCATCGAATCGGTCTTGCAGAAATGCAAACAGCTTCTGCCGCTCCTCCTCCAGGTCGAGCAGCGCATGCCTGATCACTCGAATGCCATTCCTGACCGCACGCGATGGATGTCGGAGCGACTTCTCGACGATTCTAACGACAGTTGGTAGATGCACGCGCGGTGACTCCTCATCTGCAGTAACACTACGATTGATCTGCAATTCCACTACGATTTCGGCGACTCCGCCGCCGTTCACTTCCGTGCCCAATGCAACGACTTGCTGACGTGTTCCGCGGTTACGAGACCTTCATGCTTCGACCTCCGAATGCGTCTCGGTCGACAGACAGTGATAGCGAAGGGAGACAGAAAGATCTACCTGGGTGACGCGCAAGACTTGCGCAGAAAGAGGTCGCGGGCGAACTCATTCAAGACAAAGAGCGATATTCGGCATCCTCGCTGCAAGAATCTATTTCCTCGTGAAGATCGGTTCCACCGACGGCCTTGCAGTACAGAAGGTGGTTGCATCCATGACCGATATGAGCCAGGAAGAATATGCCGCGATGATGCTCGCGGGTGGCCGGTCGCCGCGCGGTGATCGCTCGCTTCGCGAGCCGAACTGATGGCACACATCTCAGTCGGCATTGCCAGCAGTCACGTTCCCGCCATCGGACAATTGAACGATCTGCAACGGCTCGCGATCGAGACGCAATGCACGCAGCGGATCCATCGCTATGCCCGTCTCAACGACGCGGGTCAGTTCGATATGTGGGCAGGCCTCTATACCGAGGACGGCGTATTCGCACGCCCGAGCGAGCCGGATATCCACATTCGCGGACGCGGCGCCATCTTGGCATCCCTCAAAGCGCGTCCGCCACGGACGACGCGGCACCTCATGACCTCGGTCGAAGCAATCGTCGATAGCTCGACACGTGCAAGAGCACACAGCAGCGTTCTCTTGTTCATTGGCGAGGGTGCGATCTTGCCCGCGACGATCAAGGCGACCCTGCTGGGTACATTCGACGATGTACTGCAGAAAGTGGGCGGCGAATGGTCGTTTGCGCAACGCCTGGGCGCGTTGCAGATGAAGTCATAAGCGGAGCAACGCACATGAACCTGAGCACACAGCAGATTCTTACGACTCACGTCGGCAGCCTGCCGTGGGAACGCCCCATCGTCGACTCCTCACCAAGAAAGAGAACAGCGATCCCTACGACCAATCGGCCTTCGATACCGCGATGCGCGACGCCGTCTCGCGCGTCGTCGCTCAGCGGGTCGATGTCGGCATCGATGTGGTAAGCGATGGCGAAATGACCGAGCGGATCGCGCAGACCGCCATGTGACGTGCCTATTTCCTGCACGGCCACGTCGACACCGGTCAGATCCGGGACGTTCTATGACCGCATCGTCATGGCGCCGGCAGGATCATGGCGCGGCACTCGCCGAAGCCGAAGCCAACGAAGCCTTCCGCTTTGGTGTGTGCCGATAGGATGATTTCGTCTCCGTTCTCAAGGAAGGTGCGTGTCTCTCCGCTCGGGAGTTTTATCGGGCTGGTGCCCCCTTTGGTGATCTCGAGCAAGCTGCCGTAACCCTCCTCGGTCGGCGCGGAGAGCGTGCCCGTGCCGATGAGGTCCCCAGGCTGAAGATTGCAGCCGTTGGACGTATGGTGTGTCACGATCTGCGCGACCGTCCAATACATGCTGGTTGCCGGGCCCCGGCTCAGCCGATGCGGGGCCGTGCCCTCTTTGCGCATGCGAGCAGTCGTGATGTGCGCTTCCAACGTAATGGCAAAGGCGCCCCTTCTCTGGTCCTCCGCATCCCACAAGTGGGGCAGCGGCTGCGGATCGCCCTCAGGCCGTGGCGGCTGCGCTAAGCGGAAGGGTGCGAGCGCCTCTGACGTCACCACCCAGGGGGAAATGGTCGAGTGGAAATTCTTAGCAAGAAAGGGGCCGAGGGGCTGATATTCCCAGGTCTGCAGATCGCGTGCGGACCAGTCGTTCAGCAGGCAAAGACCAACAACATGATCGGGCGCCTGACTGATCTGCAACGGCTTGCCCAATTCATTGCCGCGACCGATCCAGACGCCGAGTTCCAGTTCGTGATCGAGGCGAACGCTCGGTCCAAACAGGGGAGCATCGCGATCCGGCGCCTTACGCTGCCCTAGCGGCCTGACCAGCGGGACGCCCGAGGGTCGAATGGAGGACGCCCGCCCGTGATAACCGATCGGAACATATTTATAGTTGGGCAGCAGCGGATTGTCGGGCCGGAACAGCTTGCCGACATTGGTCGCGTGGTGAATGCCGACATAGAAGTCGGTGTAATCGCCGATCGCCGCCGGTAAATGCATGGCGCATGCGGAAGCGAGATGCAGCAGCGGCTCGACGGCCGGGCGATTTTTCGCGTCGCTTAGGAGTACGGACAAGCGTCTCCGCAATGCAAGGCGTTCGGTGCACTCCAGTGCGAAGAGCGCATTGAGAGTGTTACCGGCTAGTGCGGACGCGCAGGTCTGCGGCAGAAGACCGACCTCCGCGGCTGCGCGGAGATCAAGAATGCTATTGCCTATCGCGGCACCAGCGCGGGCATCTCCTCCAGCCGGGCTGAATATCCCGAACGGGAGGTTCTGGATCGGGAAGTCGGAATGCCCATCGGCGCTCTCGACCCAACTCGTTCGCGCCAAGTCGTGCGTGTCGTCGACGATGTAAGTCACCGAGGTACCTGTGCTTTGCGGAATCCGTCCCAAACCTCGTCATAGCCGCGCTGGCACAAAGGTGTTTCCATTGCCCATCTCGTCGGCCTGATGACGTGTCGGCCCTCGAACATGAAGGCCATGGTATTTTCGATCTTCTGCGGCCGCAGGGCGGCGGACACGCTCTTCTCGTAGCTGGCTTGGTCCGGGCCATGACCGCTCATCTGGTTGTGAAGCGATGCACCGCCGGGAGCGAAGCCACCTTCCTTGGCATCATAGGCGCCCGTGATCAGCCCCATGAATTCGCTCATCACGTTGCGGTGAAACCAAGGCGGACGGAAGGTTTCCTCAGCGACCATCCAGCGCGGCGGAAAGATCACGAAGTCGACATTTGCAGTGCCGGCATGGTCCGAACGGCTGGTCAGCACGGTGAAAATCGATGGATCGGGATGATCGAAGCTGACGGTGTTGATCGTGTTGAAGCGCCGAAGATCGTAGCGGCAAGGCGCGAGATTGCCGTGCCATGCAACGACATCCAGCGGCGAATGATCGAGCGTCGTCATCCACAGCCGCCCCTGGAATTTCTGGATCAGTTCGACGGGGCCGTCGACATCCTCATACCATGCAACCGGCGTCTCGAAGTCGCGCGGATTGGCGAGGCCGTTCGAGCCAATGGGGCCGAGATCCGGGAGGTCGAACTGGCGACCGTAGTTCTCGCAGATATAGCCCCGCGCGACGCCCTCAGTCAGTTCGACGCGGAAGCGGACTCCACGCGGGACAAGTCCTATCTGAAGGGGCGCAATGTCGATGCAGCCCATTTCGGTGACGAGACGGATCGCGCCCTGCTGCGGTACCAATAGCAACTCACCGTCGGCGGAGTAGAACACGCGATCCTTCATCGAACGGTTGGCTGCATAAAGATGGATGCCGAAGCCCTCACCATGCGCGACGTCACCATTTCCCGCATAGGTGACCAGCCCGTCGACGAAGTCGGTTGGGGACTCGGGCAGAGGCAGCGGAGTCCAGCGCAGACGATTGGGACTGGGTGGCACCTCATCGAACGGTCCAGAGCGGAGCAGCGCGGCACCCTCATAACCAATGAACGGCCCATGACTTGCGCTCGGTCGCATCCGATATAGCCAGCTGCGCATGTTCTCGGACCGCGGTGCGGTGAAGGCACTGCCGGAAAGCTGCTCGGCATAAAGGCCATAGGGAACCCGCTGCGGCGAGTTCCGCCCTTCGGGCAGCGCACCGGCCACGGCTTCCGTCGCAACGTGATTGCCGAAGCCGACAAGATATCGATCCTGTGTGGCGATGGCGTCGGGGTTGGCCTGTTGGTGAAGCGTCACGGTGTCCTTCGAGAGATGAGGCTCAGTAGCAGATACGGTCATGATCTTCGCTCCCGCGGGGCCCGAGTACTGACGTTCACCAACTCCGCCCGGCGCGCAATGTGTCGGTTGGCGAACCCCGCTTATTTGACCTGTACGTCTTTCAGAACCCTACGGTTCCTCGAAAGCAGTCGATCGAGTTGGCCGCGTGTCGATTCATTATCCCGCAACAGTCGCTCGGCATGACCCCTGACGGCCACCAGATCGACACTGTCGAAATACTCCACCGGCGAGGTTCCCTCAAGCCTGGCCATGATCAAAGCACCCACGAGCAGTCCAAGATGCTGGTCCCAGACAGGGTCATGCTGAGTTCTACCGCAATGTCGCGAGCGGTGATCATTCAGGCGCGCCTTCGACAAGTAGGTCGCGAATGATGCCACGCAGGCGAGAACTCAACGAATGCGTCTCCAAGGATCGCTGACCTCCGAGCGGGGTGGTGAGATCGATTGTAATTGGAAATTGTCGTGGCGGGTCTCGCGTATTCTGGGTAGGTGTAGTCATCAATGCACGGCGACTCGAACTGCGCAGCGTGACGACACTGACTACATTGCAGCTCTATGTCGGCTTTCGCACTAGATAGTCGTCAAACCCTTCGCCGCTTCAATAGACGACCACGCTGCGAATCGACTCGCCGCGCGTCATCAGATCGAAACCTTCGTTGATTCGTTCCAAAGGCATGACATGCGTGATGAGATCGTCGATGTTGATCTTCCTGTCCATGTACCAGTCAACGATCTGCGGCACTTGAGTTCGGCCACGAGCGCCGCCAAAGGCGGTGCCTTGCCAGCGCCGTCCCGTCACCAGTTGGAAGGGCCGCGTCGAGATTTCCTGTCCCGACGCTGCGACTCCAATCACGGTCGATACGCCCCACCCGCGATGACAGCACTCCAGCGCCTGTCGCATCAGCGTGGTGTTGCCTACACACTCGAAACTGTAATCGGCGCCGCCACCGGTGAGCTCCACGAGATGTGCGACCAGGTCGCCCTTGACGTCCTTGGGATTGACGAAGTGCGTCATTCCGAACTGCCGGGCCAGCTTTTCACGCGCGGGATTCACGTCCACGCCGACGATCATGTTGGCACCGACCATCTTGGCACCCTGGATGACATTCAAACCGATGCCCCCCAGTCCAAACACTACTACGTTGGCGCCCGCTTCGACCTTGGCAGTGAACAGCACAGCACCGATGCCAGTGGTAACACCGCAGCCGATGTAACAGATCTTGTCGAAAGGTGCATCGTCACGCACTTTCGCCAGCGCAATCTCCGGCAGCACCGTGTAGTTGGCAAACGTAGAACACCCCATGTAATGCAGCACGGGTTTGCCCTGGTACGAAAAGCGGCTGCTGCCATCCGGCATCAGACCTTTCCCCTGAGTAGCTCTAATGGCCGTACACAGATTGGTCTTATGCGACACGCAGGATTTGCACTCGCGGCATTCCGGCGTGTAGAGCGGGATGACGTGATCGCCTTTTTTCAGGGATCTGACGCCAGCTCCGACATCGACGACCACGCCGGCGCCTTCGTGCCCGAGAATGCAGGGAAACAACCCTTCGGGATCGGCCCCCGACAAAGTGTACTTGTCGGTGTGGCAGATGCCGGTCGCCCTGATCTCCACGAGCACCTCGCCGGCCCTGGGGCCATCGAGTTGCACGGTGTCTACGACCAGCGGTTTACCGGCCTCCAGGGCAACGGCAGCGCGTACATCCATCGGTGATTCCTCGGTTGCAAGCGGTGCGTGTCAGGACTTCACCACACCCGAAGCCTTCGCGACGTGCGTCGCGATGAAATCCATCAGCGGCGGCGAAAGGCAGTCATAGGGCTGCAGGCCGAGTTCGCGCAGCCTGGCTCGCACAGCATCCTGGTTTGCCGGATCGGCGCCGGACTCGATGATCGAGGAGACGAACGCAGCGAATTCGGGCGCGGACCAGCCGGACTCCGACGACAGTTCGGTATGGATGAAGTCCGCTGGATGAATTGACATTGTATTGGCCACGTTCTTCCCCCTTTTTTGGATGTAAGGCATCCAGCGCACGAATGCCGCAGCGGACAGCCGATACTAAGACCGCAGGGCGGCTCCCTTACAAACCTGAGTCGGTTGTGACTCACTGGTCCAGGGGGCGATCTCAACTCCCCGAATAGCGTCGCAAGCCGTGCGCCTTGAGTTTACGGTGCAATGTGCGCCGGCTGATGTTGAGCCGCGTCGCGGCGAGGCTGACATTCCAGTTGCAGCTCTGGAGAACTTCACGCAGCGTCTCGCACTCTGCCCGCACCAAAGCGTTGTCCGCCCGCGTTCTCGCATGGCCAATGGACGTCACCTGTCGCGACTCGGCAAGCGGCGTCTGGAGCACGCCATAACACAGCAAGCCGAAATCGCGTCGCGGCAGCGGATGCGCGTGCTCCGGTCGGCAGGCCAGCAGTTCCAGCTGATTCATGTCGAGCCCGACCAGAATCTCAATGGGCTTGCCGTACAGGTCGGCATGGTGCTTCGCATTGAGCCAGTCCAGAGCGCCGCGATTGGCTGCGACGACGCGACCCTGATCGTCGATCGCAAGGATGCCCTCGCCGGCGGTGGCAATGAACTCGCGATGGGGATGAAAGCGCAGCAATCGATGCTGGCGATAGCGTTCGAGCAATGCGCGGTTCTCGATGTTTTGCACGGCAAGCTTGACCAAGGCGAGAGTAGGCGCGGCAGATAGCTGCAGCCGACCCGAAATATTCAATGCGCCGACGAGTCGACCGCTGCCGTCAAGGATCGGCGCTCCGCAGCACGTCAATGCGGCGTTCTGCATGAGAAAGTGCTCCTCCTGCTGAATCAGCACGGGCTGACGCATCACGAGGCAAGTCCCCATGCCATTGGTCCCTTGCTCGGCTTCGCTCCAGACCGCGCCTTCGCGAAGGCCGCTGCTGCGTGCAACTTCGGCGAAACGCGAGTCGCCGACATAACTGAGGATCACGCCCTCATGATCGGTGAGCATCACGCCCACTGGCGCGTTGAGCAGACGGCTCAGCCCCGCCATCTCCACTTGCGCGATCGAGTAGACCGGATGCACTTGCTCGCGCCGCTTCCGCAACTCGGCGGAGGCAACGATCACCGGGCGTCGCTGCCGATCCGGACTCAGGAGCGCGGACGACAGACAACGGCTCCAGGATTCACGGATGCGCAAATCGAAGCGTTGCGCCGCATTCCCGCCCCTCACCACGTCCTCGACGATTCTGGCGTGACCCAGCCTACCTAGTGCTGTTGGCATGATGATTGGTTCCCTGTTTGGCGACGTACTCTACCTTCGATCAATTCGAGCAGGACCACGCGGATGGTGCTGCTTTCCGACGGCGACTTGACGCGACAACGCAATGTCGCAAACACACACTCGGTTCGACCACGGAAACGTTACACCTCGTAGCCGCGCAGGAAAACATCAAGCGCGCGCTGCACCGTCCGCTCGATCTGGGCGCGCGTAGGGGTCTTTGAGACACTGGCTGAATGGATTGAATACCTGCAGAACCCGTGCCCTTCTATGGAGCGGGCCTCGTATCAGTCCTGTCCATGACGACGAGTGTTGCCAAAGGGGGTCTGGGCCTCACCAACGGATGTTCGAGCATGACGCCGGACTGCCAGGATTCGGCAGCGATAGCACGCCGGGGCACTCACGGTGGATCACTTCGGCTTGAGCGAAGGGAAGGTGTTGAGCACATCGTCGAGAAGGGCCTGGGCGTCGGCTATGGTCGTTTCGACCTGAGATTCCGACACGTGGTCGTCAAGGGTAGATGCTCCCTAACTGGGATTGATTGCACCAAAATTAGGAGCGATTAGAGATGGCGCGCCCGGAGAGATTCGAACTCCCGACCACTTGGTTCGAAGCCAAGTACTCTATCCAACTGAGCTACGGGCGCGCTGGGGGAAACAATGCCTGAGTGCTTGAGGCGGGTGCGGAGTCTACCAGCGGCGCTGGCGGACGGCGAATTCCACGACTTGTCGGGCCAGCAGGGAGAATTGGGCCTGTAGTTTTGGGTCGGCGCAGCGGCCGGTGGCGTCGAAGATCGGTTCGGCGGTATTCAATGTCATGCCGAGCGGTGTCGGCCAGCCGCGCAGTGCGTGGACGATGGTGCGTACAGAAGTGAGAGTGGTGCCGGCCCCCTGCCAGCCAAAG
>Ga0157380_10003396_pt1 | contig 10928 bp, 10 predicted proteins | sample S35metaG_FD_119757 | JGI IMG/M metagenome (GOLD analysis project Ga0157380, IMG submission 119757) | Switchgrass rhizosphere microbial communities from Kellogg Biological Station, Michigan, USA - S3-5 metaG | ecosystem: Host-associated > Plants > Roots > Rhizosphere > Soil | place: USA...
ACGACACGAACACCAAGATGAACCCGCCGCTGCGCTCGGAAGCCGACCGCCTCGCGGTGCTCGAGGGGCTGCGCGACGGGACGATCGACTGCATCGCCACCGACCATGCGCCGCACACGGTCGACGACAAGAACGTCGAGTACGACCAGGCCGCTTTCGGGATCGTCGGCCTCGAGACGGCCGTGGCGCTCTGTCTCGACCGGCTAGTAGCCACCGATCTCATTTCGTTGCCCGAGCTCGTCGCGCTCCTTTCGACGCGCCCCGCGCGCGTGCTGGGTCTGCCGGGCGGGTCGCTGGCGCCGGGCTCGCCGGCCGACGTCACGCTGCTCGACCCCGCCAGGCGCCGCGCCGTCGACCCTGCCCGCTTCGCGAGCCGCAGCCGCAACACGCCGTTCGCGGGCTGGACGCTGCGCGGCTGGCCGGCGATGACGATCGTGGGGGGGCGGGTGGTCTGGAAGGACGAGCGGAGGTAGGCGGTCGGCTGTGGACACAGCCGATTACTCGTCCTCAGACCGAGTCTGTCCGAACCGCGTGGAATCGCCGTATCCGCCTCTCAGGCCTCCAACTTGGCGTTCTCGGCGCTGCGATCAGGGGCCGATGCAGCCGCGTGGTCTCCTCGAATGCGGCGTCGGATGGCTGCTCGGCCGTAGTCGTGCTCGGCGAAGAATCGGTTGTGCTGAGGGCACAGCAGGCCGATGTTCTCCGGGCTGTGATCGCCTCCCATGGCGAAGGGACGGCGGTGGTGGAACTCGAGCCGGTGCCGCTCGGAGCAGCGCCGGCCCTGCTCGTCCACGAAGTGGCAGCGCCCGCCGTCGCGCTCGTGCACCGCACGGCGCACCGAGGACGGGATGTGGCGCGAGGCGCCGGAAGTATCGGTCTCGGCAAGCGTGACGCGAGGAGCCGCCGTCTTGCCGAATCGCCGGGCCTCGAGCCGCTCCAGCTTGTCGGTCACGGCCCGATCGATGACCGCCGCGAGGTCGCCGTCAGGGACCTCCGAACGCAGGAGCGCCGTCAGCCGCTCGAGCTTGTCACGCAGCGCCGCGCTGGCGGTGAACTGGACCTTGAAGCGGGCGGGCGCCAGCGGCTCGACGACGGCCGTCCGTGACGGCGGGGGGAGACTGACAACTCGTCGCGCGACGAGTTCGTGGAGTGGGACAGCGGTCTGGGGCTCGACTCGTCCCGGGACGAGTTCGGCGGTCGAAGGAGGCGCCGGTTCCTGGACAGCGACGAGCGAGGGGCCTTGTCGCGTCGGCGGGAGCTTCCGGATCGCGGAGGGAACGTCCGGTCGAGGCGCCAGTTCTGCGACGAGGAGTTCGATCTGCCGCGTCGTCCGATGCGTCGCCCGCTCGAGGAGCACCGTGCAGTTGGCTGCGGTCAGGAGCGGCACGAGCCGCGCGACGCCGCTCAATTGGAGCCGGCCATCCCGGAGCGCCTCCAAGACCTCCGGGTGATGGCGTGCCGCGCGGGCTACCGTAATGCGGCGGTAGGCCTCGGCCTCCGAGAGATGCAGGCACTCGGTGCAGTAGGCGAACATCGAAGAGAAGGCCTGACGGGCGAAGAGCCGTCGCTCGTCGACCTCGCCGATGTGAGCGACGAGGTCGGCCTCGATGCGTCGGGAGGATGAGACGAGGTCGGCGAGGCGACGGAGCAACTCGTCGTCGGGAACGGTCTTGAGCACGAGAGCAGGATCCATGACTGCAATATAGGCAGGCGTTTCGTCGCTTCGCCGAAGGCTGTGTGGCAGGCCGGAGCGAGGACCGATCGACTCGCGCGGATCTCGCGGCGACGACGCTGCACTGGCGACAGCGGCGTGCGCCACGCCGGCACTCACCACCGCGTGGTCTAGCCGCGAATGAGGTCGGTCTCGAAATCTGTCAAGTGGCGGCGCGAAAAAAGTTTCGCAGGCCGAGGGTTGCGATCGGACGGCCGCACGCGCAACCCCGTGGGCCGCCTTTAGGGGCCGACCCTCTCGAGGGACCGATGGCGAGGCCCTAGGGTGTCCCTGGTGAAGACGAAGCAGCAGCTCAGGCGCAGTCAACCAGCACTTTGAGAGCGCCCGCGCGGCCGGCGTGGTCGAAGGCTCGGACAGCTTCGGCCAGCGGGTAGCGCGCCTCCACCAGCGGGCGCGGATCGACGCGGCCCGAAGCGAGCAGCGCGAGCGCCGGAGGGAACGGCCCGCAGCGCGAGCCCACGAGCGTGATCTCGTCGACCACGAAGCGCGCGAGGTCGACCTCCGCCTTGCCGTGGTAGGTGCTCTTGAGCACGATCGTGCCGCGCGGGCGCACCGCGCGGCGCGCGAGCTCGAGGCCGTCGGGATGGCCGGTGCACTCGACGACGAGATCGGCCGCGCGCGGCTCGAGCGCAGAGACCGAAGCTGTGGCGATGCCCCGCGCCGCGAGCAGCGCCAGCGGCCGCGGGCTGCGCCCCGCGACGAGCAACGAGCAACCGGTCACCGCCAGCGTCTGCGCCACGAGATGGCCGAGCTTGCCCGCCCCGATCACGACGACGCGGTCGGCGGGGGAGACGCTCACCTGCTGCTGGATCTCGAGCGCGGCGGCCGTCGGTTCCACGAAGACGGCCGCTTCGTCCGCCAAAGAGTCGGGAACCGCGTGCAGGTTCCGGATCGGCAGCCGCAGGTGCGTCGCGAAGGCACCGTCGCGAGCGACGATGCCGAGCACCGTCCGCTTCTCGCAGTGGGTCGGCCGGCCCGCGCGGCACGAAACGCACGACCCGCAGGCGGCGTTGATCTCGCCGGCGACGCGCCGTCCGACCCATTCGGGCGCCGAAGCGGCCTCGACGACGCTGCCGACGAACTCGTGCCCCGGAACGCCTTCGAATGGGTAGTACCCGCGCACGAGCTCGAGGTCGGTATTGCAGATCCCGGCGAGGTGCACGCGCACCAGCGCTTCGTCCGAAGGCGGGACCGGAAGCGGGATGTCCTCGCGAAGGCGGAGCGCCTGCGTCTCGAGCCAGAGGCCCCGCACGCTAGCGGGGGTTCGGGGGCCGCTCAGGCCCCCGAAAGCTCAGTCCCGAAGGCCCTGGCATCACTCGTTCCTTCCGAGCTGATGACGTCAGATCAGCGTCCCAGTTCCGCCAGCGCCTTCTTGCGCGCGGACTCGAACTCGTCGCCGGGGCGCCAGGTCGGCGCGAGCGGCGCGTTCGCGACCTTCAGCCCGAGCATGAACAGGAGCTGCGCGTCCTCGATCGCGCCGGAGAGGTCCCACTCCGGCGTCAGGTCGTCGGACGGCTGGTGGTAGTGCGCGTCCTCCCAGGCCTGTCGCTGGTCGCGGCCCCAGCCCGGCGGCCGGTTGCGGACGTCGGTTCCCGCCTCGAGGTACGCAGACGGCACGCCGATGCGCGCGAAGCTCAGGTGGTCGGAGCGGTAGTAGCTGCCCTTGTCGGGGTACGCCTCCGGCACGACGCTGCGTCCCTGCATCTCGGCGAGCGCCCTCACCCAGTCGTCGAGCGACGACTTGCCGAGGCCGATCACCGACACGTCGCGCGTGCGGCCCCAGATGCTGGCGCCGTCGATGTTGACGTTCGCCGCGACGAGGCCCGCCGGGATCGGCAGGTGGCGCGACAGGTGCAGCGATCCGAGCAGCCCCTGCTCCTCGGCTGTGACCGACGCGAACAGGATCGAGCGGTGCGGGCGCTCGGGCAGCGCCGCGAAGGCCTCGGCCACCGCCAGCAGCGAGGCGACGCCCGCGGCGTTGTCGAGCGCGCCGTTGTAGATCTCGCTGGTGCCGTTCGGCCCCGGCCGGCTGCCGTAGTGGTCGTGGTGGGCGGTGAAGAGCACCGCCTCCTTCGCGAGCTGGGGATCGCTGCCGGGCAGGCGTCCGATCACGTTCGCGCTCGTGCGGCGCGCGACCTCGTTCTCGAGACGCAGGCTCGCGCTGACGCCGAGCGGCACCGGCCGGAAGTCGCGGCTCTCGGCGCGCCCGCGCAGCGCGTCGAGATCCTGGCCGCCGAGACGCGCGATCCGGCGGCAGGCCTCCTCAGTCGCCCAGGCCTTGACGGCGAGCTCGGGCCCGGAGGACGCGGCCAGGCTCAGCTGCTCGCCCGACCAGGAGTTCTGGACGACGGACCAGCTGTAGCCGGCCGACGGGGTCGTGTGGATCACGATCGCCGCCGCGGCGCCGCGCGCCGCCGCGATCTCGTACTTGTAGTCCCAGCGCCCGTAGTAGAGCCGCCGCTTGCCCGCGAACAGGCCCGGGTCGCGTTCCGGGTCGTTGTTCATGAAGAGCAGCAGCTTGCCGCGCAGGTCGGCGCCCTTGAAGTCGTCCCACGCGTACTCGGGGGCGACGATGCCGTAGCCGACGAAGACGATCTCGGCGTCGTCGATGCGCGACTCCTTCTCGCCGCGGTTGCTCCAGGCGATGTAGTCGTCCGAGAGCTTGAGCGCCACGTCGTCCTTGCCGCGCTTCACGCGCAGCTCGCGCGGGGCCTGCGAGCGGACGCCGACGAGCTCGACCGGCTGCTCCCACGCGCCGCCCTGGGCGCCCGGCTCCAGGCCGATCGCCTCGAAGCGCGCCGCGACGTAGCCGCGCGCGAGCTCGTCGCCCCGCGTGCCCGGCGCGCGGCCTTCCAGGAGGTCGCTCGAGAGGAAGCGGACGTCCGCGCGCCACCGGCTCTCGCGCATGGTCTGCGTGGCCGCGCGCTCGTCCTCGGTCAGGAGCGCCGGCCGAATGATCGCGAGCGACGCGGCGGTCAGGGTGGCGAGAGTCCCGGCCAGGATCAGCCTCAAGGTTCAAGCTCCTACTTTTCTCTGGACGAACATCAAGTGACGTGTCATATTATGTACCGTAACCGTGCTTAAAGAAAAGGTTCTCGGATGTGAGAGCCGTCCGGACCGCGGATTGAGTAGTCACAATCCGCATAAGGAGTAGCCTATGGCGGTTGCAACTCCAGTCGTTGGCCGACACTCCGTGGTGGCTCCGGCCACGCAGTTCGTTCCTGGCGGCCGCTTCCTGATGGGCACGTCGGAAGGGCGCGTGGACGAGCAGCCGGCTCACGAGGTCGAGGTCCGGCCGCTGCGCGTGGGGCGCACGCCGGTGAGCAATCTCGAGTACGCCTGGTTCCTCGCGAGCGGCCGCGTGCCGGAGCCCCCGTGGTGGAAGGACCCGACCTTCTGGGATCCCGACCAGCCGGTCGTGGGCGTCACCTGGTTCGAGGCGGCGGCCTACTGCCACTGGCTCTCCGACGCCTCGGGCGGAAACTGGCGCCTGCCCACCGAAGCGGAGTGGGAGCACGCCGCGCGCGGAGGCCTGGAAGGCGCGCCGACGACGTGGGGCAAGGAGATCCCGCTCGGCGAGATCCCGGAGGCACCGCTGTCGGGCCCGTGGCGCGTCGGCCGCGGCACCGCGAACAACTGGGGGCTGCTCGACGTGGGCACGGTGGTCCACGAGTGGTGCCACGACTGGTACGACGCGACCGCCTACCGGGCGATGCGGCGCTACGACCCGCGCGGCCCTGAGGCGGGGGAGTGCCGCGTGTCGCGCGGCGGCTCCTGGCGCCAGCACGTGCGCGAGGTCCCGCCGGGCGCCCGCTGCGCGCGCCCGCCGCACGCGCGCGCGGCCGACTGCGGCTTCCGCGTCGTGCGCGAGGTGCCGTGATGGTGAGCCGCCGCCACGACGAAGAGCCGGAGCGCAGGCAGGCCCGCCGCCTCACGCCGAACGAGCTCGCGGAGCCCGTGCTGGTGGTCGGCTCGCGGCTCGTGAACATCGGGCCGGGCGGGCTGATGCTCGAGGCGCCGGTGCCGCTCGCGCCGAATTCGCCGCTCGAGCTGCACCTGCTCGTCGGCGGCGAGCGCACCGACCTCAACGTGCGCGTGCGCGGCTGCGTCGCGCGCGGCAGCGGCCGCAAGCACTCCTGGGGGGTCGGCGTGCAGTTCGAGGCCGTCGACTCGGCTGCGCGCGAGCGGCTCGAGCGCGCGCTCGGGATCGGGCCGCGGACGCGGGGCCGGGCCTAGAAGGCTTCGGGCCGAGGCCAGTGCCTCGGCCACTCGGTCCGCGCGGCGGGAATGGGCGCCTGGCGTGCCGCCTCGAAGACGGCTTCCCACGCTGCCGCGACGCGCGACGGCTCGTGCTCGCGCGCCACGTACGCCGCGGCCGCGCGCGACAGCCGCTCCCGGAGCGTAGCGTCGCCCGCCAGCCGCCTCAAGCCCGCCTCGAGCGCGCCCTCTTCGTCGGCCACGTCGATCCGGAGCACGACGTCGTCCGGAAGCTCCGACTGGTGCTCGAGGTCGGAGACGAGCGTCGGCCGTCCCTGGGCGAGCACGCGCAGCAGAGCCGCCGAGGTCTCGCGCGCGCTGGGGTAGCGCAGGTGCGCCACGACGTCCGCCGCCTCGATCAGCGCGGCGAGCTCGGCGAGCGGCACGCGACCGGTGACGACGGTGCGGCCGAGGAGGTCGAGCCGCGCGAGGTCGGCGTCGAGCCGCGCGCGGTCGGGAACCGGCCCGACCAGCAGCAGCCGCAGCCGGTCGTCCGACGCCGCGGCGCGCGCGAGCGCGCGGGCGACGCTCGCCACGCGCTTCTCGCGCGTCAGCAGCCCGAACACGCCGACGACCACGTGCTGCGGGCCGAAGCCGAGCCGCTCGCGGAGCGCACGTACGGCGCCCGCGTCCACGTCGAAGCGGCTCACGGGCATCGGCGCCTGGAGCACGAGGGCGCCTTTCACTTCCGCGCGGACGGCCTCGGCCGTGAAGCGGTTGTGGACCGCGACCGCGCGCGAAGCCTCGACCGGCAGTCGGACGAGCGGGTAGGCGTAGGGCAGCAGGCTTCCCACCGTGCCGAGCGCAGCCGCGTGCAGCCGCGCGCCGCGGCCGGGATAGGCGTACTCGAGCTCGGCCCGCCACGCCTCGAGCACCGGCTCGGCGCGCTCCCTCGCCGGCACGCTTCCCGGGCTCGCGTGCCACGCGCGCACCTCCTCGGACTCGAGGAACTGCGCGGCCCGCGCGTGGTGCAGCACGAGCTCGTGCAGCACGAGCAGGCCCGGGACGCGCGAGACGAGCTCGTACTGGAAGGCGTGCGCCGGGCTGTTGCCGAGCTCGTGCACGACCAGGTCGAAGCGCCGCTCCCGCTGTCTCGCGACCAGCTCGGCGGCCGGGTGAACCTTCACGGCCGCGAGAAGCCGTCCACTCTCGACCTCGTCCTGTCCGTGGAACAGCTCGATCTCGTGGCGCGGCGCGATGAGCTGTAGCAGGTCGGCCGTGTAGTCCGCGATGCCGCTCGCGACCGGCGGCAGCGGCGAGACGAAGGCGAGGCGCAACGGCCGCCGCCGCTACGAGCGCTCGCGCAGGCCGTCGAGCCTTCGCGCCAGCGACTCGAGGCGCCGGTCGAAGGCCTCGAGCAGCAGCTCCGAGCGGGTGGTGGCGAGCGCCGTCGCCACGCGGTCGCGCGCGTCGACCACGGGCTCGACGCGCTGCGCGTAGCGCACGAGCGCGGCGGCCAGCTCGCGCAGGCGTGCGTGGAGCGCGTCGGTCTGCTCGAGGTACGCGTTCAGCAGCTGCACGAGCGCGGCGTTGAAGGCCTGCTGCCGCTCGAGCGCGGGCGCGAGCGCGGCCCAAGCCTGCTGGCGCGCGAGGCCGGTGATGCCGCCTTCGGCCGGCGGCTTCGGGGAGGACCAGAGCGAGTTGAGCGTCGCGAGCCGCTCGCGCACCTCGGGGGCGGCCTCGGCCGGCAGCGTCAGCGCGGAGAGCCGGTCCACGGCCGCGAGCACCTCGGCGTAGGCCGCTTCCTCCTCGCGCAGGCGCGCGCGGAGCGCCTCGAGTGCCGGGTGCTCGGGCTCCGCCACGGCGAGGCCCGCTACGCCTTCCCGGCGCGGGCCGCCAGGTAGGTGAGCACGATGTCGTCGAGCGAGAGGTCCTCGACGCGCTGTACCTCGGCCGGCGCGAACTTGCCCTTCTTGACCTCGAGGATCATCGCCTGGTGCTGCTCCTCCATCAGGGCGGCGATCGCCTTCTCGGGATCGCGGTCGCGCACGAGCTCGGCGTAGGGAAGCCGCCGCGAGGCGAGGATCTCGCCTCCCTTGTAGATGAGCGTCTCGATCAGCGGGTTGTCCTTGCCCTTGTCCTCCGTCTGCACGTGGTAGACGAGACCCCGATGCTTGACGTCGGTGTTGAAGCCCGTGATCACGGCCGGATTGTCGCATAATGCCGCCACTCCAGGATGCTCGCGAGCCCGCCTGAGCGCCGGCCGGACGACGACGGGCCGGTCCCCGTCTTCGGCAGCTGGCGCGCGATCTACGCCGCGGTCGCGCTCACCGCCCTGGCGGTGATGGCGCTGCTCGCGCTCTTCTCGCGGTGGCCGTATTGAGCGCGGCACCCGACAGCCTGCTGCCCGCCGACTGGGCCGTGCTCGCGGCCTACGTGAGCGGGATCGTCGCGCTCGGCGTGTGGGTCGGGCGCAGGACGCGCAACGTCTCCGACTTCTACCTCGCCGGGCGCGAGATGCGCTGGTGGGCGGCGGGACTCTCGGTGATGGCGACCCAGCTGAGCGCCATCACCTTCGTCGGCACCACCGGCCAGGCCTACTCGCGCGGCATGGGCTTCGTCGCCTTCTACTTCGGGCTGCCGTTCGCGATGATCGTGCTGAGCGCGACGCTCGTGCCGTTCTTCTATCGCGCCGGCGTCTTCACCGCCTACCAGTACCTCGAGCAGCGCTTCGACTCGCGCACCCGCACGCTCACGAGCGTGCTGTTCCTGCTGTCGCGCGGGCTCTCGGTCGGCATCACGCTCTACGCGCCGTCGCTCGTGCTCTCGACGATCTTCGGCTGGAGCGAGGGCCGCACGATCGCGCTCATGGCGAGCGCAACGATCCTGTACGTCGTCTGGGGCGGCAACCGCTCCGTGATCTGGACGGACGTCGTGCAGATGGGGCTCGTGTGGTTCGGCATCTTCACCTGCGTCTTCGTCGCGATCACGCAGCTGCCGGCCGACGTCTCGCTCAAGGACGCGCTCGCGCTCGCGCAGGCGAGCGGCCGGCTCGAGATGATGGACGCCTCGACCGACCCCACGCGGCCGTACACGATCTGGAGCGGGCTCATCGGCGGGATGTTCCTGGCGATGGCGTACTTCGGCTGCGACCAGAGCCAGGTGCAGCGCTACCTCTCGGGACGCAGCCTGACCGAGAGCCGGCTGTCGCTGCTCTTCACCGGCTTCCTCAAGGTGCCGATGCAGTTCCTGATCCTGCTCACGGGCGTCCTCGTGTTCGTGTTCTTCCACTTCCACGAGGCCCCGCTGCTGTGGAACCGCGCGGAGCTGCAGCGGCTCGAGGCGAATGCGCCGCCAGCGGAGCTCGCGCGCGTGCGCGAGGAGGCGAGCGCGTCGCACGCCGAGCGGCACCGCGCGGCCGAGGCCTTCGCCAGGGCGCGGAGGGAAGCGGGGGACGTCGCGGCGGCCCGCGACGGCTATCTCGCGGCCGAGCGGCGGCTCGAGGCGGCGGAGAAGGCCACGCGCGAGCTCGCCTCCTCGGTCGCCGGCCGCACCGTGAACGACGTCAACTACATCTTCCCGAGCTACGTGGTCTCGCGGCTGCGGGGCGGCCTCGCCGGCCTGATCCTGGCGGTGATCTTCGCCGCCGCGATGTCGGCGCTCGCCGGCGAGCTGAACTCGCTCGCGACCGCGACGATGGTGGACTTCTACACCCGCTTCGTGCGCAAGGACGGCGGCCCCGCGCACGATCTCCTCGCCTCGCGGCTCTTCACGGCGTTCTGGGGCGCCTTCGCCGCGCTCGTCGCCTCCCAGGCGGGGCAGCTCGGCTCGGCGATCGAGGTCGTGAACCGCTTCGGCTCCTACTTCTACGGCTCGATCCTCGGGGTCTTCGGCCTCGCCGTGCTGACGCCGCGCGCGAGCGCCCGCGGCGCCTTCTACGGCGCCTTCGCGGGCATGGCGGCCGTGCTGCTCGTCGCGTGGCTCACCCCGATCGCCTTCCTCTGGTACAACGTCGTGAGCGCCGTGACCGTGTTCGCGACGGGGCTGCTCATCACGGCGCTCTCCCGATCCCGTGAGGGCGAAATCGGATAACCGGGCCACGCACAACGACAAATAGGCCCTCCGCCGCCGCATTCCGGCGTACCCGACCTTGGTGCGATTGCCTCTGGCGCCTGCACCCCGCCTGCGCTAGACTAGGGGTCCGAAGTTGAAAATGGATTTCAATATCGAGACGAGCGGCACGTGGACGGGGGCGGGTGGAGCCGTCCTCACGCCGCCCGTGCCGAGCCCGAAGCCGCGCAAGGTCGTGCTGCTCGGCAACCCGAACGTCGGCAAGAGCGCGCTCTTCAACGCGCTCACGGGTCTTCGGGCCACCGTCTCCAACTATCCGGGCACGACCGTCGAGGTGATGCGCGGCCGGCTCGCGGACGGCGGCGAGGTGATCGACTCGCCCGGCCTCAACTCGCTGCTGCCGCTGAGCGAGGACGAGCGCGTGAGCTCCGAGCTCGTGCGCTCGGTGCGGGGGGACGACGGCGCCGTCGTGGTGCAGGTGGCCGACGCCAAGAACCTGCGCCGCGCGCTGCTGCTCACCGGGCAGCTTGCACAGCTCGAGGTCAAGACCGTGCTCGTGCTCAACATGCACGACGAGGCCGAGGCCCGGGGCATCAAGCTCGACCTCGCCGGTCTCGAGACGGCGCTCGGCATCCCCGTGCTGGCCACGGTGGCGACGCGCGGGCGGGGGATCGCGAGCGTGACGCAGGCGCTCGCGTCCGCGCGCGTGCCGCGCAACCACTGGCCGCTGCCCGAAGACGTCGCCGAGCAGGCGCTCGCGCTGCTCACGGCCAGCGACGCGCCGTCGCAGCAAGCCGAGGGCCTGCACGCCCGTTACCACGAGGCGCTGCTCGCGCACGCCGGGACGCTCGCGAAGCGCTTCGCCTCCGACGGGCTCTCCACCGGCCAGCGCGTCTCGCGCCGGCTCGGGCGGCTCGCGGTGCATCCG
>Ga0157380_10003399_pt1 | contig 10925 bp, 5 predicted proteins | sample S35metaG_FD_119757 | JGI IMG/M metagenome (GOLD analysis project Ga0157380, IMG submission 119757) | Switchgrass rhizosphere microbial communities from Kellogg Biological Station, Michigan, USA - S3-5 metaG | ecosystem: Host-associated > Plants > Roots > Rhizosphere > Soil | place: USA: Michigan...
CTTTCATCTAAAAAAGTATATTCAAACGGTTCATTCGACGCGTAGTCCTTCCATAACTTTTCAACGTTATTTACCAGTTCACCGGCGCTGCCTTCATACCTGATCAGCAGGGTATTGGAATTTTGCGAAAGCAATATCGCCATCGGCCGGACCTCAGCTTTAAACGATTCGAAATTGAAATCTTTCATCACACCGATGATCCTGAGTCGCTTTACGCCTTTATCGCCTCCATCATTGTATAACACCTCTTCGCCAACTGCTTTTTCAAAATTAAATTCCTTTATGGCAGCCTCATTCAGAACGATGGCCAGAGAATCCGTGGGAAAATCTTTCGAAAAAAATCTGCCCTCCGTCAATTCGAATTTCATTACGTCCTGGTGGTCATAGTCGGCATAATAGACACCCATTATATGATCCTGCTCGGAACCTGCTTCCTTGAAAACGGTAGTATTATTGACGCCGGGGAAAGTATTGTTCGTATAACTCATTTTCACCACACCAGGCTGTTGACTCAGCGTATTCCGGAAAGGTTCCTTATTTTTATCCAGCCTGTAAGTATTTTTTAGGATGAGAATATTTTCTTTGTCGATGCCGAGATTTTTTTCCTGCATGAATTTTATTTGCTGGTATACCACCACCGTGAAAATGATGAGGAAAATGGAAATTGAAAATTGAAGTACAACAAGAAAACTCCTGACTCCTTTGCTTTTCATTCCGGCTCTTACTTTCCCTTTCAATACTTCCACCACATTAAACGAAGTGAGATAAAATGCGGGATAGCTGCCGGCAACAAATCCCACAAAAATGATCAAGCCAATAATGGCTGCAATGAACCAAGGTTGAGTGAATATCACCATTGCCAATTCCTTGCCCGACAAAATATTGAAGGCCGGTAAAAGAAAATAACAAACCATTAGAGAAATGCACACAGCAATCAAACTATATATTGTGGCTTCCGCCAGGAATTGCCAGACCATTTGCTCACGCAACGACCCCAAAGTTTTTCTCAGTCCTACTTCTTTCGCTCGTCCAGCAGCGCTAGCGGTAGATAGGTTCATAAAATTGATACACGCAATGATCAAAATGAAAAGTCCAACGCCTGCAAAAAAATAAACGTACATGATATTCCCTTTTGGTTCAAGATCGTTTACTGATCTTGAATGCAGATGGAGGTCGGTGACCTTCATTGCGTAATAACCATATAGTCCCCCTTGTTCGCGCATCTGTTGAAGGGTTGTGCCCATGAATTTTTCTACCTCCGGGCCGATATATTTCTCTACCAGTTCTTCGAATTTCTTATGAACGGCGTTTAATTGAGCATTTTCACGCAGCAAAAAATACGTGTACATATTATTGTTTAACCATTCCGGGTTTTTCGCTCGATCGCCAGTTTCGGCAGAAATCAGAATGTTAAAATCAAAGTGTGAATTTGTAGGAGGATTTTCGGCAACACCTGTCACCTTGTAAGTTTGATTTTGCTTGTCGATCGTAACCAGCTTACCGAGTGCGCTTTCACTTCCAAAATATTTTGTAGCAAGCTCCTTCGTAATGACTATTGTGTTCGGCTCTTTTACCACCGACCTCGCATCGCCCTCCAAAAGTTTATAATCAAAAAATTGGAAGAAGTTCGAATCCACAAAAAACACCTTGCTCTCGGCAAATGCTTTTTGTCCATATTTTATTGCAGGTTCACCGTAGTACGGAAAGATCCGGGTAGACGCTTCCACTTCCGGAATTTCTGCCACCAATGCAGGACCCATCGGAGGGCAAGTATTGGCAACGGTTACCTCATGACCGCCAATTTTTGCATGGAGTCCAACCTGGTAAATGCGATCCGCATTTTTATTGAATTTATCGTAACTCAACTCATCGGCGATATAAAGGATGATGAGGAGACAAGCCGTCAGGCCGATCGTCATTCCCAAAATATTTATCGCTGAATAAAATTTATAACGAGCGATATTGCGAAAGGCGACTTTTAAATAATTTCTAAACATAATTGCAAGTAGGAAAAGTGTTATCGTTCTCGATCGGCGCTTTGACGCCAGCCAGTTGAGTAAGTTACGTTGTTAAAGTCAACTTGACAATTTACCTTAATATTGATTGCTTTGTCATTCATCGCGCAAAGTATTCACAGGGTTCAAAGACGCTGCAGTAAAGACTTTGTATCCTATCACTGCCGCGGAAACAACAAACATGATCGTAATCGAGACAATGAATGTTTGGGCCGTCGTTGATTGATAATAATCCCAAATACTATCCATTAGTAGGTCGACAGCAAAATAACTCAGCGTCGAGCCAACAAGGGACGCGAGCAAAAGTATCACAAAAAATTCCGTATTGATGATTCGCGTGATATTGGCTACTGAAGCACCCAAAACTTTCCGCACACCAATCTCCTTGGTTCGCCGAATGATATTAAGCGAGACGAGCGTAAATAAACCTGTAGCAGACAGCATGAGGGCAATGACTCCCAAAAACGTGTACATTTTCACAATGTTTACATTTACATCATCTGCTTCTTTGGTGCTCTCCACAAACATGTAGCCATTGTAAAGCCTGTTCGGAAATATTTCTTTCCATTTTCCTTCCATGTATTTATTTAGAGTAGGAACACTGGCTTGTTTTGTATTTACAACGATCTGGCTATATTTTTCAGGGCCGACGTACCGTATCATCATTGGTTCAAGAGCCCGCCAGAGGCCCATCGTATGAACATCCCTTACAACGCCTACTACGTAGAGCTTCAGCGAATCCTTCCAAATGACTTCTTTACCCAGGGGTTTTTCCCATCCGAACATAGTTGCCATCTTCTGAGAGATAATGATCGACTCTTTCTTGTCAGTCTCCGAATCCTGCACAAAATCCCTTCCTTCAAGCAATGTCAGATCCATCGTCTTCAAATAATGGTCGCCAACATCTATAATATCTACCTCTACTTCCTTCGATTGATATTTTACTGGCTCGTGTGCACGGTTGGAGAATATGCCGCTGGCAGCGCCAGCCATTGATACTATTTCAGGATTACCTTGCAAAGAATTGCGATATGTTTCGAATTCTTCCTGGCCCTCGACCCAGGCAATCACAGACCCTTTCGCGTCGAACCCGAGGTCATACTCGCGCTGATACTTTGCGTTTTGTAAAAAAGCAATGGCGCTTACAATGGCAATGAGCGAAATAGCAAACTGAAGCCCCAGAAGTGTGCGCGTAAAATAATTTGTACCCCCAAATTTCATTTTTCCTTTCAGGATACTGATCGGTTCAAAATTGCTGATATAAAAAGCTGGATATCCGCCGGCCAGCAAGCCAGTGAAGACCAATATTGCCGCCACGAATGTCAGGAATTGAGAGTTGTCCAGATAATGTGGATTGACACGCATATAAGGCCACATTGCGTTCCAGCCCTCTGTCAGGAATTCAGCGAAGAATAATCCAAGCAGGAGCGAGAAAAAACAAATCAATGTCGTTTCTCCGATAAATTGGATGATCAATTGTTTCCGCAGTCCACCCATCACCTTTCGAATGCCAATCTCTTTTAACCTTCTTGACGAAATTGCAATCGCAGTATTGGTGAGGTTAAAACAGGCAATGAGTAATATCAGGATCCCCATGGTACAAGATCCGATGATTGCAGCGGGTGGAGGTGCGTCCCACGTCCAGGAGCGCACAAAACCTGCGCGATCGTTCAGCGCCATAGTAGGAAAATGATCGAGCGCTAGTTCTTTGATGATAAAATCCTCACGCACTTTGTTATTGTTTTCGATATAGGGCTGAAGTTGACGGTGCACCTCACTCACCCTGCCCGGATCATTTATCTGGAGAAAAAGGGTTGACTCCTGGGTCCAGTTATCGTCGGTTGCAGAAGTATGTTCGTCCTTGCAGTTTTCGAAATTCATAAAAGCTTCGCGGGGATAGAAACTTGAATTCTGAGGTTGCTCCTTAAAAACGCCTGCAATTTTTATTTCCTTTAGTGTCTTGCCATAGACCTGTGTTATCGTCTTTCCAAATGCTTCCTCTGCCGATCCAAAAAGCCGAATGGCCATTTTATCGTTGATTAGTACGCTGCTGACATCCTTCAAAGCTTTTGGATCACCTTTAATGAACTCAAAAGAAAACATCTCGAAGAATTCAGGATCGACATAACTCAGATTGGATTGAAAAAGATCATCCTCGCGCTTAAAATTAGACCAGGAAAAATAATAGCGAGAAGACTTATCGACGTCTTTGAAATTTTGGCTTATTATCCCTCGCAATGGCATTGGGCCGTATCCGTATCTCGTTGTCTGATGGTCGAATTCTCTTACGGAACTAACCCTGTAAATCTGAGCGCGATTCGCATGGTTTCCATCAAAGGTCGACTCATATTCGTAAGCAAAATAGGCAACTATACAGCAAGCAATTGCTACAGCCATACCGAATATATTGATGAAGATGAAGAGTTTGTTCTTCATCATATTTCGGAGTGTAATGAGGAGGAAATTTTTGAGCATACAAATGTGATTAGGGATAGAACTAAGACTCTAAATGACGCTCCAAGGTTGCGTTTGATATGTAAAATATTGTAACAAAAGACTTTCCGGATCAGGGCAGGGCTTAATTTCATTTTACAAAAAGCCACATGACGAGTTATTCATCGCGCAACGTATTCACTGGATTTAAGGAAGCTGCAGTAAAAACTTTGTAACCGACAACGGATGCGGAAACACCAAACATGATCGTGATCGATACAATGAAAGCTTGGATAGTGGTCGGCTGATAATATTTCCAGATGCCAGCCATCAGGAGATCAGCAGCAAAATAACTTATCACCGAGCCAATAATGGATGCGAGGAAAAGTATTACAAAAAATTCGGTGTTGATGATCCGCGTAATATTGCCCACGGACGCACCCAAAACTTTTCTAACGCCGATTTCTTTAGTGCGACGAATGATGTTGAGGGAGACCAGCGTAAACAAGCCGGTGGCAGAAAGCATCAAGGCAATGACGCCAAAACAGGAATACATTTTTACACCATAAGCATTTACCGCATCGCTTCTGTCAGTGATTTCGCGTAGCATATAGCCATTGTACAGCCTGTTAGGGAATATTTCTTTCCATTTTGCTTCCATGTATTTATTTAAAGTCGGAACATTGGACGCTTTTGTGTTGACCACGATCTGGCTATATTTTTCGGGCCCGATGTATCGGATCATCAATGGCTCAAGAGCACTCCATAGTCCCATGGTATAAACACTTTTTACAACGCCTACAACGTAAAGCTTGACAGAGTCTTTCCAGATGACTTCCTTGCCTAGCGGCTTTTCCCATCCGAACATGGTCGCCATCTCTTGCGAAATAATGATCGATTCCTTTTTGTCGGTTTCTGAATCTTGAACAAAATCCCGCCCTTCAAGCAAAGTGAGACTCATGGTTTTTAAATAATCATCCCCTACGTCAATAATATCCACCTCAACTTCCTTCGACTCGTGCTTGACGGGCTCGTGGACGCGATTGGAGAAAATTCCACTGGAAGCGCCAGCCATCGATACAATTTCAGGATTCCCTTGCAATGAATTTCGATAGGTTTCAAATTCTGGCCCGTTGCTCAGCCAGGCGATAACAGATCCCTTCGGATCGAATCCCAGGTCATACCCTTGTTGAAATTTTGCATTTTGTACAAAAGAGCTGGCACAGACAATCGCGATAAGCGTAATGGCGAACTGGAGGCCCAACAACGTGCGCGTAAAATAATTTGTACCTCCGAATTTAAGCTTCCCTTTCAGGATGCTGATCGGTTCAAAATTGCTGATGTAAAAAGCAGGATACGCCCCGGCCAACAAGCCAATGAAGACCAACACGCCCGGTATTAATGTCAGGAATTTAAAATTGTCCATGTAATGTGGAAAGAGACGCATTCGTGTATGAATTGTGTTCCAGAATTCCGTTAAAAATTCAGCAAAGAATAGTCCTAACAACAGCGCGAGAAAACACATCAGCGTTGTCTCTCCAATAAACTGAATGACCAATTGTTTTCGAACTCCACCCATCACTTTTCGAATGCCGATCTCTTTTAATCTCTTGGATGAAATTGCTATCGCAGTATTGGTCAGGTTAAAACAAGCAACGAGTAAAATCAGGATACTCATCGTCGCTGATCCAATGACTACATTGGAAGGCGGCGCAGCCCACGTCCCGGAGCGAACAAGATCAGCCTGGTCGCCGATTGCCATTGTAGGAAAATGATCGAGCGCTAATTCTTTGATAATAAAATCTTCGCGCATTTTGTTATTATTCTCAATATAGGGTTGAAGTTGCGAGTGTACCTGTTCTACTCTGTCTTGCTCACTGATCTGCAGAAACAACGTTGACTCTTGTGTCCAGTTGTCATCCGTTAACGAAGCATGTTCATCCATGCCGTTTTCGAAATTCATAAAAGCTTCGCGCGGGTAAAAGCTTGAATTCTCAGGTTGTTCCTTAAAAATGCCAGCGATTTTTATTTCTTTTAGTGTATTCCCATAAACCTGTGTCATGGTTTTTCCAAATGCTTCTGCTGGCGATCCAAATATCCGGCTAGCCATTTTATCGTTGATGACTACGCTGCTGAAATCCTTTAAAGCCTTCGCATCACCTTTAATAAACTCAAAAGAAAACATCTCGAAAAATTCGGGATCGACATAACTCAGATTGGATTGAAAAAGATCATCCTCTCTTTTAAAATTCGACCACGAAAAGTGATATCGAGAAGACCTGTCGACGTCCTTGAAATTTTGGCTCACAATTCCCCGCAATGGAAGGGGTGCATAGCCGTACTTGGTAGTCTGATGGTCGAATTCCCGTATAGCGCTAACCCTGTAGATTTGTGCGCCCTGGATATGATTTCCGTCAAACGCTGCTTGATACTCGTAAGCAAAATAAGCAACAATACAGCAAGCAATGGCTATGGCCATTCCGAATACATTGATGAAGATGAAGAGCTTGTTCTTCATCATACTTCGAAAGGTGATGAGGAGGAAATTTTTGAACATATCAGCGGTAATTAGAGGTATAAATTAAGACTCTAAGTTACATTTCAATGTCGCTCCGGAATGTAAAATGATGTCATAGATCCGTAAAATGATGTCATAAAAAAACCTTCCTGATGTCTAGCGCCAGGAAGGTTGCGTTCACATGTCACCACGTGATCAGCGTGTTAAATATGGAATTGCTCTTTGATGTTTTCCGTAACAACTTTCCCGTCAAACAGGTTGATGATACGGTGAGCGTAGTTAGCATCATAAGGAGAGTGAGTCACCATGATGATGGTTGTTCCTTCTTCGTTGAGCTGCGATAACAATTTCATTACTTCTTCACCGTTCGCAGAGTCAAGATTACCCGTGGGCTCATCGGCCAGAATCACTCTTGGTTTCGCGACGATAGCGCGTGATATGGCAACACGTTGCTGCTGACCACCCGACAATTGTTGCGGAAAGTGGTTTCTACGGTGCATGATATTCATGCGTTCCAGTACTTCTTCAACACGGGTTTTTCTTTCACCTGATGGAACCTTCATATATAATAACGGAAGCTCTACATTTTCAAATACTGTGAGCTCGTCAATCAGATTAAAACTTTGGAATACGAAACCAATTGAGCCTTTTCGAAGTTGTGCCCGTTGACGTTCAGAGTACTTTGCTACTTCATGCTCCCCAAAATGATATTCACCACCAGAAGGATTGTCCAACAATCCGAGTATGTTTAGCAAGGTTGACTTTCCGCAACCAGACGGACCCATTATAGCAACGAACTCGCCTTCCTTAATTTCAAGGTTGATGTTGTTTAAGGCGGTGGTCTCTACTTCTTCTGTCGTGTAGACTTTTTCTAGGTTTTTAAGTTTGATCATGGTGAGTTTATTTACAATTTGATGGTTGAAGGACTTATTTAGTTTTGAATTAGTACTTGTTTAATGTTCAATAGTTACACACTTAGACGATATTATAAGGAAGATCGTTACAATATATCAATTCAGGAGCAAAACCTCATTGGTTCCAAAGTTCTCATAAGATGACGTAATGACTTTGTCACCAGGTTCTAACCCTTCGAGTACTTCAAAATTTTCAGCTCCGCTTTTCCGACCCAGTTTGATATCTCTTTTTACAGCGCGGCCGTCATCTTCCAATACATACACCCAATTTCCGCCCGTATCTTTATAAAATCCGCCAACGGGTAACAGCAATTCTTCTGACGATTGGCCTAACTCGATCCGTAGTCGAAGGGACTGTCCTCTTCTTATTCCCGGAGGTACATCACCCACAAAATTCATATCAACTTCAAACCTTCCATTTGCTACACCAGGATAGATGTATTTAATCTCCAGTTCATAATCTTTATTGTTGAATGTCGTTGTCGCATGCAACCCTGTGGTAATACGCGGCAAATACAATTCGTCAATGGGCACTTTTACTTTATAGCTGCCAACAACATCGATCCAACCCATACGTTGGCCAGGGTTGATACTCTGGCCCGGATCCAATTGTGGTCGAGAAAGCTGTCCATCGATTGGAGCCCGGATTACCAGATTATCTAGAATTCTCCTTACACCTTGCAGGTTTTGACTCATTCGTACTTCCAACAAGGCATTGCTTTCCAACTGCCTTTTTCTGTCAAGGGAGTCAATCCTATAAGCTTCATAAGTAAACTTCCAGCGATCCAGATTATAGTTATAGTCGGCCTCCGTTTTCTCAAAGTCTTGTTTAGAGAGCAACTTTTTTTCATATAGTTGCTTCTGTCTCCTGAACTGTGGTTCCAAAACAGCCAAATTATTTTGGATGAGTGCCAGCTGGCTGCGCTGATCAAGATCATTTCTTGTAATTGCCAGGCGTGTTTCCCGGTTACGGTTGATACTTTCACTCAAGGCAGCTTCCTGCGTTAAGACTGCCAATTCCCGGTTAAGGTTGCTTAGCTCTAACACAACATCACCGGCTTTTAGCATGGCACCGCTTTCCGCTACCACTTGTTTTATCGTACCACCTTCCACAGCATCGAGATAGACCGTTCGGCTCGGTTCTATTGTACCGGTCTGAGGAATGAATTCCTGAAATACTCCCCTTTTCACTTCAGAAATTGTGATTTTATCTTTTTCAATTTTAAGCTTGGATCGGCGATCCGCGAAAATGAATTGATAGCCTACAAAGATTACAAAGAGGGCAATTCCACCGTACGTAGCCACCTTTTTTACTGTCCACTTCTTCTTTTTTAACTGCTTATCCATTCAATATCTATTTTTTTTGATTGTCCACGATGCTATTGCCGCAGCAATACCAAAGCGTAACCCTCGATGCCAACAAGTGTGCCAAGTGACGGAATCGTTAAATCTATGATTATTTGAATTCTCCGTGTTAGAAATCAGTTCACATCTGAACGCCGTTGTCCGCATTCGAACGGCTCTGTTATGGGGAAAAGTTGATTTCTGAACGAATTGAAAGGGTGATGTCTTTCGGTATATACTTTGCCCATTAGCGGACAACCCTCTTAGATAACCTTATAGAACCAAGCCTAAAACCCGATTTTTGAATGGAACAGAAAAGTGGAAAAATTCTTATCGTTGACGACAACGAGGACCTTCTTAAAGCCGCTAAAATGCACCTCAAACGGCATTTCTCTCAAGTAGATATTGAGAAAAATCCGGAGGCCATCCCCGCGCTTATGAACAATGAGGATTACGATGTAATCCTACTCGACATGAATTTTACGAAGGACGTCAGCAGCGGAAGCGAAGGCTACTATTGGCTGGAAAGAATTCTTCAGTTAGATCCATCGGCGGTAGTCGTGCTTATAACGGCTTATGGTGACATTCAAATGGCCGTGAAAGCCATTAAGGCTGGTGCCACCGACTTTGTTGTGAAGCCCTGGGAAAACGAAAAGCTGCTCGCCACCCTTTATTCTGCCATGCGTCTTCGCGAATCGCGCGACGTAATCGAGAACCTCAAAATAAAAAATCACGAGATCAATCAGGCGCTGAACGATCGCTACAGCGAAATCATCGGACAAAGTTCGGCCATGCAAAAAATATTTCAAACGATCGACCGCGTCGCCAAGACTGACGCCAACGTTTTGATATTGGGAGAAAATGGTACCGGAAAAGAACTTATCGCGCGGGCTATCCACAGGAACTCTTCCAGAAAGAATGAAAATTTCGCCAGCGTCGACCTCGGGTCAATCACTGAGACATTATTCGAAAGCGAATTGTTTGGTCACAAGAAAGGTTCTTTCACCGATGCGAAAGAGGACCGCGCTGGAAGATTTGAAATGGCGAATCATGGTACGCTATTTTTGGATGAGATTGGGAATCTATCCATGCCGTTGCAAGCCAAATTGCTGACCGTTTTACAAAATCGAAAGGTCAGTCGTGTCGGTTCAAATAAGGATACTCCAATTGACATCCGTTTGATCTGCGCTACGAACATGCCACTATATGACATGGTGAAAGAAAATCGCTTCCGGCAGGATCTTTTATACCGGATCAATACCATCGAGATTGAAATTCCACCGCTACGCGAACGCTTCGAAGATATTCCATTGCTCGCCAATCATTTTCTAAAGCACTATGCCGTGAAATATGATAAGCCTGTAACGAAAATCAGCGAAGGGGCAATGTCACGAATGCACAAACATCCATGGCCCGGTAACATACGCGAATTACAACATGCATTAGAGCGGGCTATCATTCTTAGTGGTACCAATGTATTACAACCTGAAGATTTCAATTTTACACCTTCTTCGGGAAAAGAGGATGGACAACTGAGCCTCGATCAATACAACCTCGAAGAAGTTGAGAAACTGCTGATCCGAAAAGTCCTGAAAAAATACAACGGGAACATTACGCAGGCAGCTTCTGAACTAGGACTTACGCGTTCATCGCTTTATCGCAGGTTGGAGAAATATGGGCTTTGAGCTGAAAGCGAAAAGC
>Ga0157380_10003400_pt1 | contig 10921 bp, 8 predicted proteins | sample S35metaG_FD_119757 | JGI IMG/M metagenome (GOLD analysis project Ga0157380, IMG submission 119757) | Switchgrass rhizosphere microbial communities from Kellogg Biological Station, Michigan, USA - S3-5 metaG | ecosystem: Host-associated > Plants > Roots > Rhizosphere > Soil | place: USA: Michigan...
ATTTAGAATAGGGATAAATCATGTGACGAAAAACTGTCTGAGCTGACCGGACGGCCTCTTTTCGGCCATAAAGCCGAAAAGAGGTATAGGTGAAAACGAAATAAGCGAGAAAGCAAACCAGAATAACAAACAAATGACCAAATGCCTAAGCGAGTTTTTTTCGTCACGAGGTTTTTGGTTCTTTTTTCCGGCAAAAAAGAACAAGCAATCTCCACGATTAGTGAGAAACAAACTCCGAAGGAGACTTACCGGTTTGTGACTTAAAGTATTTATTAAATGTGGATTTGGAATTAAATCCGCAGTCGAAGGCCAGGGCAAGGAAAGAGTAATGTTGTTTGGATGGGTCTTTGGAGGCAACTATGAATGCATTGACCCGAAGGGTATTAATATAATGGTAGAAATTTTTCTGCTCTCTTTCATTGATCACCTGTGAAAGGTAGTTTGGATGCGTATCCAGGAGAGCAGCTAGGTCGGCTAAGGTGATGTCACTTCGTTTGTAGATCTCATCATGGTGCATGAGGTGGGTGAGCTTGTGATGAAGCTCAGTGGCTTCGGATTCTTTAAGACCGGACTTGGCGTAACGGACAACATTCGAACCGTTGTCGTCATCAGGTACTATAAACTCATCGAAGGAAGGAGGGTCGGGTTTTTTTGTGGTCTCCAGGATATCGCGGTGCGAATAGAAAACCGGAAGTTGGGTGATCCCAAATATGCCTATGAAAATAACCAATACGACCACTCCGGAAAAAATAACGGCATCATCGAAAAAGAGAACCAATAACCAGATGATCCCTAGCCCGATCGTTATGTATTCGAGCCACTGTAGTGTCAGTTTGTCAGTGTTGGAAAACCATTGTTTGATCTTAGCTCTGTGTCCGTATATACGTGTGAGTGACCAAAAGATATAGCCTACTCCAAAAAAGATGATCATGGCTCGTTGAAGCAAACTGTACCACTCGTACCCGGCTCCTTTGTTATTAAATACTTCTATTTTTTCATCGCCGGACAACAGGAAAAAAGGGATGGCTAAAAGATATAGTATAAGGAATGGTATAAAATGTGGGAGTATCTCTATCCACCTTAAAGGTTTCTCCCGTGTCATGGCCAGGACGTATAAGAAAAGAAAAGGACCATGTAAAAGAGGCCACGGCATTGCCACCCCCAGCAGATGTGGGTAGTGGAATTCCTCACCGGAAAAGCTCATGTAGAAAAGTGCCTGGTGTATAGCCATCACCGCCATCCAGGTTGTCAGTATCCGGTCGGCATGAGACTTTTTCTTCTTTATCAGAAGGAGGGCAAAAAGAAAGGTGGCGATGGTGATGCCGATGAGGAAAAACATGGGGGTAAAGATAGCAGCTAGCAGCTGCTTTTGGGACAAGGGAGCAAAGGATCAAGGGAGCAAGGGAAGCAAGTCGAAGCGCAGCGGAGATCCCGCTATGTAGCGAAGCCATAAAGCGGGAGGATGGAGGGAGCAAAGGAAGCATTGCCAAAGGATGTAGAGACGCGATTAATCGCGTCTCTACATCCATTGGCAATGCTAAATGCTGCTGGTTTTCTTATACTTTTATTAAAAGTAAAACCAACATTCCCGTCTTCAAGACAATATGACCACCCCGAAAATATCCTCTCGCATATATTCCAGATTGATCTGCACATGCTCATGCATTTTCATAAGTATCATGCCGGCGCCACTGCATGCACAAAAGCTGACAGATGGTAAGGTACAGCATATTCAATCCTTGCTGGATTCCTCGGAGGCTGTCAAACTAAAGGATCCACCGCGTTCGCTTGCCTTTGCGTTGCAGGCTTTAGACCTACTTCCATCTGAGGGTTATGAGAAGATGAAAATATTTGCTTACCTGCGGGCGGCAAACAGTGAGAAGATTGCCTCCAATAAGGAAGCTTCGCTTAGCTATGTCAACGAGGCATCAAGTATGGCGGCATCACTACAAGATTCCAATCTTATCATGCGGTCGGCTTTTATGAAAGGCTCTATCTACGGATTTTATGATGATGTCGATTCGGCATTGGTTTGTTTTCAACGCACAATTGATTTTTATCTCCCTGGATATGATGTCTTCTATGCTGCCAATGCATACACCAATATCGGTAGCTTATTCCGGAACATGGGTGATATTGAGAAAGCTGAATCCTATTTTCTTAAAGGATATGAAATCAGCAAGGGAGATAATTACGCATGGATCTTTACGCTGTCGAGGTTGATCTCATTTTATTCAGGTCAGCAAAATCCAAAATACATTGCCTATCTCGATACTTTTTCCATGTCTGAGTTTGCACAAACCGGACCAAAGGCAACCGTAGCAGCACATTTTTATACATTCCTTAATCTCACTAATGCAACCCTTGCTGAAAAAGAGAAAAAATTAAGGGAAGTCTATTTGTTTTCGAAACAACAAAGCTCACCTACACACCAGGTTGAGTTTGGGCTGAAACTAAATGACTTGTTGGTCGAGCAGAAAAAATATGAGGACTCGCGACATTTACTCTTAGAGTTGCTACAAATAGGACATCACGCTGAAAACGGAAGTGTTGAAGCCGCGGTCAACAGGGCTTTGTATGAAAACGCGAAAGCTTTAAATGAACCAGTGAAAGCCTTGGTATATTTAGAACGATTCAGTGCCATCAGTGATAGTCTGCATATAGAGGATAAACAAAAACAAATCCAGGAGCTCAATGTCAAATTTGAAGTAGTACAAAAGGATCACGAAATTGAACGGCAAAATTTAATCCTCGAACAGGCCAGAAAAAACCGCAATTTCCTAATGCTGATCATTGGGATGTTGGCCAGCATGGCGATAATAACCATTTTGTATTTCAGAAATCGTATTCGTACAGCAAGACGACTCCGCGAGCAGGAAGAAATCATACATACCCGTGATAAAGAAAAACTCATTCACGAAAAAGAAGTGGTACACCTCACAGCATCTCTTGAATCCCAGGAACAGGAACGTAGACGAATAGCGCGCGATCTACATGATGGTATCGGCAGTTTGATGAGTGGGATTTCCGCGCAAGTAGAACATCTGCTTTCTAAAGATCCTGGCAATGATCAATACACCACCATCAAAAGAATGGTCAAAGAGACTGCAGGAGAGTTGCGCAGGACTTCATACGAACTCATGCCAGCATCATTACTGCGTATGGGACTCGATCCTGCACTCCGCGATTTGTGTTTCAACCTCCTCAACAAAATCGGTATCGAAATTACCCTTGAGCTTGGATCAGATTTAACACACCTTACGTCAGAACAACAATTAATTGTCTATCGCATTCTCCAGGAGTTGCTACACAATATTGTCAAGCACGCAGATGCAACGCAAGTCCTCGTCCAACTAAATACGTACGACAAAGAAGTGACATTGGTTGTTGAAGACAATGGCAAAGGATTTGACATCAGCCAAACTGATATGACTGGTATTGGATTGGGGAGTATTAAGTCGCGGGTGAATTTGTTGAAAGGATTTTTGGATATAGCGTCGAAGGAGGGTGAGGGGACTACGGTGACGGTAAATTTTCAAGGTTAGACCCCCGTTGCCCCCTGAAAGGGGGGACCATAGCTATCAGAATTTAGCTTCCAGCTACCAGCTTCCAGAAATTAGCAAACAGCTATCAGCTGTCAGCTATCGGCTATCAGAATTTAGCTTCGAGCTACAAGTTTCCAGCTTCCAGCTTCCAGAAATTGGCTATCAGCTGTCAGCTGTTGGAATTATTTTTCTTTTCCGCCCTTCTGCAATTCCGCCATTCCGCCCTTTATATTTCGAATAGGGGTGGATCATGGCACTGTTGATTTTTCGTAACTTCAAATCTCCATTTATCCATTATTGATGGCGACGCATTTTCCTAATTTTCCATCTTTTAAAAATACCGTTGCAAAACAGTGTTCTCTTTTTATATTTCTCCTTCTCCAATTATTTGCATTTAATAGTTTTTCTCAACCATATTATATCGTGGTCGGTGTTTGGGTAGAGGGATTTAATGTGGATGATCAGTATTGTGCCGGTTGTGGACTGACCTTTAATGAACAATTTGGACCGTTCAACAGTCATGGAGGATCCAGTTTCGGACCGGATGGTGAGCTTTATACGTTGAGTTTGGATAATCAAGCCCCTTATGAATATTCAAATGATATTTATCGGATTGATTTACCGGCGGGTGTTACTGGTGAGCTTATTATGGATGGGCCTTCGGATTTGATCCAAATGGATGGCCTATTGGCGGTAGGTGGTGGAATCTTTTATACAGTAGCCAGTGTCCTCCAGGAAAATGATACTTTATATAGATGGGATGCCAATGCAGGTACCATCGAAGCCGTAGGGAGTATGGGATATGTCCCGTGGAGTGACCTATGGATGGCAGAGGGTGAAGTTTATTTTATCGCGTATCATATCGGTGTAGATGTTGTAAGGCGAATCATCAAGGTCGACCTAAATAATCCGTCGAATAGTGTGGAGATGTGCAGCTTCGATGCTACATGGGGTATATTTGGATTGACTGCTACACCTGTTTCCGGACTTTTTATCGGTACAGAGATCTGGGTCAATAATGTTCAAATTGTAACCGTAAACGTACACGATTGCACCATCACTGAAATGTGTGAAATAGGAGGTGTAGCTGGTGCTGTGACTTGCAGCACTTCCCCATATGAACATAACCTCGAACCGGAGACTATCGTTTACATTGATCTTGATTGCAATGATAGTTCAGGTGCTTCAGGTGCTGATTTTATTGGTGAACCTACAGACTGCCAGGATGAAGATGGCACTGGCATCATTGATAATGATCCACGAATATTGATTGATGCACCGATTTCTTCCATGACGGTGAAAATTGCAAATCCGGTGGATGCGCCTGAAGAATATCTTAACAGCAATGGTGTTTTCGGAATTAATGTTTCAGGATCAGGCTCAACAGAGATCACCATGACCAATGCAGGCCCGGCAAAAGCCAGTGACTTTATCCTTGCCCTGAATCAAACAAATTATTTCAACGATGCTTTTTATCCTACAGGAGGAACGCGAAATATAGAAGTGCAGTTTGAAACTACTGCCGGCACAATGAGTAATGTCGCCATTGCCTTTGTAGCGGTCAATCAATTGCCTCAACTCGTTGTTGATCTCGGTCCGGATGCATCGATCTGTGAGGATGAAACCTATACGTTAAATGCAGGACCTTCCGGACAACATTATCAATGGTCTGATGGTTCTACCACTCAGACGCTTGTTGTATCTAATCCCGGATTATATAGTGTCACGATATCAGATAATACCTCTTGCCCTGGGACAGATGAGATTGAAATCACTGTGATACCAGTGATCAATGTTTGGCTTGAAGGAGATACGGCTGCCTGTGTAGACGGAAGTGCCACTCTCGAAATCCATACCGATGCGCCATTTCCCATCACGGTGGAAATTGATGTTTCACCCGGAGATGCATATGTATTTGAAGATATCGAGACCCACTTTGAATTCACTGAATATCCATTTGGGGTAACGGAATATATCATTGAAAACGTCATTCCTTCCGAACCAGCCTGTGTGCATATTCTGGATAATTTCCAGGTACTGGACGTGTACCCGGAATATTCAATGAGTGTCCAACAAGATCTCTGTGAAGGAGATAGTGCGTGGCTGGGTACAATGTGGATAGATACGGCCGGTGTATTCCCTGTCAATTTGGTTTCTCTTCATGGTTGTGACAGCCTAGTCATTTATACGATCTCACTACTTCCCGTGGAGCATCTGTTTTACCAGGGCATCACTTGTAATCCGGATTCGGCAGGTAATTTCCTTTCCTATCTTCCAAATCAACAAGGTTGTGACACTGTAGTGCACAACATGATTCAATTACTTCCATCGGATACCCTTATACATCAACTATTACATTGCAATTCTGATAGCACGGGGATGCAAATTCAATCTTTCGTCAACCAGCATGGGTGTGATAGCCTGATTTTCACCATTACTTCGCTTACTCCACCCCAGGACACGACCTTTCTTTTTTCAGCATCCTGTGATTCGACTGCGGTAGGTATATTTCATCATACCACTACGAATGTGCAGGGATGTGATAGCCTGGTTGTATTGACTATTTCATTACAGCCGGTCGACACTACCCTCTTATTTGGTACTTCTTGTATTCCTGGAGATATTGGAATTACAGAGCAACTGTTTACTACGGCTCAAGGGTGTGACAGTGTAGTTATCACTACGATCAGTCCCGGTATTCCGGATTCTGTTCAATTGTCACACACCTCTTGTGATTCAGCCAGTCTTGGAATATTTGAACAGCATTATACCAATATAAACGGTTGTGACAGTCTCGTTTTTACTACTGTCACTTATTCTCAAAATGATTCCACCTTTTTATTTAGTGGGAGCTGTGATGCAGCCAATGTCGGTGTATTTACTACCTTTTATATAAATCAATATGGCTGCGATAGCATCGTGACATCATCAATTACCCAATTACCTGCCAGTCAGACAAACCTCAGCTCTTCAACTTGCGATCCTGCAGCTTCAGGTGTTTTTACCACTGTGCTGACCAATCAATTTGGTTGTGACAGTACGGTTACTGAAACCGTTCAGTTATTATCCAGTCATCAGACATTTCTTTCAGAGGTCACCTGTAATATTGCTGAGGATGGAATCTTTTTAGAACACCTAACAAATGTATTTGGCTGTGACAGTTTGGTAACCTTAGAAATAACTTACTCCCCTCCTGATACGACCATATTTAATTCCTTTACTTGTTTTGAAAATGAAGAGGGAATTGTTGAAACACTTTTGACCAACCAATTAGGCTGCGATAGCTTGGTGCAACAAATAACACAACTACATCCTTTACCTTTAATCGAAATTGATATCCTAAGTGATTACAATGGTTATGACATCAGTTGCTTCAATGCGCAGGATGGACATGTAGTAGGTATTCCTGTGGGGGAAGGTCCTTTCACCTATTCCTGGTCTACGCAGGAAACTACTTCAGCAATAGCTGCATTATCTGAAGGTATTTACCAACTCACTATCACCGATCTGAATGGATGCCAAGCTCTCAGTGAAATTACATTGACTGGACCTCCCGAACTGATCATCAGCTTGGAAGTAAATGAGCCGGATTGTTTTGAACAACGGGAAGGGATCGTAAGGGTAATCCCTGCAGGAGGTGTTTCCCCTTTCGAGTATTCCATTGATGGCATTCATTTTCAACTGGAAAACCAATTTGACGGACTCACTGAAGGCACGTATGAAATTGTGACCAGGGATGCTAATGAATGTGAGGAAAAAGAAATTATCTGGATTAATGTACCCATGCAGGTGACTATAGACTTGGGATCGGATATTCAAATGACCGCCTTTGATACAATCATCATTCACGCGATTGTCAATTTACCATATGATTCACTTGCTGGTGTTGAATGGTCTGGTCTTGATCATCCAGTTTGTCCTACCTGTCTTTCGCAAGCCATTTCACCAATCATCACTACTGTATATGAAGTCTCTGTTATCAACCAGGATGGTTGTGAAGCCTATGATGATTTGACTGCAATCGTGACCGTCCAGGATGGGATTTACATTCCCAATATTTTCTCTCCGAATGGTGACCAGGCAAACGATATGGTGACCGTGTATGCTGGATCTTCAATAAGAGAGATTAAAACCTTTATCATATTCGATCGTTGGGGTAACCAGGTTTTTGAATCCTCGCATTTTCCTCCTGGTGATTTATCCGGATCATGGGATGGGACGATGGATGGAGAAGAGATGAATCCGGCTGTGTTTGCTTATTTAGTTGTGGTGAGTTTTAAAGATGGCACAGAGAAGGTGGTGCAGGGAGATATCACGTTAATTAGGTAGAGGGCATATGAGGCATATCGAAGCGCAGCGTAGATCCCGCTATGCAGCGAAGCCATAAAGCGGGAGGGCATAGAGCTGCTAATGGATGTAGAGAAAAAAGAACGGGCAGGACGCGTCCTGCCCGTTCTTTTTTCTCTACATCCATTGGCAATGCTTCAAATGCAAAAATGTTAAGCGTAAGTTTACTTACGCTTGTGCGTCTGCAAATTTTAATTTGCGTAAGGACTGCTGACTTAAGACAGCTCTCATCTCGAATAAGTTAAATCATGTGACGAAAAAATGTCTGCACAGAGCGAAAGACCTCACTAACCTGCACCACCCCCTCACCCCTGTGTTTCTCCTTGAAATATCATTTCATTCATTTCATTCCGAAAACCCCGGGGCGACCTACACACATCCTCTCCCGCAGCATCCCACACAACTAGTCTAAAAAATCAAAAAACAAATGCTCAACTGCCAAAGCGAGCTTTTTTCGTCACGAGGTTTTTTGTTACTTTTTTTCCGGCAAAAAAAGTAAGGAAAGCCCCTCGTGCAACGAGATCAAATCTCTTCCCGCACCACAAGTTGTTGAAACAACTTGTCTAGTGTAGCTGAGGCATCATCTGTGTATCCGGGATGCACTGCCGAAGGCTGTAGGATCGTACTGCGCGTTGCGGTCAGCCAGCGGAAACGGCTGGGCATATCGAGTATGCCGATAGCTCCTCCTTCGGGTCCGCCCTTGCTGATGATTTCAAATGCGCAAAGATTCTGCTTGAGTTCGGTGAGATTGAGGTGGGGTGCAAAGTGTGTCATGAGATTTTCATCAAGAGCCCACTTAACCTCCAGGAATTGTTGTTGCTTGCAATATAGAATGACACCTACATTGATGTATTCTTCCCGCTCTACTTGTGGGACCACCCGTATAACGGCATACTCAAATAAGTGCTTCTCTTGCATGGTTTGCTTCGTTGATAAAAGCGGTAGCATTAGCTAACCGGATGCTGAAATATTGTGCATACCTGAATCTTTGTTCGTCATAAGAGATTCCCTCCACAAGCCAGCTATCCGGAATGAGGGATACAATTTCATTGATCTTATTAGGAGTTAACTTCGCCTTAGCCTTCGCCTCAGCCTCTTCCAAAAGACTTGCTTGTCTAAGCAAGACATGATCCTTAATCAATGTAAAAGGTTTTTTGGCTTGCTCCATCCAATCCTGCGGACCGTGATGAAAATAAAGGGATGCTCCATGATCGATCAGCCATAGTTGGCTGTTCCAGATCAGCATATTGGTATTCTTTGCAGTACGGTCTACATTCATCAGAAAACAATCCAGCCAGACGATCATCGACGCCGCATGGGAGTCAACAATATTAACAGTAGGGTCATAACTGATCGCGCCTGACAGATAACTTATTCCCAGATTGAGCCCTACACTGAATTTAAGCAAGTCCTGGATTTCTTCATCGCGTTCCATGCGTCCAAAGCCCTCATCCAGGTTGGCAAACACCAACTCAGGCACCTTCATCCCTAACGTCCGTGCTATTTCACAGCCTAGTAGTTCGGCGATCAGTGCTTTCGTCCCCTGCCCTGCTCCCCTGAACTTGAGAACGTAGAGAAATTCATCATCAGCTTCGGCGATGGCGGGCAGGGAACCGCCTTCACGGAGAGGAGTGATATATCGCGTTACGTTGACGGTGCGGAGCATGGGGTAAAGATGGGCAAAAAGCTGTCAGCTATCAGCTCTCAGCTGTCAGAATTTAGCTTCGAGCTACCAGAAAAAGGCTTCCAGCTTCCAGCTACCAGCTTCCAGAAAAGAGCTCTCAGCTATCGGCTATCAGTTTTTGGCTTCCAGCTACCAGCTACCAGACTCTTGCTTTAGAGATTAATAATTATGTCGCTCTAAATTTTAGTGGTTGTTTTTGACTTCTCATATCTCTCTCAGATTGTGATAAGAATAACCTTTCTGCATTTGATGGATTCTAATTCCTGCAGATAGGAATTAAAAAGCTTTCAATATATCCTCCCAACCTTTTGATAAAAGAAGTGCTTCTATTCTGTCGGAAAATGTTTCGCCAGTTTCTCCTACCCGACCATCCAATTTATCGAGCTTCCGGGAATAGTCATCCATCCATTTAGTATAGTCCTCAAATCTTTTTTTGCAGATAGCCGGATCATTGGTTTCCCAGTATTCACTTTCATCGATCAAATGGAATTCTACAAAATACTTCTGACTCAAAAAACGCAATAATTTGATCAAGGCCATATGTGCATCGATGCCGGCATATTGGCTTACAGTAGAAAGCCAGAATTCACCTTTCGGATCAGGTGGAGAGAAGGTGTCGTCTTTAAAAATGAAATAGATAGGATCTGCCAGCATTCCATCATTACGAAAAGTAAGCAAGATAGGTTCACCTCCTGGAGGATGGAATTGAAATCCTATCAATGGTATTTCAGGCTCTATGCTATGGTCGCTATATACCCATTCCAAATCCTAACATATATCCCTGACTTCTTCGGTGAGCGCGGGCAATAAGCGCAGATCCCTTATCCGGCCAGAGTAGAAGATGGTAAGTCCCATGATTCAACTGGTTCAAATAGATGAAGCAATTTGTTTTCAATGGGAAATTAGGGGGAATAAAGATGTGCCGCAACCTGGAAATTCATCCTTTGAAGCATCCTAAAGGATCCTTTTCAACTTCTATGACAAAAGCCTCAAGGGTTTTCATTTCTGCAGGCATATAGGGATACCACCCTGAACTCCTCATCCAGTATATCTTCCAACTTTCCCGACTCTTGACATACGTTGCTTTAGCAAATTCAAGTTCTCGTATCGTTGATGGATTCATATAGGCCGGCCGTATCTCAAGAAAGATGACGCTTTGTTCATCTATCCGATAACCGATATCCAGTTCCTTGCGGATTTTTTCCCTCCAATTCTTCAAAGTTCATCACGCTCATCTTCTTCATACACCCTCACTGAATATGGTGGTCGTCTGTAAAAGGCTAATTCATAATTAAGATCCTCGCCATCTGCTGTGGCCTTCCAGGGTTTATCGCCGTGCGAATAA
>Ga0157380_10003402_pt1 | contig 10920 bp, 9 predicted proteins | sample S35metaG_FD_119757 | JGI IMG/M metagenome (GOLD analysis project Ga0157380, IMG submission 119757) | Switchgrass rhizosphere microbial communities from Kellogg Biological Station, Michigan, USA - S3-5 metaG | ecosystem: Host-associated > Plants > Roots > Rhizosphere > Soil | place: USA: Michigan...
CGGCCCGCCAATGTCCGGCGCCATCGGCGGAATGGCCACACCGGCGATGCCAAACTCAACCTCATTGCCGATGTCCCAAATGTTGACTTCTACGCCGGTGTCGAGAATTTCACGCGCGGCAAGCTCGCCATAAATGCGCATCGCGCCGCACATTTCCTCGATCGTCAGTTCAGCCCAGGGCTTGCTCAGCGTGATTTGTGAAAAGGCGGAGAAATCCGGTTCGGGCTGTCCGCCCATGTCGCCATAGTAGGCGCAGAGCAAGAGCTCGGGATTGAACGGCGTGCGCATGTCGCGCGCGAAACGGGCGCGGTGAATCATCCCCGCCGTGTGGCTCACGTAGCGCGCGCCGAAACTTGAGCTGCGCGCGGTGCCGGCGCGTGCGAAAATTTCGGTCGAGCCATATTGCGAGGCGAGCAGGGTTTGCAGTTCGGTCATGGTGCGCGCGCTGCGTCCGCTGGCGCGGAAAACGACGCCTTGGTCGAATGCCCGTTCTGAAAAGGAGGTGGCGTGAAGCCCGTTGCGAAATTGCGTGTGCGTGGCGGAGGCGGCGACGGGAGGAAAGGTCACGCATGCCGCAGCGCCAGCCGCAAGGCTCGACGCGAGCAGGGCCCGCCGGGTCAGCAATTGCGGGGTCATAAGCGATCCTCCCAATTTATTACTAAACACTAGTGTCAGTAATGTTGCGGCGCAAGGGCGGCGTTTTCCGCTGGTAACGACCCTGAATCATGTTTGCGCCGGCGCGCAGGCACAGGAGCTTGACAGAGTCTTCACCCTGCGTTCCTTCGCTGCTGTGCTGAATTGATCGTCATCCTTGAACCGTTACCGGCGGCCCGCGCCGGGTTGTCCAGATGCTCCAGAATTTTATGGATCACCACCGGGTCTTCGATGCTGGCGATGAGCATGCCGCTGCAAACCGCGTACACGATGACCAAGCACGCCGTGCAAAGCTTCACCGAATGTCTGGCGCTGGAAGCAGACCTGACCGGCAAGCCGATTCACGTTTCCGCCGCGATTCCCGGCATGGTGAAGACGCGCATCTTCGAACCGACGGCGCCGACCGAAGGCGAAAACCCGGCAGCTGCGCATCATCACATACGCGGCGCCCTGCGCGCCTTTGCATTGCGTGCGTTGTTGGTGCCGATGACGATGCAGCATTGGCGTCCTATTTGTATGTGGCCGGCGTGGCGGTGCCGGCGTAGGGCAACTCGGTTTGCCATAGCAGCGTGATAACGCAACCGTTTGGGCAATCCGAGCGCCGCCAGGTAGCGCTGCGCGTAGCGGCGCGCCGTGCCGGCCCTCAGTCCGCTGGTGGCTTGCGCTGTGCCCACAGCGCCTCGGCGCGGCGTTTGATGCCCTGGCTCATGCCGGAAAAGCCACTGTGCAGGACCTCGCCTAACAGCGTCCGCGGCAGCCAGGCCAGCCAGCCCCGCAGCTGGAAATGCGAGCGGTAACGCGCGCGTCCGGCGTCCACCGCCTGCACCTCGTGCGAGCGTTCGCTGGAAAGCGCGCCCAGCGGCACCGACTTCATGCGGTAGGCCAGGTACCGGCCCGGTTCATGCGCGGTGATCCACTCGCGTTGATCGCGCTCGTCCTTGAGCTTGACGCGCATGTCGATCGGATCGCCCGGCTGCAGCGTGGACGCGCAGCGCAGAACGAAAGGATTCCACTCCGGGTAGCGAGGCAGGTCGGTGATGACCTCCCAGACCACGGCGGCGGGGGCATTGATGTCGAGCGTGTGATCGATGGTCAGGGCCATGGGATTTCAGAATGACGAGCACCAAACCGATCGGGATCATTCGATTGGCGAGGATTCGGTTGTTCATCAGTGCTCGCTGAGGCACCCCGCGCGCAACGTATCCCGCACCCTGCGGCAGAGCTGGCCGCTCAATCCGGAACAAAGGGCACGTAGTCAATTTCCAGAAAGTCCACAACCTCCGGCTTCCAGCGTGTTTCCACGAAGCGGACGTGTTCCGGATGAATGTTGTACGCGTCGTAGTCCTGCTGCGAGGCGAACTCCATTGAGAAGCCAAACTCAAACTTGTTCTTCTGGCCAACCTGGCGCAGCCACTCGAAGTTGCGAACTGTTGGGATTGAGGTAAGGATCCGCGCTGCCCCCAGGAAGGAAGACTCTGCCTCTGAACCCGAAGGGTGCTTCAGCGTGAACACGACAGTGTGGCGAATCATTTGTTCTCCTGGGGCCGAGTTACCAAGAGCCTCTCCCAAACCGGCGCCAATAGCCGCACTCAGTATCGTGCCCAATACTATGCCAAGACCAACGTAGCGACGACGGATCTTGCCTTGCTTGTCGTCCACAATGCTTATCCTTGATGCCTAACGGACAATCATAGAAGCGGTGTTGAACCGAACCGCTCCAGCGGACGGTGGGTCCTATGGGGGATTGCTTCGTGACGCGAGGCTTGGAAGCGCGCGTGGTCCCTGTTGCGGATGATTCGAGCATCGCCACCGCGCCCCCCGGCGCCGGTCTTCGCGTGCTGATTGATGGCAGAGACTGTGGCAGGCGCCGTTCGGCGCGTCAATGTTCGACTCGGGTGCAGCCGGGAACGAGGCCGCGGTGCCGCGGCCTTGAAGGCAGGGGGCGTGGTCGGAGGCATCGCTATGCCGGTGGTGCGCCTGGCATCGTCCGACGCGAGAAAGGCCACTGCGTCGGGCGTTTCCCGATTCCTGAGCGCGCCTTCAGTTGACACTGTTTCGACGAGCCGGCTTCAGCTCCCGAAAACCACGAAACGAAGCGGCGTACCCTTTCATATCGGTCAGCAGAAGCCGTGCTTGCGTTCCCCATCCGCCGATCAAGACGTCGGTCTTGCCATCCCCGTCCAAGTCACCCAGCCCCATGCTCCAGCTGCGCCCGACAGTGATGCCGGGGACCACCTCGGCGGTGACATCCTTGAAATGGCCCTTGCCATCGTTTTGCCAGGCTTGCAGCTGAAGGGGTACGAACCCTGGCACCTGGATAGCACCAACCAGCAGATCGGGCGCCCCGTCATGGTTGAAATCGACCACCGTGCCGGCCCAGGAAGAAAAACGATGCGATGGCAGCCGCTCGGCAGTTTCATCGCGGAATTGCCCTTTGCCATCGTTGATGAGCAGCCGTGTCTGCGGATCCTTGTCCCAGCCGGCGTTGTTGCTGGTGATATTGAAGAACACGATGTCATTGTGGCCATCGCCGTTGGCATCGAACACATGCACCTCGCGACTTTCCAACGGCACGCGCAGATCCAGCCGCTCGGAGGCGTCGGTGAAGCGCCCTTTGCCGTCATTGAGCAACAGGCGGTTTGAGTGGGATGGGCTCGCCAGCACCATATCGAGATCGCCATCGCCATCCATATCCGCGAGTGCGACGCCCTCCGTCTGGTCATCGGTTTCGGGCAAGTGTGTCGCCGTTGCGTCGATGAAATAACCGGACCGCTGCGGATCATTGAGGAACAACAGATTGCGCGCCGGAACGATCTTCATCTTGGGCCCATGGCCCTGCTCGCCAGTGCTGCCCACCACGATATCGGGCAGGCCATCGCCATTGACGTCTCCCAGCGCCAGGCCGTTGCCCTGGCTGGACGCAGGCAGGCGCGCGCTGGCATCGGTGAAACCGCCTTTGCCATCGCCGAGGAACAACTGATGCACCTCGTCCGATTCCGCCACGAACACGACATCCATATTGCCGTCGCCATTGAAGTCCGCGGCGCGGACATGCTCGCTATCGTGGATTACCGTGCCGAACGCACCGGGCTTTTCGGTCAGCCGACCTTTGCCATCATTCAAATACAGGCGGTTGACGCCGTACTCTACGGCCACGACGACATCGCGATCGCCATCTTTATCAACCTCGATGAATACCGAGTCCATCGCGTGAAGGTTCGGCGCGATCGGAACATGCGAGGAGGTGGCATCGAAAAAGATCGAAGATGGCTTTTCCGCAATCGGCATGAAGGCATCGGCGGCCGGACTCCGCGCTACCTCCTCAAATGTGCCGATATAAAGGCCGGACAGATTTGGCGATTGACCCGTCTTGGACGCCTTGATGGCAAAAGCGATTTGTTTTCCATCCGGTGACACGACCGACTGATGGGCCTGAGCACCCGATGGGCTCACATTCGTCAGCCGCCGCCGCGATGCCCCATCCAGGGTGACAACATAGATATCAAACCCCTTATCCGAATTTGTCGCGGCCAGCGCTTTAGCGTTCGTCACGCCCTTCATCCGGAGCATCATTTCAACAGTGCCTCGCCCCAACGCGCTTATGCCCCGATAGGCGCCAGCCGGATCTGAAGCGGCATTAGATTCCTCAAGCCCGAACCGCTCATCGGGGAAAATATGGGTTTCGTTGTGCGCGGGCGCTGCATAGACCTTGCTCACTGCCCTGGTTTGAACATCGACCTTGTACATCTCTCCATTCAGAGTTCGCATCTCGACCGTCCAGAACATGACCGATCGGCCGCCATCGATAAACTCGTAGGCTTCTGGAAAGCTTGCGTCCTCAGATTGTCCTGATGGGTAGCTATAGATTGCGTGCACATCGACAAGCTGCGCCGTGCGGCCGTCATGCGTCAATTTGCCCATGACGAGATCGAGGCCACTGTCTTTGGGCTTTGCCCAGGCAACGTTGATCGAATTGTCAGTATTCGCCGTTGGCGCAATCGCAATGTCGCCAATGACGCCGACTCCGAGTGGCACTGGCTGTGTCAACGACTGTGCCATCCAGAACAACTCAGTCTTCATGGCCCCGGCACTACCGCCGCTGCCGCCCGCCATTCCGGGCGATGCCTCGATGAGGAAGCTGTCGTCAGGAAGATAAAATATGCGCGTTACGAACTGATTCTTACCCAGCTTGCAAGTGAGACAGCGAACCACTTTTGTCTGGACATCAATTTCGTACGCAGGACCATCGACCAGATCGTCCTTGGTGAATGCGATTCGCCGCCCGTCAGACGACCAATCCGGTCGATTTCCCCATTCGAGAAGGCGCTCCTGCCGAAATGACGCTGTCAGATAGTCGATCGACGTATCGCCTGCCACCGGCAATGCCACAGATAACAGGGCTGCCATGAAACTGGCGGGTAACGCAAAAGCAGCACTGCCACCTGATGTCATACCGTTCTTCTCCATTTAGCCTTGTTTTCTTACCCACATCTTCGGCGCGATCGCGGGCGTGATCCACGACGTACGTAGCTTGGTGCGTTGCCATTCCGTCCGGCGCCAGCAAATCCTGTTCGCCGCAATAACGCAAGCACATTGTGCGAATGGCGATTCGTCCACCGGATCCTTGATTGAACACGTATAATTGTATGAGTTATGCTGCGCATAGCGATAATCGGACGCTGCGCGTGTGGCACGAGGAACATCGATGTTGGATCAGGGGTGGCGGCAGGTTGGAGGCTTACGGGCCATCCGAGGCGCTGTGAATGCAGTCGTACTAAAACCCGTTGCCATGGCAGCGATTATTTGGCTGGTGTCGATCGGCGGCGCGATGGCTGCATCGAACTCGCTCAATGATGGCTGGCGCTTCATCCGAGGCGATGTTCCCGGGGCAGAAGCGATCGGGTTTGACGATAGTGCCTGGCGAACGGTAGCAGTGCCGCACGACTGGTCGATCGAGGACTTGCCTGGCCAGCAGCATCCGTTCGATGCGAGCTCTGTGTCCAAACATGCGCAGGGATATACGCTCGGTGGTATAGGTTGGTACCGCCGGAAGATTTCCCTGCCTGCCGACCTCACGACGAAGACGATTCTACTGCGCTTCGAGTCCGTCTACATGGATGCACAGGTGTGGGTGAACGGAGAGCTTCTGGCGCGCCGTTCCCATGGCTATACGGAATTCATCGTTGAAATGGACAAGGTTGCCCGTCCTGGCGAGAACGTTGTCGCGCTTCGAGTTGAAAACCCGGGGTTGTCGTCGCGCTGGTACTCCGGCTCGGGCATCATCCGGCCGGTGCACCTCGAAGTGCTCGACAGAATCCATATTGACCCATGGAGCCCGGCGATCACTACGCCGGAAGTGTCCACTGCGCGCGCCCAGGTGCATGCTGCAACGAAGGTGGCGAATCGAAGTGAGAGCATTGCGCAGGCCCGCCTGATAACTCGCTTGGTAGGTAGCGACGGAAAGGAGGTTGAACGCAAAGAAGAGTCGACGGCCATCGGCGCCGGCTCGGTCGCCGAACTGGTTCAGGTCTTCGATGTGCGCAAGCCGGCGCTGTGGTCGCCCGAGGCTCCGAACCTATACACGCTGGTTCAGGACGTCCACGTCAACGGGCGCTTGGCGGACTCGCGGCACACCCGATTGGGAATTCGAAGCATCAGCTTCGATGCGAAGCGCGGATTTTTGTTGAATGGCAAGCGCGTGCTGTTGAAGGGAGGCAACGTTCATCACGACAACTACATGCTCGGCGCTGCCGGTATAGCGCGCGCCGATGCACGCAAGGTCGAGCTGATGAGAGCGGCGGGCTACAACGCGATTCGCAGTGCTCACAATCCGCCGAGCCGGGCCTTGCTCGATGCGGCTGACCGGCTCGGGATGCTCGTGATCAGTGAAGCGTTTGATATGTGGTCAATGCGCAAGAACAAGAATGACTATTCACGGTTCTTCAAGACGCAATGGCGCAGCGACCTCGAGGCGATGATCCTGGCTGCGCGGAACCATCCCAGCGTGATCATGTGGAGTATTGGCAATGAAATTCCCAACATGCATGCCGACGCCGGTGCGACCGAGGCGAAGCAAATAGCTGATGCCGTGCGTGCGCTCGATCCAACGCGTCCGACGACGGTAGCCGCTCATCTATTTATCTCGAAGCAGGGCGCCGACGCGTTCCTCGCGGCGGTCGACGTTGCTGGATACAATTACTATCCTGAGAATTACTCGGGCGACCACGAAAGGTTCCCCGCGCGCATCATGTACGGTTCTGAATCGTTTTCCGCACAGGCGTTCGAATATTGGGCGCCGACGGCAACGATGCCTTGGGTCATTGGAGACTTCGTATGGAGCGCCATTGACTACCTCGGTGAAGCCGGTATTGGCTGGACTACCGACTCTCCTCATCCATGGCACCTCGCAATGACAGGAGAGATCGATGCGACTGGTCAGCTGCGCCCGGCCGCCTATTACCGGCAGGTGCTCTGGAACACCGGGCTCAATGCAACGTCTGCCTTTGTCGAATGGCCGCTCGTGGAGGGATCGCTTCCCAATCGTATGACACGTGGCCCGGCCTCTCGGTGGGAACAGCCTGACTTGGTTCAGTCATGGGAGCCGATAGGTGCCAAGGCGGATTATTTTCCGATCAGGGTGGTCGTCTTTTCCGAGGACGAAGCGGTGGAGTTGTTCGTGAACGGGGTCAGCCAAGGACGCAAACCAGTGAGCCGCGATACGCAGTACAAAACCGATTTCTGGGTCCGTTTTCAGCGCGGTGAATTAAAGGCCGTCGGCTTCAAAAAAGGCAAGCCGCAGTCACAGTGGGTGTTGAAAACCGCAGACAAGCCCGCGGCGATTCGACTGTCGGTTGACCGAGCAAGGATTGCTGCCGATGGAGACGATCTCGCCTACGTCACTGCCGAGCTGATCGATGCCGATGGTTCGCGCGTCACCCGCCGGAATGAAGACAAACCGCTGACGTTCAAAGTCGCCGGCCCGGCCACGTTGGCCGGGGTTGGCAACGGCGATCCGGTCGCGCTGGAGAGCTTTCAAAGCGGTCGCCGCTCGACATTTCATGGTCGAGCAGTCGGTGTCGTGCGTGCGGGAAAACTGCCCGGACTGATCAGCGTTGAAGTGACTTCTCCTGACCTGCCTTCGGCCTCGGCTTCGATCGTCGTGGAGGAAAAACTCGAATAGAAAATCAGGATGGCGATGCACACTATGTGCTTTCGGGATATTCGTGTCCTTGCGTCTGCACGGGGGGGAAATAGGGAGTAGGGCAACGTTCTGGGCTGCTAACTAACGCGGACCTCAAGCTTAGCCGGTCTGAATACGATCCGCCGAGCACCTTGCCACGCGGGCTGTACACGATGCGGTGATTGGCATGGCGTTGCGGGGTCGAGTGATGCCTTACTGCTGCAGTCGCTCGCCGCTGAACGCCGTGATTGAGATGACTTCTTCCAAGGTGCCGAACTGACTTTCGCGATCGGAAATACTGCACAATAGAAATATTCAGATTCCACTACGTCCAATTGAGCCGCTACCACATGTACGAGCCACAGCTGAGCGCTCCAAACACCGGCGTCGTCGTGACAGGCGGCGCTTCCGGAATCGGTCTTGCGTCCGCGCAGGCGCTCGCCGCGGTTGGTAGGCCTGTCGCTCTTTGGGATATCAACGAGCGCCGTGTGCTTGCGGCGGCGGCGGAGGTGCGGCGAACTCACAGGGTTACGTGCCTCGGATTGTGCGTGGACCTACGCGATGCGCAGGCAATCGGGCCTGGAGTGGACACGAGCCGGAACGTACTCGGCACGATCGGCGGCCTGGTGCACTCCGCCGGTACGGTAGAGGTCACGGGCATCCAAGGCGTCACACCGGCGAATTGGGATGCGGGAATCCATTTGCACACGCGCGCCTTGGTGCTCGTGGTCCAGGCGATTCTCGCGGACCTCAAGATGAATTCAGGATCGGCGATCGTTGCGATCGCCTCGATCAACGCAACGTTAGGCGCCGGCACGATTCCGATCTACACCGCCGCGAAGGCGGGCGTGCTCGGGCTGGTTCGCTCCATGGCGGACGAGCTCGGCCGCGACAGTATCAGGATCAACGCTGTGTCTCCCGGCGTGATCGACACGCCGATCATCGCGCCGACGCTCACTGTGATTCCGCGCGAGCAGTTCGAGCGGCGCGTCCAGCTCGGAAGGCTGGGTCGCGCAGAGGAAGTCGGCCGCGTCGTGCGCTTCCTGCTGTCGAACGAGGCCAGCTATATGACGGCGGCGGAGATTCTCGTCGACGGCGGCAATGTGACGTCGCAGCGATAGCGGCTCCAATCCTCGTTGTCGCCGAAACACGCTGGCAAGCGTAACGTCGGGGCGTGATGTTTCCCAGGTGAACCCGATGCCGCCATCTGGATCGCCTCGGCGGCGCAGCGCCGGTACGCTTCGGTACGACGCTTGTGCCTTCAGCGACGAGGCCCAACGCATATGGCGCGTCCGAGACCAGCTCCGGCTCCGGTGACGATCACGACGCGGCCTTGGCAGATTCCCGTCTCAAGCATTCCTGTCCGTGTGTGGTTTGAGCGCGCCGCGCAGACGTACTGCAACGGCGTTCGCGCGGATGCGCGGCCGATCCGCTTCGGCGGCGGTAAGTGGCGCGCACTCGATCAGATCGATCAGTGCTTCGCGCGCGAGGCGCTAATATTCGCCGCTGCCGTCGTTGCGCCAAGCGATCTGCTCGCGTTCGTCGTGATCAGCGGCGTAGGTCCGGGCCTCGGTCGGGCGATGGCGACAGTGGCGGCCGACGAAGGCGCCTGCGTCGTGCTTGGCGCGCGCAACGCGGACTTTTTCTCATTGAATGCGCGCACACCTTCTTTGCCATCAGCAAGGCTCGTGTAGAACACGGCAAGCGATTCGACGCGATGTGCTTGCAGGGGAGACGGCTGCGCGGCGTTGCGATATACCATCTGGCGTATCAGCGCGACGCTCACCGGTGAACGAGCGGTAATCAGGCTGCGGGCGAGCTTGCACGCATCATCGATCGCATGTCTCCGGCGGATGAATCGACCGGATCAGGCCTTTGGCGAGTGCCTCATTGGCGTCAAAGATATCTGCGCGATAGCACCACTCGAGCGCCTGTTCAAACCCGACGAGGCGCGGCAGGAACCAGGTCGAGCAGGCTTCCGGAGTAATGCCGAGTCGGCCGAAGACAAAACCGAAGCGCGCATTCTCCGAGGCGAGCCGAAAATCCATCGGCAGCAGCATGGTGGCACCGATGCCGACAGCAGCACCGTTCACGGCGCCGACGATCGGCTTCAGACAGCTGAATATCGCCAGTGCGACACGGCTGCCGGTATCGCGCACTCCGGCATGAATGGCCGGATCATCGAACCGGTCGACGAGATCGGCATTGGTCGGCAGAGATCCCGGCCCTGGTGCGGGCGCCGAAATCCGAGTTCATTCAGGCCTCGGAGACGTCGCGCAGCAGGTCAGATAAACGATTCAGCGACGTTCTCACCGAGATAATGCGCGCCGAGCGAACTGCCGATCAGCCCGGGATCGTTGGCGATATGGGCGCGTGCTGCATTGATGTCGAGCCAATAGCGAATGACGGGGGTGACACACATCGCGCCGAGCTTTTCATTGCGTGGCGGTACACGAGAGATTTTGCGGGGCATTATCGCCCGCGGTCTAGGGTTGCGTCGATATGAGCGACATCGAATCCATCTCCGAATGTTGCAGCAGTGGCCAAGCAAGTCGCCAGTACCGCAGTCTCCACAGTCGTCGCAACTGCCCATGCGGTGCACGGAGCCGTTGGCATCAGCGAGGAATATGATCTGCAGTTGTTTGTGCGTCGGCTACACGAATGGCGAATGGCCGAGGGCACAGAAAGGCATTGGGCCGGACACCTGGGCCGAGCGCGATTGGCCAGCAACGCGGCATCAAGTGTAGATTTCGTGCGGACGGCGGTGAGTTCCGTCAGTTGATACTGAGCTCTTTGAACATCCAGACGACGTTCGCGCCTTCGCTCGCCTCAACGTGCCGTTGCCGTCATCATCGTTGAAGAGGATTGCGTGGCGAGTCACTCGCCTTTGCCGTTCCTGATGAAGTCGGATCCACTCGCGGCACTAGCCGTCGCTTGGGCTGGCGGCTTTAGCGAAGCCTTGAGCTTGCCATGCAGGCGCATCATGTCTATCAATCCGCCGAAATAGGCGATCGACAGTGCCAGCACTAGAAAGGCGGAGGGGAACTGCATCTCTGCGTTCACTATCGGGATTACGCCTACCGTGA
>Ga0157380_10003403_pt1 | contig 10919 bp, 8 predicted proteins | sample S35metaG_FD_119757 | JGI IMG/M metagenome (GOLD analysis project Ga0157380, IMG submission 119757) | Switchgrass rhizosphere microbial communities from Kellogg Biological Station, Michigan, USA - S3-5 metaG | ecosystem: Host-associated > Plants > Roots > Rhizosphere > Soil | place: USA: Michigan...
AATGATGCCGGCGGCGCGCGTGGTATCGCTCGACGGACGGGCGCACGCCGGCGCCGCCATTCGCAGCCTCCACGGCGACTCGCGCGGCCGGTGGGAAGGGGACACGATGGTGGTCGAGACCACCAACTTCACCGATCGGACCGCGTTTCGCGGCTCGTCCGAACATCTCAAGGTCACCGAGCGCTTCACGCTCGTGGACGCCAAGACGATCCGGTATCAGTTCACCGTCGAGGATCCGCACACGTGGGATCGGCCCTGGTCGGGCGAGTACCCGATCACGAAGATTAGCGAGCCGATCTACGAGTACGCCTGCCATGAAGGCAACTACGGCATGCCCAACATCCTCAAGGCGCAGCGCGCCGTGGAAGCGCAGGAGCGCGCCAAGGCGACCGGTTCGCGCTAGCCCCGCCGGTTCGCCGCTAGAGCCCGGCGAGCTTCGCGACCACGCCGGCGAGGGCCCCGCCCACGAGCGGGCCGACCACCGGAATCGACGCATAGCCCCAGTCGGCGTCGCGCTTGTCGGGGATGGGCAGAACGGCGTGCGCCAGCCGCGGGCCGAGGTCGCGCGCCGGGTTGATCGCGTAGCCGGTCGGTCCGCCCAGCGACAGCCCGATCCCCCACACCAGGCTTCCAATCAGAAACGGCCCGAGCCCAGGGGCGAGCCCGGCTACGGTGACGCGGCTCGAGAAGATCGCGGTGGCCACCAGGACCAGGACGAACGTCCCGATGATCTCGCTCGTGAGGTTGGCCCCCGCGTGGCGAACGGCCGGAGCGTTGCAGAACACCCCCAGCTTGGCATCGCGGTCCGTGGTCAGCCGCCAATGCGGCAGGTAGTGCAGCCACACGACGACAGCGCCCAGAAACGCGCCGGCCATTTGCGCGGCGCTGTAGGGCACGACCTTCGCGAAGTCGCCGGTGGCGACGGCCGCGCCGAGCGTCACCGCCGGGTTCAGGTGCGCGTCGGGGCTGCCGAACGCCAGCGCGGTGAACACGCCGGCGACAACGGCCAACCCCCATCCGGTGGTGATGGCGATCCATCCGGCGTTCTCGCTTTTCGAGTGTTTGAGCAGCACGCCGGCGACCACGCCGTCGCCGAGGACGATCAGGATGAAGGTGCCGGCGAATTCGCCGAGAACCGGTGATGACATCGAATCCTCCAGGGCGGTCTGAAGACCGCCCTCTACGTCACGCGCCCTACGGGTCGAGCCAGTCGAGCGAACGCTGCACCGCCTTGGTCCAGTCGCGGACCAGGCGCGTGCGATCGGCGTCGGCCATGGCCGGGGTCCAGCGATGGCTCTCCACCCACCTGGCCCGCAGGTCGTCAACGTCGCGGAACACGCCGGCGGCGAGACCGGCGGCGAAGGCGGCGCCGAGCGCGGTGGTTTCCTTGACCGCGGGCCGTACGACGACGCGGTCGACGAGATCGGCCTGGAACTGCATCAGCAGGCCGTTGTCGGTCATGCCGCCGTCCACACGCAGCGCCTCGAGCTTTACGCCGGAGTCCTTTTCCATGGCCTGCAGCACCTCCCAGGTCTGGAACGCCGTGGCCTCGAGCACGGCGCGGGCGAGGTGGCCTCGGGTCACGAACCGGGTCAGACCGGCGACGACGCCACGCGCCCGGTCGTTCCAGTGCGGCGCGTACAGTCCGGAGAACGCCGGCACGAAGTAGGCGCCGCCGTTGTCGGGCACCGACCGCGCCAGCGCCTCGACCTCGGCACTGCTGGCAATCAGGCCGAGATTGTCGCGAAGCCACTGGACCAGTGCGCCGGTGACGGCCACGCTGCCCTCGAGCGCATAGCGCGGACGCTCGCGGCCAATTTGGTAGGCCACGGTGGTCAGCAGGCCCGCCTGCGACTGCACCGCGGTTTCTCCGGTGTTCATCAGCAGGAAGCAGCCGGTGCCGTAGGTGTTCTTGGCCTCGCCCGGCCGGAAGCACGCCTGGCCGACGAGCGCCGCCTGCTGATCGCCGAGGATGCCGCCGATGCTCACGCCGCGAATCGGCTCCGGCGTCGCGGTGCCGTAGTGCTCGCTGCTCGAGCGGATCGACGGCAGCATGGCTCGCGGGATGTCGAACGCCTCGAGCAGGTCCGGTGCCCAGTCGAGCGTCTGCAGGTGCATCAACTGGGTGCGGCTGGCATTGGTGACGTCGGTCACGTGCAGGCCGCCATGCGGGCCGCCGGTGAGGTGCCACACGAGGAAGGTGTCGATGTTGCCGAACAGCGCGTCGCCACGCTCGGCGAGCGTCCGGGCGCCGGGCACGTGATCCAGGATCCAGCGAAGCTTGAGGCCGCTGAAATAGCTGGACAGCGGCAGTCCGGTGCGGCTGCGGAAGAATTCGACGCCGGGCTTCTCCACGTAGCGCGGCAGGTCGTCGGCGACACGCGTGTCCTGCCACACGAGCGCGTTCGAGAGCGGCGCACCCGAACGCCGATCCCACACCACCGTCGTCTCGCGCTGATTGGTGATGCCGATCGCGGCGAGATCCCGGGGCCGCAGCTGCGCCGTTCGCATGGCGTCGGCGATGACGGTCTCGGTGTTCCGCCAGATCTCCAGCGGGTCGTGCTCCACCCACCCGGGCCGCGGGTAGATCTGCGCGTGCTCCATCTGCGACGCCGCGACGATGCGGCTCGAGTCGTCGAAGACGATGAAGCGCGTGCTGCTGGTGCCTTGGTCTATCGCGCCGAGCAGAGCCGCCATGGCGTCGCGGGAGCGGCGCCTACGGGCGGCGCGCGGCGAAGGCGGCGCGGCGATCCGACACGACGCGCCCGCCCTTGATCGTCGCGACGACCCGCAGCAGATCGGAGACGTTGGCCAGCGGGTTGCCGTCGATCAGCACGAGATCGGCCTGCTTGCCGGGTTCGATGGTGCCAATCTGATCCTGCCGCAGCGCGGAGCGTGCGGCACCCTGGCCCATGATCCTGGTGATGTCGAGCGGCGAGAACGTGAGGCTCAAGGCCCGCAACTCGTCGGCGAGCGACTGCTGCGGCGGCCAGGTGGTGTCGGTGCCGTAGCCGTAGGAGATGCCGGCTTCCCACAGCAGGCGCGCGTTCACCGGCCCCTGCCCCGCGCTCGAGATCGTGCCCCACGGAAACGGTTGTGCGTCGCGGAAGAGCGGCCGGTTGTCGCCGCCGAAGTGCGGCACGAACACCTGCAGGGTCGAGGTCATCGGGATGCCCGCGCCAGCGATGCGCTTGACCGCGGCGGCATCTTCCTCGAGCCGGCCGATGTGGGGCGTGTGCACGAGCACGGCCGGCTTCGCCTCCAGGGCCGCGAGCGTGTCGATCACGCTCACCGCGTGCGTGATCGTCGGCAGGTTGCGCTTCTTGCCCTCCTCGACGATCAGCTTCAGCGTCCGCGTCTCCGGCCCGTTCGGCGTGGCCGTGATGACGGTCTTGATGAAGTCGAACTTCCGCGCCGCCACGCTCTCGACCGCCTTGATCGTGTCCGCATCCGGAATCGCGGGCGCCGCCGTGGTCGGCCGCAGAGGCGGACGTGAATTGTCGAATCGGGCGGGATCGCCCCGGCCGCCACCCGGAACGCCTGCGCGCGCCACCGGAATGATGCTGCCCAGCAGCAGGCGCGGCCCCTTCACGGTGCCCGCTTCAATGCGCCGCCGCATCTCCACGGCCTCGTCGGGGCAGATGGCACACAACACCGTGGTGAACCCGGCGTCGAGGAACTCCTGCAGTTGCGGCGCCGCCGTCTTCTCGAGCCACGCCTTCGGATCCCCCTGCACGATGTGACGGTGGGCGTCGATGAACCCTGGCATCACGGTGCGCCCCTGGGCATCGATGCGCTGGGCCACGGCGCCGGCGGACGGTGTGGCCGCGCCGGCCGAGACGATCTTGCCGTCGCGCACCACCACCGAGCCGCGCTCGACGACGCCGCCCTTGCCATCGACGATCCGGGCGTTGACGATGACCAGGTTCTGCGCCGCGGCGACGGACGACCACACGAGCAATGCACCAATGGCAGCGACAACCTTCATGCACACCTCTTCGTGGAGGCGGGTCTGAAGACCCGCAACTACGTACGTGGGGGCCGGCTTCAGCCGGCTCCCATGGGCCGCCTCAAGGCGGCCCCACAACTATCATTCAGCGCAGCACGCTGCTCTTCTCGGCCTGCGCCACGATGCGGTCGGCGTCGTCCTGCAGCAGGAACCCCTCCGCCACCTGGCGTTTCGCCGCCTCCTTCACGCGCGCGACATACGCGTCGTGCGTGCCGTAGCGCTCTTCGAGCGACGGCCGCGGATCCCCGGATGCCAGCCGCTGCGCCTTCGTCGCCGCAAACGGAATGTAGCCGCCACCGAGCGCCTGGATGCGGCCTTTGAAGAACCCGCTCGCGATCGGGTTCCATCCCGTATACGTGCCGAGCGGCGCCTCGAGCAGCACGCTGCGGACGCCGGCGATTTCGTTGCCGTCGGCGTCCACCTTCGGGACGAGCGACGGCAGCATCTGTCGCACCACCGGCGGCTGCAGCGCCACGACGCCCGATACGTCGGCACCGCGGAAGCCCGGCCCGAAATCGTAGTCGTAGAGCGGCACGAACAAACCGTCGGGCAGCGGCTGCCCGGGAATGAGCGGGAAGCCGGTGGCCACCTGCGTCGGCGGCACGAGGTCGCCGCGATCGAGCCGCGGGTACCGGCTCGGCGGCGGCGGCGCATCCTTGACCACCCACTCGACCAGCGCCTTCATCAGCGCGCGGTTGGTGTCGGCGGATGGATTGGGGTTGGCGGCGAGCACGCAGCACGAGTCCGGCGGCGCCGCGTGCGTGAAACCGCCAGGTCCGCCACCGTGACGCACGCTCGGCGAGTAGTAGCGGCGCACGTTCGCCGGCAGCGGAATGTCTTTGTCGGCCCTGGTGCCGACCAGGTTGGACGACATGCGCAGCGAGTAGAACTCGGCCGACCCGAAAGTCTCGACGATCTTCGGGCAGGTGTCCGTGGCGCGGCAGCGCGACAGCAACCCGCCGGCCTGACGGCCGCGCGCCGCGTCGGCGTAGTCGTCCCACCACAGCACGCCCTCGCTGCCCGGCTCGAACATCTCGGCCGCACCGCTCGGCGCCGCGAAGCGGATGTTCATGGCCAGCTGCCGGGCGGCGATGTTCGGATTCATGCCGTCGAATACCCGGCGCCGGCGCTCGTCCTGGTTGAAGCCGAGGTGCAGGAAGCTGCGCAGGTAATTGCCGGACTGTGACGTGCCCTGCGCGACGGCGTAGCGCGTCGTCGCGCCGAGCGGATGGTCCGCGTCGTGGCGCCGCAGGAAGGCGATCAGGTCGCGGGTGGCGGCAAAGCCGATGCCGTGTACTGGCGGGTCCTTGGCCGTGTAGGTGAGCTCGTAGAGCGAGGCCGGGTCGAACCCGTCCTTCAAACAGACCTTGGCCGGATCGGGCTTGCCGGGAAATGGCGTCTGCGCGCAATCGGCAAAGGCCCACGCGCTGGCGGCGACCGGCACGCGCGCCCCCTCCTCCGACAGCCGGCGCGTCAGCGTCGCCTTGGCCGTGTCGAGGCTCGCGGGGGTGGCAGTGCCGGTGACGCGGCCGCGGATGATGGGTTGCGTGGTGGCGCCGGGAGGCGCGTCGTAGAAACGCGCCATGACCGGACCGGTGATGCTCGACCCGTCGGGGTTCCGTGCCACCGCCGTCACCAGCGTCTCGATGCCGGCGCCGGGCGCGATGTCGGCCTGCCAGCCGCTGGCGACCAGGACGTGGCCGCTGGCGCGGAAGTCGGCGAAGTAGCCGGCGCCCTCGATGTTGGCGCGGCCGCGGTTCGGCACCTGGTACACCAGCACACCGGTGGCCCGGGTCATGTCCACCGGCTTGAGGATGGTGAACGTGGCCGAATACTCCACCATGCCGCGGGCGTTGCGCGGCGCCAGCGCGATGTCGGTGATCACGGCGTTGAGCGCCTGTTTCGGATCGAGCTCGCCGAAGAACCGCCCGGTCAGCTTCTCGTAGGGCTGGTGGGCGTTCTGCAACGGCTGCCGCTGCTCCACCGTGAGCTTGACGACCTCGGCCCGCGCAGACATGGCCGCCATGAGTGCGCAGGCGGCAAGAGACAGGGTTCGACAGCGTCTGACCATGCGGCAGATGCTACGTCAAGCGGTCGGGCTTCGCGCCGAAAAATCCCGCCGGCTCAGCTCGGAAACCGGCAGTCGTCGCCGATGATGGGATCAGGCCGATGCGAATCTTCCACTGCGATCACTGCGACAACCTCGTTTTCTTCGAGAACACCCACTGCGTGCAGTGCGGACACCTGCTGGCGTTTCTGCCCGATCTGATGGAGATCGGGTCGCTCGATCCCGACGGCGAGCAGACCTGGCGCTCGCCGCACCCGGCCGCCGAGCGCCGGACCTATCGGCTCTGCGCCAACTACTCCGGCGCCCAGGTCTGCAACTGGGCCGTGGACACCCGGCACGGCGAAGCCCTGTGCGAGGCGTGCCGTCTCACGACCACGATTCCGGATCTGGCCGTCGAACGCCATCAGGCCGCGTGGTACAAGCTTGAAGTCGCCAAGCGGCGGCTCCTCTACACGCTCCTCAGCCTCCGGCTGCCGATTGTGCCGCGGTCGCAGGATCCTCGCGGCCTGGCCTTCGAGTTCCTCGCCGACGCGGCGGACGGACCGCCCACGGTGCTGACCGGTCACACCGGCGGCGTGATCACCATCAGCCTGGCGGAAGCCGACGACGCCGAACGCGAGCGCCGGCGTCACGCGCTCGGCGAACCCTACCGCACCCTGGCCGGCCACGTGCGTCACGAGTCGGGTCACTACTACTGGGATCGCCTCATAGCCGGCACGAATCGGCACGACGCGTTCCGCGCCCTGTTCGGCGACGAGCGCGACGACTACCAGGCGGCGCTGCAACGCCACTACGCCGGCGGCCCGCCGGCAGACTGGCAGGCGCGGTTCGTCACCGCCTACGCCAGCGTGCACCCGTGGGAGGATTGGGCCGAAACCTGGGCCCATTACCTCCACATCACCGACACGCTGGAGACGGCGGCGGCCTGCGGCGTGTCGATCCGCCCGCGGCGGCGTGACGAGCCGACGCTCACCCAGATTCCGTCGAGCGCGGGGACGCTCGCCAGCCCGTTCGATCGCCTGATCACGAGCTGGTATCCGGTGACCTATCTGCTCAACAACCTCAATCGCGGCCTGGGCATCACCGACGCCTACCCGTTCGTCCTGTCGCCGCCGGCGGTCGAGAAACTCCGCTTCGTGCACGAGACGATCGCGCTCGTTTCGTGCGCCCTGCCGACGGGCGAGGCCTGCGAAACCGCCACTCCGTGAGCACGTTGCCGAATCAGATGTAGGCGCCGCGCCGTACGACGACCGCGCGCTACGCTCTCGCGAAATCAATGAAGCCTCGATCGACGTCCGCGGCGGTGAGCCGCACGTCCACGCGATCGCCGACGTCGAGACCGGCAAACCCCTTAACGAGACGCCCCTCGACCGCCGTGCCCAGCGTGCGCACCCAGGTGCCCTTTTCAGATGCGCCAGTGACGATGGCGTGGAACCGCTCGCCGATGCGCGACTGCAGAAACAGCGCTGCCGCCGACTTGCGAACCTGGCGCTCGACCTTGGCCGCCTGGTCCTCCTGCACCGTGCAGTGCAGCGCCAGCGCCGTCAGCGTGGCGCGATCGTACGGGGGCGGCGCGCCTGCGATGGCGGCTTTCACCAGCCGCTGCGTGATCAGATCGGGAAAGCGGCGGTTGGGCGCGGTGGAGTGGGTGTAGTCGGTCACCGCCAGGCCGAAGTGGCCCGACAGCGGCTGGCCGGGGGACTCGACAGCGTACTCGCCCGAACCGAGCATCTTCACGATCGAGAGCGACAAGTCCTGGAAACGCAGCGGATCGGCGGCGCGCCGCCGCAGCAGGAACGCGTCGAGCGCCGCGGCGTCCGGCACTTCGGGTAGCCGCTCGCCGAACGGTTCCGCGAGCGCGACAATGCGGTCCCACCGCCGCGGTGCGCCCAGCACACGCCGGATCGAGGCGAACCCGTCGCGCTCGAGCCGACCGGCGGTCGCGGTGTTGGCCGCGATCATGAGGTCCTCGATCAGTTCCTTGGCGCGGTTCTTGGTGTCGGTTCGGAGATCGGCGATGTCGTCACCGGCAAAGACCGGCCGCGGCTGCAGCGTCTCGAGCGTGAGCGCCCCGTGCGCGTGCCGCCGCTGGCGCATGGCCTGCGCCGCCGTGTCCTGCAGACGCAGCACCTCCGCCAGCCCGGGAATCGCGTTCGCGTGGGACGGCAGCGCGCCGGTATCCAGCAGCCAGGCGCCGACCTCGTCGTACGTCAGCCGCGCCTTGTTCGTCACGACGGCGCGGAAGAGATCGGACGCCTCCACCGCGCCGTCACGATCCACTGTCATCTCCACGACCACTGCTAACCGGTCGTCACCCTCGCCCAGCGAGGTGAGATCCGTCGAGAAGCGCTCGGGCAGCATCGGAAAGACCTTGGCCGGCGTGTAGACCGAGGTCGTGTTGGTGCGCGCGTGATCGTCGCAGGCCGACCCCGCCGCCACCGACGCGTCGACATCGGCAATGGCCACCAGCAGCCTGGTGCGGCCGCCGTCGAGCGGTTCGGCAACCGACAACTGGTCGAGGTCGCGCGAGTCGTCGTTGTCGATCGAGCTCCACAGCAGGCCGCGGGCGTCGCGAACCGCGGGATCGTCGGGCCCCGCCGGTGTGGCACGGCGGGCTTCCTCGATCGCCGCGCGTGGGAACTCGGGCGCGAGACCGTAACGAATCATCGCCCGGTGGGCGATGTTCTCGAGAATCTGGCGGTGCGACTGGGCGCCCTCGTGCATCGGGCCATCATACGTGCTGGCCAGTGTTAGTGTGTGGACATGGCGACGACGTCACACCCTCCCTTGCGGATGCTGAACGCCGACGACGTGCTGAGCGGCCTGCGCGCGCTGCGGGCCAGGCAGCCGGTGCAGTTCGATGCGTTCTACTCGAGCCAGCTCGGCGGCATCGTCACCGATCCGGCGCTGATGCTCATCCCGTTCGACGATCACATGGTGCATCGCGGTCACGGCATCTTCGACACCGCGGGGCTCGTCAACGGGCGCATCTACGATCTCGAAGCGCATCTCGACCGCTTCCTCGGCTCGGCCGAACGGTCGCGGCTGACGCTGGCCGGCTCGCGCGCCGCGATGCGCGACATCATCGTGAAAACCGCCGCAGCGAGCCGCCGCCGCGACGGCGCCATCCGCTACTGGCTGTCGTCGGGGCCGGGCAGCCTCGAGCTCAGTCCTGCCGCGGGCGCCGAGCCCGGCTTCTTCGTGATGGTCTTCGGCGGGCTTTCTTATCCCTCGCGCTGGTATACCGATGGCCTGAAGGTGATGACCACCACCTATCCGATCAAGCCGGCGCTCTATGCCATCACCAAGGCGACCAACTACCTGCCCAACGTCCTGATGCAGATGGAAGCGAAAGCGGCGGGGCAGGACAACGGTGTGTTCATCGACGAGCTGGGGTTCGTCGGCGAGAGCTCGAACATGAACGTGGCGTTCGTCATGCCCGACGGCGTGCTGCGCCACCCGAAGTTCGAGCGCGTACTTCCGGGCTGCACGTCGCTCCGGGTGCTGGAGCTGGCGTCACGCCTGGTGGGACGCGGGGTACTCACGGGCGTGGAGGTCGCCGACATTCCCGCCGCCGACGCGCGTGCGGCCCGCGAGATGGTGCTCCTCGGCAGTTCGGTGAAGGTGGCGCCGATCGTCGAGTGGGATGGACGCCCCATCGGCACCGGCACGCCCGGGCCCGCTGCCGCCGCGCTGCTCGAACTGATCGAAGAGGACATGCGGAGCGGCGATCGGCTGCTCGACGTGCCGTACTGAGCCTAGCTCGTCGGCCTCCCGCGGCGGGGTACGACGCTTGCACCGCAGGCGGGCGGGACACCGCAATGCTGTTCAACGTTTCGTGTGAGCTGGAGTACGCCACCCGCTTTCCGTCCACGCTGATTCTCAACATCCAGGCACAGCAAAGCACCTCGCAGACCGTCCTGAGCGAGGAGTTCTCGGTCTCGCCGCGCGTGCCGGTCAGTGAATTCGCGCTCGAAAACAACGGCAATCGCTTCCTGCGCCTCGAGACCGGGCGTCACAAGACGCTCGCGATCCACTACGCGGCCAGCGTGGACTGCGGCGTCCACGTGTACGCGGCGGGCGCGGTGGCGGCCACGCCGGTCGCGGCGCTGGAGGCCTCTGCAATTCCGTATCTCTTTCCCAGCCGATATTGCCAATCAGACCGGCTGAGCCGGCTCGCCTGGGACCTCTTCGGCGGCATCGAGAACCCGCACAAGAAGGTCGTGGCGATTACCGACTGGATCCACGACAACGTCGAATACTTGCGCGGCAGCACCAACTCGATGACGTCGGCGTTCGACACCGTCACCCAGCGCACCGGCGTCTGCCGCGACTTCGCTCACCTCGGCATCGCGCTGTGCCGGGCGCTCAACCTCCCGGCTCGCTACTTCGCCGGCTATGCCTATCAGCTCGACCCGCCCGACTTCCACGCCTGCTTCGAATGCCTGATCGGCGGCAACTGGGTGGTGTTCGACGCCACGCACCTGGCACCGCTGAACGGCCTGGTGCGCGTCGGCACCGGGCGCGACGCGGCGGATGCCGCCGTCGCCAGCATGTTCGGGAGCGTGTCGTGTTCGCGGTCGCAGGTCACGTGCGAGCTGGCGGAGGGGCAGCATTTCACGCCGCACGATCGCCGGCAGCTCGATCGCCGCGGCGTCGCGCTCGAGCCCGCGGACTGATGCGGCTGCAGGTCGAGCACCGGACGATCTACCGCTACCATCAGAAGGTCCGCTTCGGCCGGCACCGCCTGGTGGTGCGGCCGCGCGAAGGCCACGACCTGCGCATCGAGCGGATGGCGCTGGCCATCGAGCCGGCGCATCATCTGGTGTGGGTGCGTGATGT
>Ga0157380_10003404_pt1 | contig 10918 bp, 8 predicted proteins | sample S35metaG_FD_119757 | JGI IMG/M metagenome (GOLD analysis project Ga0157380, IMG submission 119757) | Switchgrass rhizosphere microbial communities from Kellogg Biological Station, Michigan, USA - S3-5 metaG | ecosystem: Host-associated > Plants > Roots > Rhizosphere > Soil | place: USA: Michigan...
ATAGGTTTCCTGAACGCGGCCGTTCACGGTGATCTTACCGGTGCCCGGCTTCAGCCACACGCGCGCGACCGCGTCCTTGCGGCGGCCAGTGGCATAGGCACGGCCCTGCTTGTCAAGCTGCTGCTCGCGCAATGGAGCCTCAGGCTGGGCCGGAGCAGGGGTGAAGCCGGCGTCGGGCGGCACGACTGCACCTTGGGCGATCTGACCGAGATCGGACAGCGACTGACGGGTATCGGAATCGGACATCAGGCACCCACCTTATTCTTGCGGTTCAGCGCCGCCACATCGAGGAATTCAGGATTTTGAGCGGTGTGCGGATGCTCGCCGCCCTTGTAGATACGAAGCGACCGCATCTGCGCCCGGCCGAGCGGACCGCGCGGGATCATGCGCTCAACCGCCTTTTCGAGCACGCGCTCCGGGAAACGGCCTTCGAGCACTTTATCGGCGCGCGCTTCCTTAATGCCCCCGGCATAGCCCGTGTGGCGATAATAGATCTTCTGGATCGGCTTCTTGCCCGTGAAGCGGACCTTCTCGGCATTGATGACGATGACATTGTCGCCGCAGTCGACGTGCGGTGTATAGCTCGGCTTATGCTTGCCGCGCAGGATATTGGCGATGATCGTCGCGACGCGGCCGACAACCAGGCCGTCGGCATCGATCAAATGCCATTTCTTTTCCACGTCGGCCGGCTTGATGGCCTTGGTGGTCTTGAGAAGCGCCTTCATGGAGCTCATGACCTCTTAAAGAATAAAGCGTGCGCTCCGTTCGGAGGCACGCGGACGGAGGGTCAATGCTGAACATAGAGGCGAAAGTCAAGGTTTGAGGCCGCACTAGAAAGAGGTATTATGATACCCCAGTGATGTGCGGCCTCGTCTCGTCATATTCAACCGCAAGCGATTTAGCTCAGATTGCTACTCACGCTGTTGAATGTCGAACCGATCTTGCCACCCAGAGTGGACATCGCGGTAATCGCTGCAACCGCGATAAGGGCGGCAATGAGACCATACTCGATGGCGGTCGCGCCCCGATCATTGCAGAAGAGTTTGATAATCTTTCGCATGTTTCGTTCCCTTGCGTGAAGAGCGCTATATCATTGCCCCTAGGTAACGATCTCTTGAATGGCGGTTGCTTCTGCCATTTTTACCAAGATGGACTTAGCGGCTCAGAAACCATCCGGGATATCGATCGATCCAACAATTTCACGATAGCGGGCAAGCGCATAGCGGTCTGTCATGCCCGCGATGAAATCACCGATGTGACGGGTGCGTGCGGGCTCGCGCTCCGGCACCGCATTGCGCCAATGCTCCGGCAGCAACGAGGAGTCCGAAAGATAAGCCGCCGCCAGTCCGGCTACCACGGCGCCGGCCTGTGCGGAAATGCCGCGCTGGCGCGGATGGTGATAAAGCCGCTCGTACATGAAGCGTTTGAGCGCGCGCTCTTCATTCGCCATTGCGTCGGAGAAGGCGATCAGCGGCCGTCGCTGCCGCCGGACGTCGTCGATGTTCGCAGGGGCAGCCTCGGCGATCCGGCGTCGCGATTCGGCAATGACGTCGTTAACCATGCGCCCAATCTGTTCGCGGATAAGTTCGCCGATCAGCCGATCCCGCGCGACGGCAGGCCAGCGACGGCTCACGGCGGCCCAACCTTCGCCGACCAGCGGAACGCCGATCACTTCGTCCAGCTCCAGCAAACCGGCGCGAAGACCATCATCGATGTCGTGATTGTCATAGGCGATGTCGTCGGAAACCGCCGCAACCTGTGCCTCAAGCGAAGGCCATGTCTCCAGCGCCAGCGGAAACAGTGCATCGACCTCGGCCAATGCCCAGCTTGGATTTTCTACCGGCCCATTATGCTTGGCCAGTCCCTCGAGCGTTTCCCACGTCAGGTTGAGCCCGACGAAAGCGGGGTAAGGCGTCTCGATCGTGACCAATGTGCGCAGCGTATGCTCGTTGTGATCAAATCCGCCGGCACCGGCCATCGCTGCGTCGAGCGCGTCCTCGCCGGCATGGCCGAAGGGAGGATGGCCGATATCGTGCGCGAGGCATAGAGCCTCGGTCAGGTCTTCATTGAGGCCCAAGGCGCGCGCGATGGTGCGGCCGATTTGCGCGACTTCCAGGCTGTGCGTGAGACGTACCCGGAAATGATCGCCGTCAGGCGCGACGAAGACCTGCGTCTTGTGGCGCAGTCTGCGAAAGGAAATCGAATGGATGATGCGATCGCGGTCGCGCTGGAAATCGTCTCGCGGCCCCCGCGTCTCGTCACTGCGTCCGGGATAGAGCCGGCCTCGGCTCTTGGCGGGGTCGGCAGCGTAAGGAGGTCGAGACGTCATGGCCGCCCCATGCGGGTTGGACGATCGAAAGTCGAGCGAGGCTTTCAAGCACAACGGCATGCCGAATGATGGGAAATTACCGCCTGATGATCGCCGTTAATATCATTGCCCGATGGGCTGAACGCTCTGACTTGGAGAACTGGTGAATGTGGAGGTGCCGAAACCGCGGCCCGCGGCCTTGTTCACGAAGCTCTGCGCCTCGTCATTGCTCTTGAACGGGCCGATCAGGAGCCGGTTGGTATGGTTGAGCGGCGTGGTCCAAGCAGTCCGCTTTCCGAGGATAGCGGGATATTTCGCCTTGAGCTTGGCCCATTCTTTCCCGAGATCGGGCCTAAAGGCTCCGGTTGCGACTTGAACCCAGTAGCGTTGCGGTTCCTTTTTGGCAGCGGTGGCTTTCTTGGCCTCTTCCTTGGCCTTGAGCTCCTTCTTCTGCTTGGGTTTGTCCTTTTTGTCCTCGTCCGCCGACCCGGTTTCTATCCGCTTCGCATTGCTTTCGGCATTACCCTTATCCCCAGACTTGCCGGCTTTGCTTTCGCCGGGCTTCGCACTGAAAGCCTGTTCGTCGCGCGCTGCCGACGGCTTTTTCGTCTCCGCTGCGTTCGGCGAAGCTGCTGCGATTGACTGAGCGGGAGTGGTTCCAAGCCGCCAAGTCGCCAGTCCCGGTTCGCCCAAGGCAGGATTTCTGGGCGTGGCAGGTTGTTCGATGGATTTGGCGGGCCGTGCCGATACCGGTCCGTCCGGAGTAACGAGCGCTAGCACGTCCGGCTTCGACGCTGTCAAGACCGCGTTCTTGCCGTCGTTGCTGACGATGTTGGACGACCTCGTCTCCAATCCCGCTTTAGTTTTTTTCGCAGCGATACGCTTCTTTCCCTGATCTTCATCCAGCACCCCGTCGCCTTCTTCGTCGCTGGAATCACCCCTTCGGCTATCGATTGTCGGTTTCTGAACCGCCGGAAGCGGCGGCGGTGATCCGGCTGCAGCGGCGAGATCGCTTTCGCTATATTGCTTCCCGTCCGAGGGAAATTGGCCGAGCAGGATCGCCGCGGCCTGCTGGCTCGCCCGAAGTTTCGGCAACCGATCGAGAAACGGCTGGAGCGCAACCGCCTGCTCGCGAGGCAGCATCGCATTGGCTGTCCTTTGTGCTCCGGCCAGGTCGCCACCGAGCGCAAGCAAAAACACCCGATCGCGCCACGCCGCTTTGTCCTGCCGCCGCAACAGTCTGTCGAGCGTCGCCATGGCGCCAGGCACGTCACCGTCGATCGCTTGCGTTACGGCCAGTCTGCGCGTCGTTTCGTCACTGGGCTGGTTGGCAAGCGCAAGCTCGTAATCCGCCCGCGCATGTTTGCTGTCGCCGCGCAGGGCGTAGGCCATCCCCCGGTCGGCGGCGATCTCGACTGGCGACACGCCATATTGCACGGCTTCCTCGAAGAAACGGAGCGCCGGCCGCGGCTGCATGAGCTGAACCATCGCCGAGCCGAGCCCAGCCTTGATGCGGCCGTTGCGAGGCTCGATCTCTTCGGCGCGTGCATAGAAGCTGACGGCGGCGTTGGCGTCACCGATGTCGAGCGAAGCCTTGCCCGCTCCCATCAAGGCATTGAGATCGCGCGGCTCATGCGCCAGAACCCTAAGAAAACGCGCCAGCGCCTCGGCGGGATCATTAGCCGCGGCCGCCCGCTGCGCGAGCACCATGTCGTCGGTCGCAACGGCTTCCTGAGGTAGGAGCGGCTTCTGCGGGATGGCCGCGATCGCCGGAGTCGCCATCAACGCCGTGCCCACAAGCACGGCAGATCGAGTGCGAAACCGTCGAAGAACCCGGATCAGGCAAGGCATAGGGTTAAGCATGGCAGCTCGAATAAACCGGAGGTCGCAGCGTAGCTAAAGATATGTCTCTCTACGCAAGCAAACTTGCACTGCCATGAACCCGAAATCCCCGGGTGGCTGATCAGGGATTATTTTGTCGATTGAGAAAGCGCGGGATGTCGAGCGGATCGCGCGATGGCGATTCATTTTCCTCCTCGACCTGGGCCTTGGAGGCGCCGCGGGCAAGGCTCGACATCCGTTCGAATAGCGTGCCGCCTTCATTCTTGGGCTTTGCGGGGCGGCTCGAAGGCGCAGGCTGCGATTCGCGTGCCCGCGACAACCAGGAGCGGGTGCCTCCGCCGTCCGACGGCGGTACTGGATTGGGTTCCGGCGGGGAGGTCAAAATCGCCTCATCGCCGAGAACGAGTTCGTCCGGGGCTGTCGCCGCCGGCGCGATTGGCTCCGGCTCCGGCTGGATCAGGCTCTCGTCGAGTTCGAATGCGTCGGAGGCGTCACTCGCCACCGGTGCGGCTTCCGGCGCATCCTTCTCTTCTATGATGTCCTGGGGAGCAGGAGCTTCGGGCGCAGGGGAGGCCGCAGGAGCTGGCGGCGCGGCGGCCGGTGCTTCAACCTTCGTGCGGCCCGGGAAGGTGAAAAGCTTGGCGGGCTCAGCCATCTTCCCAGCCTCGGCCTCGATGCCGGTTGCCACGACCGAGACACGGATCTTGCCATCGAGCTCATTGTTGAAGGCCGACCCCCAGATGATGTTGGCGTCGGGATCGACCAATTCTTTGATGTGGTTGGCAGCCTCATCAACCTCCATCAGGCGCATGTCGTCGCCGCCGGTGATCGAGATGATGACGCCCTTCGCCCCTTGCATCGAAACGCCGTCGAGAAGCGGATTGGAAATCGCCTTCTCCGCGGCTTCGATCGCGCGGTTGTCGCCCTCGGCCTCACCAGTGCCCATCATCGCCTTGCCCATTTCGCTCATCACCGAACGAACGTCTGCGAAATCGAGATTGATGAGCCCTGGCATCACCATCAGGTCGGTAATCCCCCGCACGCCCTGCTGCAGCACTTCGTCCGCCATTTTGAACGCTTCCTTGAAGGTCGTGTTTGGATTGGCGATCAGGAACAGGTTTTGGTTGGGAATGACGATCAGCGTATCGACATGCTTCTGCAGCTCCTCGATGCCGGCATCGGCGGAGCGCATGCGGCGGTTGCCTTCGAAGCTGAACGGCTTGGTGACCACACCGACAGTCAGGATGCCGCGGTCGCGCGCCGCCTTGGCGATGACCGGGGCCGCGCCGGTGCCGGTGCCGCCCCCCATGCCGGCCGCGATGAAGCACATATGCGCGCCTTCCAGCGCACGCTCGATCTGATCGAAGGTTTCCTCGGCTGCAGCGCGCCCGATTTCTGGACGTGAGCCGGCGCCCAGCCCTTGGGTGATCTTGAGGCCGAGCTGAATGCGCCGGTCTGCGGCGCTGGCGTTGAGCGCCTGTGCGTCGGTGTTGGCGACGATAAACTCTACGCCCTGGACATCGGAAGCGATCATGTTGGCGATCGCATTCCCTCCGGCCCCACCGACGCCGATGACGCTGATCCGTGGCTTCAACTCATCGACTTCAGGACGGATGAACTCGATCGTCATGAATACTCTCCCCAGCGGGTGCCCCGAGCCCGGCCTACCGGATATGGTATCCCGAGCATCACTGGCCCGAATCTTGCCCTAAGGGAATCAAGGACGCACGCAAAAAGTTAACCGCGCCGTCATTTTCCTGGGGAAAATTCTGGTTAATGCGTTCTAGGGCGCGTTTCCTAGCAATAACAGCGATATTCGCGAGGGCATGGACGTGCAGGTCAAGCATCCGCTAAAGCGCCGCCTCGTCGCCAGATACTCCGGACCACAGCATTTGACCTTCTACACACGCTTTACCACCATCATCAACGACGCGCTGAATCAGCTCGTCGCCAGCGGAGACCTGCCCGCCGAGCTAGCTCGTACCGCCATTACGGTGGAGCCCCCACGCGATCCCGCCCATGGCGATCTCGCCACCAATGCCGCGATGGTGCTGGCAAAACCTGCCGGTACCAACCCACGCGTGCTGGCAGAGAAGCTTGCCGAGCGGCTCCGGAGCTCAAACGAAATAGAAAAGGCGGAGGTTGCAGGCCCCGGCTTCATTAACCTTCTTTTGCCGAATTCAACTTGGACGGCGGAACTGAAGGAGATCCGTTCGGCGCGCGAAACTTATGGCCGGTCGAAGATGGGGCAGGGGCAGCGGGTCAATGTCGAATATGTCTCGGCCAATCCCACCGGCCCTATGCATATGGGCCATTGCCGCGGTGCTGTCGTCGGCGATGCGCTGGCCGCGCTGTTGGAATATGCCGGCTATAGCGTGACGCGCGAATATTATGTCAACGATGCGGGCGGCCAGGTTGATGTGCTCGCGCGCTCAGTCCATCTCCGCTACCGTGAGGCGCTGGGCGAGGACATCGGCACAATACCGGAAGGGCTGTACCCCGGCGACTATCTTGTCCCGGTGGGCCACGCACTGGCGACTCATTATGGCGATCGTTTCGTCGCGGCCCCGGAAAGCGAGTGGCTCATCCTTTTCCGGACACAGGCTGTGGACGCGATGATGGCGATGATCCGCGCCGATCTCGCGCTGCTTGGTATTCATCATGACCTGTTTTCGTCCGAGGCCGAGTTGCAGGCAGCAGGGAAACCGGAAGCCGCTGAAGCGGCGTTGCGCGCGCGCGATCTGGTGTATGACGGCGTGCTTGAGGCGCCGAAGGGCGAGACGCTGGAAGATTGGGAACCGGTAGAGCTGCCGCTATTCCGATCGACCCGCTATGGCGACGATCAGGATCGTCCGATTCGCAAGTCAAATGGGGCCTGGACCTATTTCGGCGCGGATATGGCCTATCATTATCAGAAAGCGCAGTCTGCCGATCAGCTCATCGACATCTGGGGCGCCGATCATGCCGGCACCGTAAAGCGTATCCAGGCTGCCGTGCAGGCGCTCACCGACGGGCGGGTCCCGCTCGATATCAAGCTCGTCCAGATGGTCCGGCTGCTGCGTGGCGGTGAGCCGATCAAGATGTCGAAACGCGCTGGCAATTTTGTCACGCTCGCGGATGTCGTGCGGGAGGTCGGCAAGGATGTGGTGCGTTTCACCATGCTGACGCGCAGGTCTGACGCGCAGATGGACTTCGATTTCGCCAAGGTGGTGGAAGCGTCGAAGGACAACCCCGTCTTCTACGTTCAATATGCGCATGCCCGGATCCGTTCGCTCCAGCGCAAAGCTGAAGCAGAAGGTCTGTCAGGAGAGGCCGATCTTTCGCTGCTCGATGCGGAGGAGCTGACGCTGGTGAAGCTCGCCGCGCAATTCCCGCGCGTGGTCGAGCAGGCGGCGGCGACGCATGAGCCGCATCGAATCGCCTTCTACCTCTTCGATCTCGCGGCTGCCTTCCATGCCTTGTGGAACAGGGGCAATGACGATCCGGCACGCCGCTTCCTGATTGCGGATCAGCCGGAAATCAGCCGGGCGCGGCTTGCCTTGGCGGATGCGATCGGACAGGTTATCCGGAACGGCCTCGGCGTCATGGGCGTGACGGCGGCGGAGGAGATGCATTGATGTCCGATTTTCAACGGGGGGCTCTGGACGATGACGAGGAGCGCCTGCCCTGGCTCGAGCCCGTCGACGACTATGAAGACGAAGAAGGCATCTCGATCGCGCGTCTGATCGCCGCAGTGGTCGTGGGGCTTGTCGCGCTGGGGCTCGTGATCGGCGGCATCTTCTGGCTGCGTAACCGCGGTCAGTCCGGCGACGGCACGCTCATTACCGCGCCCGCTGGCCCAATCAAGGAAAAGCCTCCTGAAGCCGGCGGCATGAATGTGGAGGGCGCGGGAGACGTTGCCTATGACGCGAGCGTCGGCAAGGATGTGAACTCCACCATCGATCTGACCGCGCTTCCCGAAACCCCGGTGGCTGATAACAGCGGAATCCGGCCGGCGCCGTTGCCGCCATCGACATCTCCGCAGGCCTCGACGCCAGCGCCCGCGATCAAACCGGGGCCGGTTCCGGCAGCAAAATCGGCTCCCGCCGCACCGCAGAAGCAGGCTTCCGCCATTTTGACTCCGCTCCCCGCGACGGCAACGCCGGAGAAGCCCGTAAAGATGGCGGCGGCAAATCCCGCGCCTGCACCAAAACCTTTGCTGCCCGCGCCGGTAGCATCCTCAGCGGGAGGCGGTTCGATCCAGCTTGGCGCTTTTTCGAGCCAGGCGCTTGCGAACAAGGCCTGGTCATCGCTGTCGGGACGCTTCGGCTTCCTTTCGGGAATGGAGCATAGCGTGGCAAGCGCAACCATCGGCGGCAAGACGCTCTACCGTTTGCGCGCGAGCGCGGGCAGTCAAGCCTCCTCAACCTGCGCCAAGCTCAAGGTCGCGGGCGAGGCCTGCTCGGTCGTGGATTGAACTGAGCGGTCGTGACGCCACTATTCCTTGGGCTGGCGGGCACGGTCTTGTCGGATGAGGAGCGTGCGCTCTTCCGCGATGTCGAGCCGGCCGGCTATATCCTGTTCAAGCGCAACATCGTCGATCGGCCTCAGCTTCGTGCGCTGACGGATGAGCTGCGTTCGCTCGCGGGTCGGGCCGAACTGCCGATTCTGATCGATCAGGAAGGCGGCCGGGTCGCGCGCATGCAGCCGCCGGAATGGCCGGCCTTTCCTGCGCCCGCACGCTTCGATGCCGTCTATGAGGTCGCCCCGGTGAGCGGGATCGAAGCAGCCCGCGCCAATGCCCGCGCGCTCGGGCTGATGCTCGCCGACGTCGGCATTACGGTGGATTGCCTCCCGCTACTGGATGTTCGCCAGCCCGGCGCAAGCGATATCATCGGCGATCGCGCGTTGGGCGCAGAGCCGTTGCGCGTGGCAGCCATGGGGCGCGCAACCATCGAGGGACTATGCGACGCCGGTGTCGTCGGCGTCGTCAAGCATATGCCGGGCCATGGCCGCGCGCTCGTCGACAGTCATCTTGACCTGCCGGTCGTGGAGGCAAGCCTGGACGAGCTGGAGACGGATCTCGCCCCATTCAAGGCGCTCAAATGGGCGCCGATGGCGATGACCGCGCATGTCGTCTATACCGCTTGGGATGGCGAGAATTGCGCCACGCTTTCAGCGAAGATCATTTCCGAAGTGATCCGCAACGGTATTGGCTTTGATGGTTTGCTGATGTCGGATGATCTCGGCATGCATGCGCTAAAGGGCGATTTCGGCGCTCGCGCCAGTGGCGCGTTAAAAGCCGGCTGCGATATCGCCCTCCATTGTTCAGGCGATCTGGCGGAAATGAAAGCCTGCACAGCCGCCGTCACCGAGATAAGCGCACAATCCCGTGCGCGGCTGGATCGGGCGATGGCGACGATTGCCGAGCGCGCGAAACTGCCACCGCTCGATCAGCTTATGGCCAAGCGTGACGCGCTCTTCGCGGCCACCGAAGCTTAGCATCCGGGCCGCTGGTTGGCATCCTCATCAAGGCCGATGCAGCAGGGGCAAGATACTGCCATAATCGTCCGTCCAGGGCTTGAACCCCGGCTTCGGCTGCAGCGCCGTCCATTCGAGCGTCGGATCATAGCCGGTCAACTGCCTGAGCCTTCCGGGCGACTTGGCAAAGGCCACCCAGATCGAATGGCTGACCCTATAGTCTTCGGCGTCACGCGGCGCAGGATCATAGTTCCGGACGGCCGCGCTCCAGCCGCCGTCAAGCGCTGCCGCCGCCAGCACTGGCCTCAAGTCCACATAGCGATTGGAGATGTGAAACAGCAGCAAGCCTTGCGAGGACAGCACCCGGCCATAGTTGGCGATCGCCTCCCGTGTCAGCAGGTGCATCGGGATCGAGTCCGAGGAGAAGGCGTCAATCACCAGCAGATCGTGCGAAGCGTTCGGCTCATGCACAAGCGTGAGCCGGGCATCTCCGACCGCGATGTCGGCATGCGGCAGGCAGCGCGAGAGGAATGTGAACTGTTTGGGATTGCGTGCAATGCCGACGATCGCGGGATCGATCTCGTAGAAGCGCCAATCCTGATCCGGCTTGGCATAACAGGCAAGCGTGCCCGCCCCGAGGCCGACCGCGCCGATACGCGCGCCGGTGCCGAACATGGCGGGTGTAGCTTGCATCGCAATGCCGACGCCCGATTTAGGCGCATAATAGCTCGTAGGATAGGTCTCCAACCCCTTGGCCAGCAATTGAAAACCGTGGGTGGTCGTGCCATGCATCAACATCCGCGCGTTGCCGCTGTTGCTGACCGTATAGATGCCGAAATAGCTGCGCGTGCGCGTGTCACCCGTCATCGACATCGCGATGTTGGTCCATCCGCCGAGGCCGAGCAGCAGCAGCGCGACCAACGCGGCAAACAAAATACGATGGGCGAGCGCCGCCCGGGCAAGCAGTGCGAGCGCGACCAGCACTGCCGCTTTCAGCGCGAGCGACGGCGTGAAAAACAGCATGCCGCCAGCGAAGCAGGAAAGCAGGATGCCGCCCACTGTCATCCAGCGCCTTTGACGGAACGTCAGCGGCCTGGCGTCAGCCCGCATGGGCATCAGCAAGGCCGCGGCGACGACTAGGATCGGGAATTCATAGAGCGAGTCGAAAATGGCGGGCGCGATCAATCCGCAGAAGAGACCGCCCAGCACGCCGCCGGCGGACATGCAAAGATAAAAGTCGGTCAAATGCGCCGGATCGGGCCGCAGCCGGTAGAGCCGGTGATGCAGCGCGATCGATGTTCCGAAGAG
>Ga0157380_10003405_pt1 | contig 10915 bp, 9 predicted proteins | sample S35metaG_FD_119757 | JGI IMG/M metagenome (GOLD analysis project Ga0157380, IMG submission 119757) | Switchgrass rhizosphere microbial communities from Kellogg Biological Station, Michigan, USA - S3-5 metaG | ecosystem: Host-associated > Plants > Roots > Rhizosphere > Soil | place: USA: Michigan...
CGCGCGGGCGGCGGCGACTTCGGGATTATCCGGGCGGACCGCGGTTGACGTGACCACGGCATGGGCACCGCTTACATTCGCTTCGTCGTGTCCGAGACGGATTTGGGCTCCCCGATGTTTCAGCCGCACGGTCGCCGCGTTTTCCGAGATGTCGGAGCCGCTAACCACGAAACCCAGGTTGAGCATGAGCTCGGCGATACCGCTCATACCGGCGCCGCCGATCCCGACGAAGTGGACATTCTTGACCTTGTGCTTCACGCGGCGACCGCCATGCAGTGTTGCGCTACGGTCTGTGTCGCTGCCGGCTTTCCCAGCCCGCGCGCACGATTGGCCATGTCAAGCAACGTTTCCCGGGTAATGCCGAGCAGCAGGTCGGCAAGTTTGCGCGGCGTCAGCTCGGCTTGCGGAATGAGTACCGCGGCTGATTGATCCGAGAGGTAGCGGGCATTGGAGGTCTGATGATCATCCACCGCATGGGGGAACGGAACCAAAACGCTGGCGATACCCGCCACCGCCAGTTCCGACACGGTCAGTGCCCCTGCGCGGCAAATCACCAGATCGGCGCTGGCATAAGCGTTCGACATGTCCCGGATGAACCCCAGAAGCGTCGCGCTCACACCTGCCTTGCGATATTCGCTTTCGAGCGCGGCCAGATGCTTCTGACCCGATTGATGTGTGACTTCGGGACGTTGCGACTCGGGCATCAACGCCAGTGCGCGCGGCACGGTTTCGTTGAGCGCTTGCGCGCCGAGACTTCCACCAACCACCAATACCTTGAGATTCCCGGCGCGGCCGCGGAAACGCTGTTCTGGCGCCGGCAGCTTCACAATTTCCTGGCGTATCGGATTTCCAGTCCACTCGGCGTTGCTCAGGGCGCCCGGAAAGGCGACGAGGACCTTGTCGGCAAGCCGCGCCAACACCCTATTGGCAAGTCCGGCGACCGAATTCTGCTCGTGTAGCACCAGCGGACGCGCGAGCACGGCGGCCATCATTCCACCGGGAAAAGAGATGTAGCCGCCCATGCCAAGCACCACGTCCGGCCGCACGCGAAAAATCGCACGGGCACTCTGCGCGAATGCAATCAGCAAATTCAGCGGCAGCAACAACAGCCGCAGCATCCCCTTGCCGCGCAATCCGGAGAAACGCACCCACTCTATTTCGAAGCCGTGCGGCGGTACCAGATTGCTCTCCATTCCCGCCCTGGAACCGAGCCACACGATCTTCCAGCCCTTGTTGCGCAACTCTTCGGCCACCGCCAGTGCCGGAAAAATGTGACCGCCCGTTCCACCAGCCATGATGAGGATCGTTCTCATGTCGTCCTCTCGGCCGGCGTCCGTCTCACAGTGAATACCCCTTCATCATCTGTCTGTTTTCGTAATCCACACGCAGCAAGATTGCGAGCGCGCAGCAGTTGGCGACGATGCCGCTGCCGCCGAATGAAAGCAGCGGCAAGGTCAAGCCCTTGGTCGGCAACACACCCATGTTCACGCCCATGTTTATGAAGGCCTGCGCCCCGAGCCAGAGCGCGATTCCCTGCGCCACCAGCGCAGAAAAGCATCTCTCCATGCGTGCGGCCTGATTGCCAATTGCAAATGCCCGCCAGATCAGGCACCCGAACAGCGTGATCACTGTCATCACGCCGGCAAATCCAATTTCTTCGGCAATGACGGCAAGCAGAAAATCGGTGTGCGCCTCCGGCAGATAGAAGAGTTTTTCGACGCTCGCCCCCAACCCGACGCCGAACCATTCACCACGGCCGAATGCAATGAGCGCATGAGACAACTGGTAGCCCTTGCCGAAAGGATCCGACCAGGGGTCCATAAAGCCGATTACCCGCTGCAGGCGGTAGGGCGATGTCCAGATCAGCATCACAAATCCGATCAGCAGCAGAATGATGAGCGTCGCAAACAGTTTCCAATTCATTCCGCCGAGGAAGAGAATGCCCATCGCGATGGTAGTAACCACTGCGAATGCGCCGAAATCGGGTTCACGCAGCAGCAGTCCGCCAGTCGCAAGCATGACGACCAGCATGGGCAGAAAACCTTTGCGGAAACTGTGCATCAGCGCCGCCTTGCGAACTGTGTAGTTCGCCGCGTAGAGCACCACGAACAATTTCATGAGTTCGGAAGGCTGTAAATTGAACAGTCCAAGCGACAGCCAGCGCCGGCTTCCATTGACCTCCCTGCCTAACGCGGGGAGGAGGACAAGCATCAATAGCAAAACGCCCCCGCAGAACAGATAGGGCGCCGCCTGCTCCCAGAAATTCAACGGGAACTGGAAGCAAATGAAACCCGCCATAAGGCCCACGAACAGGAAGACACCGTGCCGGACGAGGTAATAAGTTGGTTGATTGCCGGTAAAGCGGCCGCCTTCCGCAATCGCGATCGATGAGGAATAGACCATGATCAGCCCGAGCCCGAGCAGAAGACCCGCCACGCTGACAACCGTGTAGTCGAACTGCGCGATTGCTGCCGGCCTGGCAACCGAGCGGATACCGAGCAACCCGTTCACTGAGCAGTCTCCAGAGCCCGCACCTCTTCGATGAAGACCTCGGCACGATGTTCGTAGTTGCGAAACATGTCGAAGCTGGCGCATGCGGGCGACAACAGGACAACGTCGCCGGGTGCAGCCATGGCAAACCCGGCTCCAACTGCGTCGCGCATGCTGTCCGCACGCACTATCGGGATTTGCAAGCCCTGCAGGGCCGCAGCGATCTTTTCGCCGTCGCTTCCAATGAGAACGACGCCTTTTGCTTTTTTCTCGATTGCTTCGCGCAAGGGTCGGAATTCCTGCCCTTTGCCTTCCCCGCCGGCAATCAAAACAACCCTGGCGGTCATCCCCATGAGCGCGGCGCATGTGGCGCCGACATTGGTGCCCTTGGAATCGTCATAGAACGCGACGCCTTTGATTTCGGCGACTTTCTGCACGCGATGCGGCAAACCTTCAAACGCGTAGAGCGCGTTGAGCAACGGCTCATATGGAAGACGGATCGCACGGCATAGAGCCAATGCGGCGAGCGCATTCGCGGCGTTGTGCAGGCCACTGACTTTCAGCTCCGAAACCTTCATCAGATTGGCCCGGCCCTCAGCGAGCCAGAGTTCCCCATCGATGTCGCGCAGGCCCCAGTTGCCGTCGTCCCAGGGCGCATCCAATCCGAAGGAAAAAACCTTGCGTCCTGATCCGGCCATGCCGCGAGCCCACTCGTCTTGTCTGTTTACGACCTGAATGCCATCGCCCAGGAAAATTCGCTGCTTCGCATCAGCGTAGTCGCGCATGCCCGCGTAGCGGTCGAGGTGATCCTCACTCAGATTCAGGACCGCGGCGGCGTCGGGATTCAAGCTATGAGTGGATTCCAACTGGAAACTGGACAGTTCCAGCACAATGACATCGGGACGCCGCCTGCTCCCGCGCTGGACTTCCGACATGGCGTCCAGGATCGGCAACCCGATGTTTCCGGCCACCAGCGCCCTGATCTTTGCGGAGCGAACCATGGCGCCGACCATCTCCGTCACGGTGCTCTTGCCGTTTGATCCGGTAATGGCAATGACTCGATTGCCGGGAAACTCATCCCTGATTCTTGCGAACAGCTCGATATCGCCGACGACTTCGACCCCCCGCTCCACGGCGCTGCGGATTAGAGGTTCAGAAAGCGCCACGCCCGGACTTACTGCAACCAGATCGATATCCGCGAAACTTTCGGAGTGAAACGCTCCCGTGCGCAACGCGACGTGCGGGAGTTCTTCCCGCAATTGCGCTGCAAATGGCGGAATATCGCGGCTGTCTGCGACTCGCACCGAAGCACCGCGGGCATTGAGCCAGCGCGCCATCGACATGCCACTTGCGCCCAGGCCTAGCACCAGAGCGCGCCTATTCGTTAGCTCGATTGGCACGCGTCTCCTTCATTGCGGCCTCGATTTGGGAAAGCCGCAGTGAGCCCACGTCTTCATTCGTCGGCAGCCGCATCACTGCCGCAACAGGCAGCTTCGAGGCGGCTGCGGCTGCGCGGATGCGCATTTCCTGCATGAACAATTCGAAATGCAGACGACTAGTCATGATCCACTCCGCAACGACAGCGTGAGTACTGCGCCGACATGGCGCTTCGCGGCGCGAAGCGGGTCTGCGCGGAATTCGAGTCGTTTCCGTCTTCATCGGGGCTAGCGCAGCTTGAGGGTCGACAGGCCGACCAGCACGAGCATCATGGTGATGATCCAGAAACGCACGACGACTTGATTCTCTTTCCAACCTTTCAATTCATAGTGATGGTGCAAGGGCGCCATGCGGAAAATGCGCTTGCCCGTCAACTTGAACGACGCAACCTGAAGCACTACCGACAGCGTTTCCACAACGAATACGCCGCCCATGATGAACAGCACGATTTCCTGCCGGACTACAACGGCGATAGTTCCAAGCGCGCCGCCAAGTGCGAGAGCGCCGACGTCGCCCATGAAGACTTCGGCCGGGTAAGCGTTGAACCACAGAAAGGCGAGTCCTGCTCCCGCCAACGCCGCACATACCACCGTGAGTTCCCCGGCTCCCGGGATCAGGGGAAATCCCAGATAACGTGAATAGATTGCGTTGCCTGCTACATAAGCAAACACACCCAGCGCGCTGCCGACCATGACCGTTGGCAGGATCGCCAGTCCGTCCAGACCGTCGGTCAGATTGACCGCGTTGCTGGTACCGACGATGACGAAGTAGCTCACTACGACGAAGCCGACGATTCCCAACGGATAAGTGACCTGCTTGAACAAAGGCACGATCAGCTCCGTCTGCGCCGGCAATGTTGCCGAGGTGGCGAGATACACAGCCGCAGCCAGGCCAATGGCGGATTGCCAAAAAAATTTGGTGCGCGCGGAGATGCCTTTTGGATTGCGATGCACTACTTTGCGGTAATCGTCGATCCAGCCGACGATGCCGAAACCTAGCGTCACCACCAGAACGACCCACACGTATCGATTGCGTAAATCAGCCCACAGCACCGTGGTGACGGCGATGGAAATCAATATGAGTGCGCCGCCCATCGTCGGCGTGCCGGCTTTCGTCAGATGGCTTTTCGGGCCATCGTCGCGCACCGACTGGCCGATCTTGTAGGCCGTCAGTTTGCGGATCATGATCGGACCGATAATGAAGGAGATCAGCAGCGCCGTCAGGGTCGCAAGAACCGCCCGCAACGTTATGTAGTTGAAGACGTTGAACACCCGGATGTGAACGTCCTCTGCCAGCCATTGCGTTAGCGCAAGCAGCATCAGGTGATCCCTTTCATGGCCGATTCCCCATTGACCGCGCCGAGTGCAGCGACCACGCGCTCCATGCGCATGAAGCGCGAACCCTTGATCAACACCGTGGATCCTTGCTCCAGCCGCATGGATAGAGCGCTGACCAATTCGTCGACAGTGGCGAAGTGTTCGCCGCCTTTTCCAAACTGACGCACCGCAGACACACTCATTTCGCCCAGGGCCAGAATGGCGTGCACGCCGGAGCGTTTGGCGAAACCGCCGATCGCGGCGTGCATCGCTTCAGCGTTCTCTCCAAGCTCCCCCATGTCGCCCATTACGAAATACGTGCGGCCCGGATACGCAGCCAGGACGGCAATTGCCGCTCGCATGGATTCGGGATTGGCGTTGTAGGTGTCGTCGATGATCAATGCGCCTGACGAGTGACGCTTGCGTTGCAGCCGTCCCTTGACACCGGCGTAAGCCGCAAGGCCCGCCACCATTGCAGCCGAAGGGATTTCGAGCGCGTAAGCACAAGCCACCGCAGCCAAGGCATTTTTGACGTTATGCAAGCCCGGTACGCCCAGCGTGGCAACGAATTCTTCCGCAGGAGTACGAAACGTAACCAGACTCGCGGGCACCGCCAATTCGTAACGCGCGCTTACCGTCGCCTCGTTTTCCACGCCAAAATCTATTGCATGCTGCCCATGCAGCTGACTGCGCCAGTAATCGGCGAATGCATCGTCGCTGTTGATGATTGCCGTGCCCGCCGCCTCGAGCCCTGCGAATATTTCTCCCTTGGCTTGCGCGATTGCCCTCACCGAACCGAGTTCACCGATATGCGCTGTGCCCGCGTTGTTGATCAGCGCGATATTGGGTTTTGCCAGCAATGACAAGTAGTGGATCTCGCCCAGGTGATTCATGCCCATCTCGATGACCGCGTAACGATGGCCTGCATTGAAGCGCAGCAGCGTGAGAGGCATGCCGATGTCGTTGTTGAAATTGCCGGCGGTCGCCAGCACACCGGCTTCGCCGGCAACCTGGCGAAGAATCGAGGCCAGCATTTCCTTGACCGTGGTCTTGCCGTTGCTGCCGGTGATGGCGACCAACGGCGATGCAAATCGGGCTCGCCAGAAAGCCGCCAATCGGCCCAGCGCGAGTCGCGTGTTCTCGACTTCGAGCACTCGCGGGTTGGGGTCAAGAATCTTTGCGCCCGTTTCCACCATGACCCCTGCTGCACCGGCCGCAAGCGCCTGGTCGGCAAAAGTTTGACCATCGAACCGGTCGCCACGTATGCCAACGAACAGATCGCCTCGACGCAAATCGCGGCTATCGGTCGTCACGCGGTCAAACGTGGCATTTGCGCCCCTGTGCTTGGCACCGATTGCCTGCGCTGCGGAAGCAAGATCAAGCATCGCCTGGATCCGCATTCAGGCGGCGCAGTCCCTCGCGCGCAACCTGAACATCATCGAAGGGCAGCCGCTCTCCTTCGATTTCCTGATAGCTCTCGTGGCCTTTGCCGGCGATCAAGACCGCGTCTTGCGGCGCGGCCGCCTGTAGCGCGCGGAAAATCGCGTTGGAGCGGTCTGGCTCAATCGCATGATTCGGATGCGCACCCGCGACGATATCCTGGATGATGGCGTGCGGATTTTCGGACCGGGGATTATCGCTGGTGATGATTACGCGGTCGGCAAGACGCGTGGCGATTTCGCCCATCAACGGGCGCTTGCCGGGATCACGGTCGCCGCCGCACCCGAATACACAATGCAGTCTCGCGCCCGCAGGGAGCAGGTCCCGTAATGTGCGCAGGGCTTTTTCCAGCGCGTCCGGCGTGTGCGCATAGTCGACCACGACCAACGGCGCATCTTGCAGTCTTATCATCTGCATGCGTCCGGGGACCGCAGTCGCATGCGCAAGCGCATCGACGGCATCCTGAAGCGAAATCTCCGCTGTCATCAGCACGCCGAGAACGCCGAGCAGGTTGGCCGCATTGAATTTGCCGATCAACCCGCTGCTCAATTGCGCCGGTCCCCAGGGGGTGGTGATCTCGAGCTTCAGTCCGCGCGTGGAAAGATCCAGCCGGTGACCAGCAATTTCACCTTTGCCGAACCCGTAGCCCAGCACATCTACCTGTGATCTGTCGATCGACTGGGCGATTTCGCGTCCGAAAGGGTCGTCGACGTTTACGACCGCGTGCGTCAAATGCGGCCAATGAAACAATTTCGCCTTTGCGGCGCCATAGTCTTCCATGGTCTTGTGGTAGTCGAGGTGATCGCGCGACAGATTGGTGAAGAGCGCCACGTCGAACTCGATGCTATTGATGCGACCCTGGTCGATGCCGTGCGAAGAGACTTCCATTGCACAGGCCACCGCTCCACGGTTGCGAAATTGCGCCAGCTTCGCCTGGAGTGACAGTGCATCCGGCGTGGTGTTGAGCGCCTCGTCCAGGGCTTCCGGAAATCCGCTTCCCAACGTGCCAATTACGGCTGTCTTTCGGCCGAGGCGCGTCAGCGATTGGGCAATCCAGTGAGAACAGGAGGTCTTGCCGTTGGTGCCAGTTACACCTGCAAGCCACATATCCCGTGACGGGTTGCCGAAAAAATGGCTGGCAATCGCTCCGATGTGCAAGCGCAGGTCCGCAACTCCCCGATTCGGCACCCGCCAGTCTGCGTTCCATTGGAACCCAGTGCTTTCCCACAACACTGCGCTGGCGCCCGCGGCGAGAGCCTGCGCGATGTGCAACCGACCATCTGCTCTGAGTCCCGGATAGGCAAGGAACAGGTCGCCTGGTTTGATCTTGCGGCTATCGATTGCCAAGCCACCGAAACGTACTCCCAGCGCATCCATCGCGGCGGCGTCGAATTCGCCGGTTGAGCCGTCTGCCAAACGCTGGCTGCGCGTCATACTTCCTCCTTTACGAGAGGCGCAGAGTCCGGAGAAATTACATTGTCGGGGGCGGCGTCAGGCTCGATGCCCAGAACACGCAATGCGCCGGCCATTACCGTGCTGAAAACCGGTGCAGCGACCTCGCCGCCGTAGTAAGACTTGCCGCCGGGTTCGTCCAGCATCACGGCAATTACCAGCCGTGGATTTGACGCCGGGGCAAATCCTACGAACGACGACACATAGCGATCCGACGCGTAAGTCGCACCCGTCAGCTTGTGCGCCGTGCCGGTCTTGCCGGCAACACGAAATCCGGCGACTTGCGCGCGCGTGGCGGTGCCCCCGGGTTGCGTCACCATCTCGAGCATCCTGCGCACCGCCGCCGCAGTGCGTGGCGAGATCACCTCTTTTCCCTGAACCGGTTGATCGCGTCTCACGAGCGTCAACGGTTTGAGTTCACCATTTGTTGCAAATACCGAATAGGCGCGCGCCAACTGCAGAAGACTGACGGAAATGCCATGCCCGTATGACATGGTGGCCTGTTCGATCGGCTTCCAACTCTGATAGGCGCGCAACCGGCCGGTGGCCTCGCCCGGAAAGCCCACTTTCGTCTGATTTCCAAATCCGACGTCGGAAAGAATTGTCCACAGCTTCTGTGGCGCCATGGCCAGCGCCATCTTTGCCGAGCCGACATTGGATGACTTTTGAATCACCTGCGCGACGGTAAGAATTCCTTCCGGATGTGCATCGTGTATCGTGCGGTTGCCAATTTTGTAGCGTCCGCCTCCCGTATCTATCATGCTTCCCGGGCTGACAAGACCCGATTCGAGCGCAGCCGCGACCGTAAACGGTTTCAAAGTGGAACCCGGCTCGAACAAGTCGACCACGGCGCGATTGCGCGATCGCGCCGCTTTGAGGGTATCTCGATTATTCGGGTTGTAGGTCGGCCAGTTGACCAGTGCCAATACTTCCCCTGTCGTCACGTCAAGCACGACCAGACTTCCTGCCTTGGCATCGTTTATGGAAATTGCGTTCTTGAGTTCGCGGTATGCCAGGTACTGAATACGCTGGTCGATCGACAGCGCCAGTTCGCGTCCTGGCTGGGGCACGCGGATGCTCTCGATATCCTCGACGACACGACCCAGCCGGTCCTTGATCACGCGACGGCTGCCGGCTTTGCCGCTGAGCCAATCCTGATACGCGAGTTCGATGCCTTCCTGACCGTTGTCATCCGCTCCGGTAACTCCCACGACGTGCGCAGTCACTTCGGCCGCTGGATAGTAACGGCGATATTCGCGTTGCAAAAAAACACCGGGAAGATTCAGTTGCACGACTTTTGCGGCTTGCTGCGGGGGCAACCGTCTCTTCAGGTAGACGAAATCACGGTCCGACTCGGCAAGCCTTCTCTTGAGATCAGCCGGATCGATGCCAAGCAGTCGGGTCAGTTTTGCGCGTTGTTCGACACTCAGGTCGGCATCGGCCGGCGCCGCCCATACCGATTCAACGGGTGTGCTCAATGCGAGCGGCTCCCCGTTTCGGTCGGTCACGGTGCCGCGATGAGCGGAAATTTCAACGACCCGTGCATAGCGGGTCTCCCCCTTCTGTTGAAGGAAATCGTTATGCAACCCCTGTAGAAAAAGAGCCCGCGCCGCCAGGGCCATGAACCCCGCAAATACCAGCAGCAACAACAGGCGTGCCCGCCACACGGGCAGTCTCACCGAGAGCGCTGGATTGAGCGAGGAGTTCATGGTCTGGACGGCGCGGGAGGGGGAGGAACCAGATGCACGCGTGCGGCCGGTGGGACACGCATTTTCAGACTGTTTGCGGCGATCTTCTCTACTCGTGAGTGCATTGCCCAGGTGTTTTGCTCAAGCTGCAATTGTCCGTACTCGACTTCAAGCTGCCTGGCTTCATCCTGTTGCTTCTGCAAATCGACGAACAATTTCCTTGCTTTGTGCTGTGACGTTATCAGGGCAAGTGCGCAGACCACCAGAATCCCGGCAAGAACTGCGTTGAGCTTGATCATGGGCCGACTCTTTCCGCTACACGCATGACTGCGCTGCGTGCTCGCGGATTTGCTCTGACTTCGTCGTCGCTCGGATAGACCGGTTTGCCGATCAGCTTCAGGCGCGGTTTTGGCAAATCGGCTGCTCGCACCGGCAGCCGCTCCGGCAGCGAGCCATGCTGAGCCTGGGCACGCATGTATTGCTTGACGATGCGGTCTTCGAGGGAATGAAAACTGATCACGACCAGGCGTCCTCCCGGGTTGAGCATTTCAAGGCATTGCGGCAGTGCTATCTCCAACTCTTCAAGCTCCTGATTGATGTGAATCCGTATAGCTTGGAAGGTGCGCGTCGCCGGGTCCTGAGATGGCTCGCGCGCGGGAACGGCTTTTGCCACGATCTGGGCAAGTTGCCGTGTGCGGTCGACAGGCCCGCTCGATCGAGCCGCAACAATCGCTCTTGCAATCTGTTTAGCAAACCGTTCTTCGCCATGACGTTTGATGACCTCCCCGATTTCCTGTTGCGAAGCCTGCGCAAGCCACTCGGCCGCCGATATTCCGTGGCCGGGATCCATCCGCATGTCGAGCGGTCCGTCGAAACGGAAGCTGAAGCCCCTGGCAGCCGTGTCGAGCTGGGGTGAAGAGACACCCAGATCGAGCAGCACGCCGTCGACTCCCGGCAAATCCGCCTTCGCGACAAGCCATCCGATGCGGCCGAATTCCAACTGGATTGCGGTCAACCGCGAATCGGAAATCTGCGCTGCGGATGCGAGTGCCTCCGGATCGCGATCGATCGCAATCAACCGCCCCGAAGGTC
>Ga0157380_10003406_pt1 | contig 10914 bp, 9 predicted proteins | sample S35metaG_FD_119757 | JGI IMG/M metagenome (GOLD analysis project Ga0157380, IMG submission 119757) | Switchgrass rhizosphere microbial communities from Kellogg Biological Station, Michigan, USA - S3-5 metaG | ecosystem: Host-associated > Plants > Roots > Rhizosphere > Soil | place: USA: Michigan...
GACGCCACGATCGCATTGGTGGGAAAGCGCATCGTACTAGGCTTGCCGGTGGCTATCGGCAAGCCGAATCCATTGGTGAATGCGTTCGTCGCCAGGGCGGTTCGCGACGCCGACATCCAGCTCACCATCATAACGGCATTGTCGTTACGTAAACCGCGCTGGCACAGCGACCTGGAACGTCGTTTCATCGAGCCGTTTGCGCAGCGAGTCTTCGGTGACTATCCGGAGCTCGCCTATACGCAACTGCTCGAGGAGCAGCGCTTGCCGGCTAATATCCAGGTCATCGAGTTCTATCTCGAACCGGGCGCATGGCTCGACAACGCTCACCTTCAAAAGGACTATCTCGGAGCGAACTACACTCACGTCGCTCGGGATGCCTTGTTGCGCGGCCTGAATGTGATCGCGCAGATCGTAGCGACGCCTCCGAACGGGGAAGCGTCGCCCGGCGTGCTGAGTCTGGGCGGCAATCCGGATATGACGGCGGATCTGCTGCCACAGATCGCAACCATGCGCGCAAGCGGGCGCCCCTTCGCGCTGATCGGGCAGATCCATCCGGAGTTGCCGTTCATGTACGGCGATGCACTGGTGTCGGCTGACACTTTCGATTTCCTGGTGGATTCGCCGCGATACCACTACCCGTTGTTCTGTCCGCCGAATCAGCCCATCGCCCCTGTCGAACACGCGATCGCGTTGAACGTCAGCACGCTGATCCGCGACGGCGGTACGTTGCAACTCGGCATCGGCGAACTTGGCGATGCCATCGTCTATGCGCTACGGTTGCGACACAAGCAGCCGGCAACGTATCGATCCGCAGTCGAAGCGATGGGACTGCTGACTACGCAACGCCGGCTAATCGAAAGCGAGGGCGGCACCGCGGCGTTCGATCGTGGGCTGTATGGCTGCTCGGAAATGCTGGTCGATGGATTTCTCGATCTGTATCGCAGCGGGATTCTGAAACGCTATGTCTATCCGAGTGCCAAGCTGCAGCGTCTGATCGACGAGAGCGACATCACCGCCGAGCAGGTCGACGACCGGACGTTGGCTGCGTTGCACGAGTCCGGGATGAACCGCATGTCGTACGCCGACTTCAACGAATTTCGGGAAGTGGGCTTGTTCCGCGAGGATGTCCGCTATGAACAGGGCTTTTTGCTTGCGCCCGATGGGACGCGGCTGGCCGCCAACTTCTCGGATCCTCGAGCAAGGCGCGAGATAGCGCAAACGTGCCTGGGGACGCACTTGCGCAACGGCGTACTGGTCGATGCAGGATTTTTCTTCGGACCGAAGAAATTCTACAAGCAGCTGCGTGAAATGCCGGCGGCCGAGCGCGCTATGTTCGCCATGCGCGGCATCAGCTTCGTCAATGAACTGCAGGGGCACGAGTGGGAACTCAAGGTCGCGCAACGACGCTACGCGCGCTTCGTCAACACTACGATGATGGTGACCGGCCTCGGCGCGGCGGTGTCGGATGCCCTCGGCGACGGGCGGGTCGTGAGCGGCGTGGGTGGACAGTACAACTTCGTGTCGATGGCCCACGCGCTGCCCGAAGCGAGATCGATCTTGTGCGTGCGCGCGACGCGATCTGGGCATGGCGGCGTTTCCTCCAACATCCTCTGGGAGTACGGCCATACGACGATTCCGCGCCACCTTCGCGACATCGTGGTCACGGAATACGGCATCGCTGATTTGCGGGGGAAGACGGATGGGGAGATTGTCGCGGCGCTGATCTCGATTATGGACACCCGCTTTCAAGCCGCGTTCGTCGCCGATGCGCGGCGAGCCGGCAAACTGCCTCGCGACTATGCGATCCCTGATCGCGCACGCTCCAACATGCCGGAACACTTGGCCAAAGTCATGGCGCCCCTGCGACGGCAAGGGCTGTTCGACGAACTGCCGTTTGGCTCGGAGTTCACGCACGAGGAGGTTGAGCTGGCGAAGGCACTCAAGTTCTTGGACACCCATGCAAAATCCTGGGCCGGGCGGCTCGATCTTGCGGCACGGGCGTTCAGCGCGCAGCCGGACCAAACGATGGCGTCGGCGTTGAAGCGCATGGGGTTGGATGCACCGTCGACTTGGAAGGAGCGGTTGTCGCAGCAGATGGTGGCGGCGGGACTGAGGGCCGTCAGGACACCCATCTGATCTGGAACTTCGAATTTGGGACAACTTCGAATTTGGGACATCCACTGACCCCGAATTTGGACACCCGCCTTCCCATCCCGAACCAACGATCCAGAACATCGTCCAGGACCGACCTGGGACATCCATCAGTCTGGAGCAGTGGCAACCGCAACTTTCGTTGGATGTCCCGCTTCTCCGACATCCGTCGCTCGGCTGTTGATGGATGTCCCGGATCAGGTCGAATGCACCGGCGCCGGCGCGTTATCGCCTACAACGGTGATCCAGTGACGTGTCCACCAGCGAGTGACCAGGCCAGCACGAACATATGGATCATTCCGCGCAAATGCTTGGGGCACGACCTCCAATTCGCATTCGAAAAGGAACGGCCCCATCTGCAGGATCCGAATACGCGACTCCAAGCACGATCTCGCCGCGACTCCGCGCTGCCCACGCACCGTGTAGATGCTCGTTGCGAAATTCGTCCCGACGTTCCAGGTAGTCTGCGGCGAACTCATAAAACATCAGGAAGTGCATTGCAGTCCCGTTAAAGCAATTCGCGCGCCATCTCGCTGAAGAGTCCAATTGTCTTGCCGATGTCGTCGTCGGACGTTCCATTCGCTAAGATGCCGCGAGACACGCTCGGCAATACGCGACCGCAAGCACTTGGCATCCGGGCCTTCACGTCACGCATCGTTGCACCTTGTGCACCAACACCCGGGGCCAGAATGAAAGACGCCGGCATCGCGGCTGCGATCTCATCCGCATCGTCGCAAGTGGCGCCGACTACGGCACCGATTGGGCCCAACGATGCCGTACTCGTCGCCTGATTGATCTGCGTGATCTGCGCGGACAGATGACGCGCGACTGTCGCGCCATCGGACATACGCGCCAACTGCAGTCCGACACCTTCGGGATTCGATGAGCGGACCACGACGAACACGCCGCCTTCGTTCTCCACCGCCAGGTTGATGAGGGGTTTCAGCGCTCCCAGCCCGAGATATGCATGGGTTGTCACGGCGTCGACTCGCAAAGTAGTCGTCGTCGAGAAGTAGCTCTCGCCGTAGGCCGCAGCGGTAGAGTCGATATCGCCACGTTTTCCGTCTAGCAAGACCAGTATCTCTCGTGCACGCGCCTGTCTAACCAGCTCTTCCAATGCCTGCATCCCGGCGCTACCGAAGCGCTCGAAGAACGCGGATTGCGGTTTGATGATCGACAGTTGGAAATTGACCGCCTGAAGTACACGCAGGCCGAACGCCAAAGCGCCCTCGGGACTGTCTGGTAAACCACACGTTTTCAAGAGCGAAGCAGATGGATCGATTCCAACGCACAAAGGACTGTAAGCGCGGATCCGCTGCATCAAGTGAGAAGCAAACTGGCTCATGAGGGCGTCACGGCAAGGGAAGGGAGCGATATTGTACCGATCGGCAGAGGGTATTTGGGTCAGCCCGCTGGGGCCTGAAATCCATTTTTTCGATAGGTCAACACCAAGGTATCCCGCACACCTTGTTCCTCGTCCAGCGGAAGAATGGGCGTTGTTTCGTGAATGACATTGGCGTCGTCGAGCAACAAGGCTGTCCAGGCTTCCGTCATGGTAAAACGCACCCCAGCAATACCTTTCGCTTCAAAAACGCGCGTCTCGCCGCCGCGCACCCTATGACGATCAATGAGGATTACTGCCACGTAGTCGACACCATCCCTATGCGCACCTTCAGGTGTTGGCCTGCCGATGCCCGCGGCGGTATCGATTCGGAACTGATGGGCTTCGATGTACCACCGATCGACGTGCGCGGCCTGAGCAAACAACAGACCGAGGCCACGAATCAGCGCTTGCCATGCGCGAGCCGACGAGACTTCGGGCTCGATGGGTTCGAACCAACGCTGCATGCCGCCGTGCAAAGCGTTGTAGTCCGTTGGCTGCCAATGCGCGCGGTGCGGAGCTTGGTGCAGATAGTCTTCGCGGATGTCCTGAACGAAACAACTGTGACGGCGGAACCGATAGTGGCCACCATCGCGCAAATAGGTATCTTGCGGCAATCGCGACCAGGTGCTTCGCAGGGCATCGAGATCGATTAGTGGGATATCCAACATTTCGCCAAGTTGGGCGGATTGCAGCAGGGCGTATCCGGAGTGCTGCAACTGGTTGACAATGGGTTGACTGTTCATCTCTCGAAACGGCCGGGACACCCATCCATTTCAATCGATGGATGTCCTTGAATTGGTCTCCTCCAACAGGATCGTTGGTTTCTGGGCGCCCATGGACACCTATTAGCTTGAGCCCTAATCGGCAGCGTGTCCAACGGTCGGCGACAGGCACGAGGACTACGCCGCACACTGGCAGTGGCCACTATGCGCGCTGACAAAGGAACAGGAACGAACTTGGCCGTCTATTTTTCGGCGCGCGTAGAGCGGACGCTCAGCAGATCGAAATCACCTTGATTCGTGTCGATAGAGCTGTGCTGATTGTCGCAGCCCGCGAATCCAGGATTGTCCCAGGGTCGCAGCATGTAGGCGCATTCGATCGAGGCGTCCGAGCGCTCGGCCAAATACGTTTCCTCGATACGTCATTGCGGTCGACCATGCCTCCGCATCGATATTCAGACGCACGGCAATCGCCGGCAGTTCTGCAGCGATAGAACCACGCTTGCCCGAACGGATCCCTCGGCCCGTCCAATCGAGCAATGCCAGATAGTCCGGACAAGTGAACGGGATCGATGGCTGCCCCAGAACTGCCCCATCATGGAATGCCATCAAAGGAGGGCGGTCGACAGCTCCTTGATCGCAGGCAGCGGGATCTGCAGAGTGCGTGAGCCGGTGCACTCGATCGAACACAGAAGTGAAATCGGAGGTCTCGGGCGTAGCCGCGATACCGGCACGCACTGGATTCAGGTCAACATAGGCCATAGCGGTCAAGAGACCTGCCTCATCGAGCAACGCCTGCGATTTGAAGCGACCCTGCCAGAACCGGCCCTCACACCCTTCCTCGGCATTGGCACGATGAGCCAAGTGTTCATTGAGGCAACGCATGTACCAACTGATGTCGCTCAATCGTGTGCGCCACAGCTCAACGAGCCCGGATGCAAGCTGCGCCTCCGCTATCGAGGCTGACCCTTGTAGCCACCGCTCAACAGTCGGAGGGATGCGATATAGCTTGGCCCAGCGAGCCACGACGTCTTCAGCTGTCAAGCCAGCTGCCCTGCGCTGATCCACGTGAATGATCACGTGATAGTGATTGCTCATCACTGCGTACGCACACAAGTCAATGGTAAACGCCTCGGACAATTGTCGCAGTCGGACCTGAACCCAGAGTTTGCGGTGTGAGTAGTCTTTACGGGCAAACTCATCTCTTCCCCACAGCCAGGCGCGACGCACGCACCGCGCAGTGCAATGGTAGAAGGGTGTGTCTCTCAAGCTGATCAGCGATTTTCTGGCGTAAGTCAAAATTCACCCTCACAGGTCGGCGAAGCGAACCCGTGCCCGAGTGTCGCCCGGGCAAGCAAGCGAACGGTGGCGAATTTCTCGAAGATTTCATGAGAAATGCGCCGGTCATGACAGGCGTCAGTGGCCAGCTTCAGGACACCCACAAGTTCTCTAGCCTTGGCAGCACTTGGAAGTCGAACTTGGACATCCACCGGAAGAAGCTGCCGCCGAGGCAAGGTGGATGTCCGCGAGAGGGGCGCGTAGCCTCTCGACCCGTTAGAATTCTCTTCTTTCAGTCGCAGGAGTTGTGACCGATGACGAAATGGATGGCCTTGATGGCACTGGCCGCGTTGACTACTGCATTACCCGCGCGGGCGTCGCAGTCCCCGACGAGTGAGCTGACCACAGTTGCCGAACAGTCGCGATTCAAGCGCACAGGGCGGTTCGATGAGGTGGAACGGCTGTGCGCGGCGTTTCAAGATAAGTATCCGAAATCCGTTCGCTGCGTTGAATTCGGTCGCACACCCGAAGGACGGCGCATGCTGGCCTTGATTGCGTCCGGTGATGCCACTTTCGACGCAGCCGGCAATCGCGAGAAACGACGCGCAGTCGTATTGATGCAGGGGGGCATTCACGCTGGGGAGATCGATGGCAAGGACGCGGGCTTCCTGGCCTTGCGGCAGATTCTTGACGGCCGAGCAGCGTTGGGTGTCCTGGACCGAGTGACCTTTGTATTCGTACCCGTTTTCAACGTCGACGGACACGAACGCTTCGGTCGCTGGAATCGCCCGAACCAGGTCGGTCCCGAAGAGATGGGATGGCGCGTCACCGCACAGAATCTCAACCTCAATCGCGACTATGTGAAGGCCGAGGCGCCCGAGACCCAGGCGATGTTGCGCTTGCTGAACGAATGGGATCCCATCCTCTACGCCGACCTCCACGTCACGGACGGCGCGGAGTTCGAGCACGACGTCTCCATCAATGTCGCTCCGACACTGGCTGGCGATTCGGAGTTGCGAACCAGCGCGTTGGGTGTCCGCGATGAACTGGTTCAGCGCCTAAAATCCCAAGGTTCATTGCCGCTCGATTTTTATCCGTCATTCATTCGCGACGACGATCCGTCGTCCGGATTTGCCGTGACGATCTCACCGCCCCGCTTCTCGCAGGAATACTGGGCCAGGCGCAATCGCATCGGTGTGTTGGTGGAAACCCATTCTTGGAAGGACTACCAGACGCGAGTACGCATCACGCGCAACTCCATCGTCGCCATGCTCGAGATGGCCGCAGCAAAGGGAACTTCTTGGCAAGCAGCGGCCGCGGACGCGGACCAGCGTGCGCTGGCCATCGGTGGGCAGCCGGTTGCACTTGCTTTCGGTAATACCGAGCACAGCAAGACCATTGATTTTCGAGGCTATGCCTACACCCGCACACAGTCTCCTGTGTCGGGCGCGCTGATGACCCGTTACGACAATAAGAGACCGCAGACCTGGCACATTCCATTGTTCGATGAAGTGAAAGCAACGCTGACCGTGACTGCTCCTCGCGGCGGCTACATCGTTCCCGCCGCACAAGCCGCATTGGTCGCAGCAAAATTGGACATCCATGGACTTTCCAGCCGCCGTCTTGCCGGCCCATCTCAATCGATGGATGTCCAAGTCTTCCGCGCAGCGAAGGCAAAGCTCGCACCCGAAACCTTCGAAAGCCGCGCCGTCATGACCGTGACCGGTGATTGGCAGGAGGAGAAGCGCGATATTCCCGCTGGTTCGCTTTTCGTGCCGATCGCGCAGCCGCGCTCTGAATTGGTCATGACATTGCTGGAGCCGCAAGCGCCCGATTCGCTCGTGAGCTGGGGCTTTTTCAACGCAGCGTTCGAACGCAAGGAATATATGGAGTCGTACGTGGCGGAAGCTGTCGCCGAAGAAATGCTGAAAGATCCGGCAGTGCGCGCTGAGTTCGAGAAACGCGTTGCTTCCGATCCGGAATTTGCGAGGAGTCGGGTCGCCCGGCTCGATTTTTTCTACGCCCGTCATCCATCCTGGGACGATCGTTACAACCTGTATCCGGTGTATCGTACCGATCAAGGCCTGCCGTAGTGCGCCGAGGCGGCGGCGGCCGCCGCCTCCTTGACCGGCATCGTCATTCGACCTGCGTCATCTAATTTGCAGCGACGGCGGCTCGATGCCCTTGCTCCTCAACCAGTCGCGCAATGCCAGTCCGGTGCCTGCCGGCCAAACCTGACATTGCTCAGGCGCGACATGTTTGAAGTCGTCGAGCTCATCGTTGAGCTGAATAGTACCGGTGGCATGTACGTGAAACGCAATGATCACCTGGTTCATGCGCTCGAACGGATAAACGCCGATCAGCGTAGGCGTCTGCGCGGTCAGGTTCAGCTCTTCCTTTACTTCACGAAGAGCACAGTCCTGCGGCGATTCGGTGCGCTCGAGAAAGCCGGTGATGAGTCCGTAGAAATGTCGCGGCCATGCCTTGTTACGCGCAAGCACGACAGCGCCTTCGTGCTCGACGATCGCGGCGACGACTGGCGTGGGATTGTCGTAGTAGACGAATCCGCACTGGACCGAACAGGCTCGGCGCGATTCGCCATTGACCACCGCGTCAACGAGCGGCGACGCGCAATTGGGACAGAAGTTGAACACCATGAACGCGCCTGGGGCTTGCAAGGGAATAAACCATAACGCACCTTGGCTCGTTATGCGCGCCCTTTCTCGTCCATCGGTGATCCTGTTCGTTCGGCGTGCCCGACCCGCAGGCGAGATTACTTGTCGAGTTCTTCCGCCTTCCTTGCATCGGCCTGCGCTTCGGCGAGCTTGCCCATATCGGTGTAGATGTCGGCGCGACGGAAGTAACCATCCGCTTGACGGGGAGCGATGCCGATAGCCCGATCGGCATCGCGCAGCGCCTCTGCATTCTTTTCCTGCGAGGAGTAGATGCGGGCGCGGTTGAGATAGCCGACAGGATCTTCGGGCTTCATGGCGATGTACCGGGTGGCATCTTGCAGGGCTGCTTCATACTCGCCCGCAGCATCGCGTGCGCGGGAACGCAGCAAGTAGAGCTCCGCACGATCCGGAGCCTGGTCGATGGCGCGCCGTAACACGTTGAGGGCATCTTCCGGATGTCCTTTCGACATCGCGATCTGTGCAAGCAGCAGGAGTTCGTCTACCGGTTTGGCTTGGGCAAGCGCTATACCTGGCAGCATTGCAAGAACGCTGGCGAGGACCAGCAGACTCAACGAACAGGCCAGTCGTGTTTTCACGGTGAGCGGCATGACGACCTCCTTTTCGAGTTGCAGACTCGACTCGATATGAACCATGCGCCACCGCAGATTATGCGCCAGCCGCCACGGCTATTGAAATGCGGCCGTGGTTAAGTCAACTGGGACAGCACCGGCAATAGGTTCAACAGACCATATCCGAACACCCCATCGCTAATTGCATCCAATCACCTACAGCGCCGCTCACGTCGCTGGCGCTCGAGCTCCGACTTGCGCTGTTTCAACCGCTCTCCCACATCGACAGTATATCCAGACCGCATTTTCTGACGGACGGCGCGCAGCGCTTCGCTCACGCGCCTGCATTCATGCGCAACCTTTGACCTCGCATTCGCATCGGTCGGCTGTTGCTGTTTCTTCTTCGGGGTAGGCGCATGCTTCGTCTCGGCTTTACCGGCTGTGGATTCGACTGGTGTATACAGCATTAGCCGACTGTCGCCAGGCTGGAAAGCCCGTGCATCGCTGCCGCACGGTTTGTCCGAAAACGTCGCCACACCATCTGTCGTGCAGCGATAGATCACGCGCGCCTCGATCGCCGCCGCGTCCCTCACCGTCGTGAACGAGAGAAGCGACATCAGTACCCACGAATAGTGATGTAGGCCGGTCCTGTTGCGCATGACACCCTCCATGTGTCGTCGCAGTATCTACGCGGAATCGTAATCACGGGCACTGCATTACTGGCCATTTCGTCGAGATATTCCACAACTTTGGCAGCGCGATTCAGGGTTCCATGGAGCGGCGCGGTTCGAAGAGCTTGCTGATGGATGAAACGTAGCTGATAGCGAGCACCGCGCCCCAGAGTGTCGATGACAGATCGAGGAGCAGTGCCGACCAGCCGGATTGAACCCATACGCCACCGAGCGGATAGAACAGCAGCTGCAACAGCGTCATGGTCACCGCAAGGCCGCGCGACCAAGGCTTGAACTGGAACAGTCCGATGATGGAACCCACGATGCCACCGAACGTGATGAGGACCAACAGGCTGGACAACACCACGGTCGAATCCGACGGCTCCGGCAGGTCTTTGACCGCCTTGAGTACCGCCGGGGGGATGAGCGCAGTGAATTGCTGGTCGATCACGCTGCCGACCAATCCGGTCACGATGCTGGCGATCAGCAGACCGCGAAAGAGCTTGACGGCTGATGACATGGGCGACGCTGGACGATGGACGCAGCGATCGGTATCAGGCTGCTTTGAGTTCGATGACCCGTTCTGCCTGATTGCGCAGCAGCCGGCCGAAGCCGACGGAGTCGTAGAACTCATTGAGCGCAGCGAGATCCGGAACCCGGCGACGCAGCGCTGCGAGATCGACATCGATCGGCATATCGCATGCTATCTCGGTAAGTTGCCGCGCCAGGAATGCCGACTCGCGATGATCACGCAGCTGGCTCACCACGAACGGGGCATTGCGTATGCGCAGTTGCATGACACGCTCCAATCCGTCGTAAAGGTGCACGAGCGATTCGAAATGGTGGAACAGCATGGTCGCTGTCTTGCGGCCGATGCCGGGCACACCGGGAATGTTGTCGACGGCGTCGCCCATCAGCGCGAGAAAACATGCCATGCGCTCAGGACGCACGCCGAAGCGATCCGCGATGTTGTCGTAGCCGAAACGCTTGCCGCCGATGTAATCCCAATAGACATCGCCAGGTCGCAGCAACTGCGACAGATCCTTGTCCCGCGACAGGATCGTCACCTTCTGTCCAAGCGAACGGACGCGCGACGCCAGAGTGCCGATGATGTCGTCGGCCTCGTACTCACCGCTGACGAACGTGCGCGCACCAAAGGCCTCGCACATCCTTCGGCACAGCCCGAACTGTCGCCGCAGGTCTTCGGGAGCCCGCTCCCGATTGGCCTTGTAGGCGGGGTACAGCCGCTTGCGATAGGAAGTTGCCAGGCTTTCGTCGAATGCTACCGCTATATATTGCGGAGACACTTCTTCGACCAGGTCCCCGAGAAATCGCGCGAAACCGTGGAGAGCGTTTACCGGACTGCCGTCCAAGTCCGTCACTGTGTTCGGCACCGTGTGATAGGCGCGGAACATGAAGATGGAGGCGTCGATGAGATAGAGCATCAGTTCGGAATGCTCAACTCGC
>Ga0157380_10003408_pt1 | contig 10914 bp, 8 predicted proteins | sample S35metaG_FD_119757 | JGI IMG/M metagenome (GOLD analysis project Ga0157380, IMG submission 119757) | Switchgrass rhizosphere microbial communities from Kellogg Biological Station, Michigan, USA - S3-5 metaG | ecosystem: Host-associated > Plants > Roots > Rhizosphere > Soil | place: USA: Michigan...
AGTCCAACCAACCTTGTTTGAAATTCCTTTAATCCAACGGACGTCAGCAATAGATCGACGTCTTGAGTTGGTCTGATCAAGCCATGCAGCGCGAGGGCCATTCCTCGAATTACGACATAATCAATATTCGATTGAGAAAGACGCTTGGTGATGGTTAGCAGAGTCTGTTGTACGGGTCCGGTTTTCATGAAGAAATCGTCCACCTGTCTAAGAGTGTCAGAGTCTCGGTTGGTGGATTTGAATTCTTTCATGAGCGTGGAAAAACGAGTTGTTCGGATCGTAACACAGAATAGTATCCAATCAGCTAAGGCGAATTGGGCGCCCCGCTGATGTGGAGTTGTTTCTGCTCGACCAGCGACATCGTTCGTGCCGAGCTGATCGCTTCTGTATAAACTCCCTTATCGACTTGCTGCCGAATCCTCTTCACTTCATTAATCATGCGCAAACTGTCTCTGGCGTAAGTTCCGGAACCGTCCAGGGCTCCGACTTTATGGTCCCATCTCACTGGCACTTCGCGCAGCCGCAAGCCAGCGAGCTGGGCCACGTATAAGAGTTCGACGTCGAAACCAAAGCGATCGATATTTGCGACTTCGACGATAGGCCGGCAGGCGCTCATGCGGAAGGCTTTGAAGCCACACTGCGTATCCCAGAAGGGAAGTCCAGTCGCCAATCGAACGATTAGGTTGAAAACACGGCCACCCTGTTCCCGACGCCAGGGTTGATGTACTCCAATCAGTTTGCGATCGAGAGCGCGTGAGCCAAAGGTGACATCAGCTTCGCCCTGTTCGATGGGCTCGATCAGTCTTGGCGTCTCAGTAATCGGCGTCGATAGATCGGCGTCAGAAAAAAGTGCGATGGGTGCCTGGGACGCAGCCAAACCCGTACGGACCGCGTGACCCTTGCCGCGATTATTCTGATAAGTGATTACCTTCGCGTTGATGGTCCCAGGATTAGCGAACAATTGGCGTGAGACTGCTGCAGTGTCGTCAGTAGAACCATCATCGACAACAATCAACTCGCCGGCCGGGTGAGTACGATTCAAATATTCAATGATTACAGGAAGGCTTTCGCCGAGACGCGCAGCTTCGTTGTAGGCAGGCACAATAATAGATAGCGAAGCTGACATGACCGCAATATAGCACACGAAGGTCTGTCACCTTTCGGGCGTGTGCCGCTCCTTATGTTATATTTCTGGCGTCGGGAAGCTGCTGGACTTGTTCGGTGATAGTTGCAGGCGACCCGCGCTGAAAGTTGTTATGACGAAAAAGTTTGTTATCGTTGCCGCCGCAATAATTCTTCTGGCAACTATCGCCGGTGGCGCTTCTAAACACCTGCGCCGAGCTAAAACGGCCGCCGGAGTTCCTCTCTACACGATCACGGACGATATCGAAAGCGATTACAACGACGCTCTCAACGCTGTTAAGACCAACTACGCCGGCGACATTGATTTCGAAAAAGCTACTCAATCTGCGATTCAAGGGATGTTGTCTACGCTTGATCCGCACTCGTCCTATTTCCCGTACAGTGAATTTCGGAAGCTGAAAGAAGATCAAGACTCGCAGTTCTTCGGTATCGGCGTCACGATCAGCCAACATCGCGACGGTGTCTATGTCCAATCTACTGTGAAAGACACACCCGCAGCTCGCGCCGGCTTACGATATGGCGATCACATAGTCGAAGTAGACGGTAAAGACGCTCGTTCATGGGACAGCCAGCAGGTTTCAAAGAATGTTCGCGGCAGCCGCGGTGAAGCGGTCGTTCTTAAAGTTGAACGCGCAGGTTCCGAGGCCCCAATCTACTTCACAATCGTGAGGGAGGCGGTGGCGCTGCCGACCATTCGGAACGCGTACATGATTCATCCCGGCACGGGATACATTGGTCTAACGGGTGGGTTTCAGCGGACCAGCGATGGCGAACTGCGAGAAAGTCTTACCAAGCTGAAGAGTCAGGGAATGCGTCAGCTGGTGTTGGATCTTCGCGGCAATCCGGGCGGTTTGCTTGAACAGGCTATCGAAGTGTCGAGCGAGTTTCTTCCAAAAGGGTCGGTGGTGGTCTCTGTGAAAGGCCGCACTGAATACAGCGAGCCAGTGGTTTACAAATCCCGTGGCAACGATCCGGAAGATGTCCCATTGGTAGTTCTTATTAATCGCAACACCGCTTCGGCTTCTGAAATTGTTGCCGGCGCGATTCAGGATCAGGGACGCGGACTGATTGTCGGTGAGACAAGTTTCGGAAAAGGACTAGTCCAACGAATTTTTCCTTTGCCCAACAACACTGGTCTTACGCTTACAACGGCAAGGTACTACACGCCATACGGTCGCTCGCTGCAGCGAGACTATTCGAGTGGCTCGTTTTACGATTATTACGTTCGACACGATGCTGATGAGACTGCGAGCCCGCAGCCCAGTCCTGGGACTGGAGTTTCTCCTTTGAGCCAGGCTTCGCCGCCACAACATGTGCCTAATGGTCCAGCAGTGAAAACCGCGGCGGGCAGAGTTTTTTACGGAGGCGGTGGCATTACGCCGGATATTGAAGCCAAACTGCCGGCTGGCAATATCGTGCGCACCAGGATCGTTGAAGAAGCTTTTCTGTTTACGCGCCAGCTGGCGTCAGGAACGATCCCTGGACTGGAAACCTACCGGGTCGACAAGGTCCAGTATGATGGCACTCCGAAGAGCACCGACTATCCAATTACGGATCGAGTCGTCGAGGCATTTCGTAACTTCATGAAGACCGATGCCGAAGCGGGCCTGACGATGGCGCAGATTGACGCTGAGCTGGATTTTGTGAAGCTTCGTCTACGAGAACAAATCATCACCGCTGCTTACAACGCTGACGATGGAACTCGGGTTCTACTGGATGCCGATCCTCAAGTGCAACGGGCTGTCGAAGCCTTACCCGATGCCAAGCGCCTGGCCGAAACCGTCCGCCAGAGCACACAAAGCTAAAGTACTTGGTTCTTTGTAGTGTGTCAGTTGATGGCAGAGGCTGCTCTGAGATAGATCTCCTGATCTCAGTCGAACTCAAGCCGACCGATGACTCGTCAAGGCTCAGTGGCATTCATCGCAAAGAACTAAGCACCAAGAACTAAGTTCTCTGTCTTACATCTGGGCAATCGGCGTAATCTGTGGATAGGTTCTTAGGTTTTGTTACTCGATAACCCGCGCAATCAAGCACTTCAAGTAATAGGTTTCCGGGACCCCTAATAAAATGGGATGGTCGCTGGCCTGCATTCTTTTTTCAACGAGTTGCACCTTACGTTTCGCGTCGTTGGCAGCGTCGACGAGAATGCTCGAGAAAAGATCTTCGGACATGTGAAATGAACACGAGCAGGTGACTAGCACTCCACCGGGGTTTAGAAGCTTGAGCGCCCGCAGATTGATTTCCTTGTAGCCACGAGCTGCCGCCTTAACACTCGACCGATTTTTTGCAAAGGCCGGCGGATCGAGCACGATCGTATCGAACAGCTCGCCACCACTTTCCGCCTCGCGCAGCCAATCGAAAACATTAGCTTCGACAAACGTGACGTGGTCCGCCTTATTCAATGCAGCATTCCGGCGAGCCGCTGAAACTGCATCCGCGGAAATGTCGATTCCAATCACGCTCGAACAAGCAGGCGCGAGGTTGATTGCGAACGCTCCGGTAAAAGTAAAGCAATCGAGTGCTCGCCCGTGAGCGACGGCTCGAGCTGCGAGACGGTTTTCGCGTTGGTCGAGGAACGAACCCGTTTTTTGTCCCGCCAGCGGGGAAACGAGATAGCGCACTCCATGCTGAATTATTTCGATCTCAACCGGACACTCGCCGTAGAGTACGCCTGATTGCAGTTCCAAACCTTCGAGTCGCCGGACCTTGATATCATTACGTTCAACAATAGCGCGTGGCGCAAATTCATCCACCAGAATTTCGACCAACTCTGATTTCAGGGCGTCGGTTCCCTGCGACAATGTCTGCAAGACAAACACTTCGTTGTAGACGTCGATTATCAGGGACGAGAGCAGATCGCCTTCGGAATAGACCAGACGATAGGCGTTGGCGTCTGATTTGAGGTGTTCACGTCTTGCAGCTGCCGCTCGCAACCTGGCTCGCCACCATTCGCGGTCAATCTTTTCATTCGATTGCGTGAGAAGTCGTAACGCTATTTCCGAGCGGTCGCTGTAAAGGGCCTGGCCAACGAAGTTTTGCGAGTGGTCGGTGATCTGGACAATAGTTCCGCCGTTGGAACCGCCGTCATCCGTGATGTCGCTACGATAGATCCAAAGATGTCCTTTACGGATTCGGTCCGCACCGCGCTTGTTTACTTTCACTTTGCTCATGATTATGTTCTCGGACAGATAAACACGGATTAGAACTAATCCGCAAAAGGAGCAAGGGCGCGAAGATGACTTGGCGGGCCAATTGCTCGATAAGAATCCCTATGCTAGGCTTCGAGACTTGATTACTGACGCGGCCAAAGTCATCCCATGACTGTTAAGACTCGAACAGAACGACGCGAGAAATTCGAGACCACTTCAGGCATCGAGTTCCCGCGTGACTTCAATCCTGACAATACCAAGCCGTTAGATTACGAACACGATCTGGGTTCGCCGGGAGAGTTTCCTTACACTCGAGGCATCTATCCGAACATGTATCGTGGCCGGCTTTGGACCATGCGGCAATACGCTGGTTACGCGACTGCCGAAGAGTCGAATGCGCGTTACAAGTACCTGCTGGCTCAGGGGACTTCCGGTCTTTCGGTCGCATTCGATCTGCCAACGCAAATCGGTTTGGATTCGGATGATCCTTTGTCGGCCGGTGAAGTCGGCAAAGTAGGCGTGGCTATCGACTCTCTCGAGGATATGCAACGGTTGTTCGAAGGAATCCCTCTCGACGGCGTCTCCACGTCAATGACGATTAATGCGACTGCATCAACTCTATTGTGTTTGTATCTTGCGGTCGGCAGAAAACAGAATGTTGCTTTTGAAAAGCTTAAGGGAACTGTTCAGAACGATATTCTCAAAGAGTACATCGCGCGCGGTACCTATATTTATCCGCCTTCGCCTTCACTGCGTCTGGTTACAGACCTGTTCGCTTATTGCGCTATTGAGGTTCCGAACTGGGACGTCATCTCGATAAGCGGGTACCACATTCGCGAAGCTGGCTCGACCGCTGTGCAGGAGTTGGCGTTCACGTTTGGGGATGCGATCACCTATGTGGAAGCAGCTATCCAAGCCGGCTTGGACGTGGATGATTTTGCGCCGCGACTCTCATTCTTCTTTAATTCTCACAACAACCTGCTCGAGGAAATCGCGAAATACCGCGCCGCCCGCCGGCTCTGGGCGAAGATCATGCGTGATCGATTTGGCGCCCGGGATCCGCGGTCGCTGATGTTGCGTTTTCACACTCAGACAGCAGGGTCGTCATTGACAGCGCAGCAGCCCGAGGTGAATGTGGTTCGCACGACGATTCAAGCCCTGGCTGCGGTTCTCGGCGGTACCCAGTCTTTGCACACCAATGCAATGGACGAGGCGTTGGGTTTGCCTACAGAAGAAGCCGCTCGCGTGGCGCTGCGTACGCAGCAGGTAATCGCGCATGAGTCCGGCGTAGCTGACACGGCTGATCCACTCGCCGGCTCGTACGCGATTGAAGCATTGACTGATGAGATTGAAACTCGCGCGGTTAAGTCTCTCGAAACGATTGACGCCATGGGTGGCATGTTGCGCGCTATCGAAAATGGATTTGTGCAGCGCGAGATTCAGGAAGCTGCTTATCGTTACCAGCGCGCTATTGAGAATCGAGAAACAATAGTTGTTGGCGTTAACGAGTTTCGAGTGGCTGAGGAATCGCCGATTCCTACTATGCGGATTGATCCTGCGATTGAGCAATCCCAAATTGAGCGCGTCCGCGCTGTGCGTGAAAGACGAGATCAGGAAGTAGCGAATAGCGCCATAGGAAAGTTAGAAGAGGCAGCTCGCGGAACAGAGAACCTTCTGCCACGCATTTTGGATTGCGTCGAAGCTTACGTGACAGTGGGTGAGATTGGAAACCGGCTGCGAACAGTCTGGGGCGAATACCGTGAGAGCGCCACGATGTAAACGTGTTATTAGTTCTTTGTAGGCGCGGACACACAGGTCCGCCCCTACAAAGAACCAAGAATTAAGAACCAAGAACCAAGATCAATGAAACGGCTCTTGTTCATATCCTTACTGCTGGCGCTATCGGCATGTTCATCACGGCTGTCGCCAAAGACATCAAACTCAGCCGTCATCAACCTCGAAGCAGGGAAGCAAACTCCGCACACGGACAGTTCGCTGAAGTACTTACTCTACTTGCCGTCCGACTATGCCAAACAAAAACAATGGCCTTTGATTGTCTACCTGCACGGCGGCAGTCTGCGAGGCGATGACCTGGAGATGCTGAAGCGTTACGGGCTCGCAGCTTTATTAGATAAGCAGGTTTCAATTCCTTTTGTGGTTGCGTCGCCACAGTGTCCTTCAGGAAAAGCCTGGGTTGATGAGGAAGCGGCGGTGCTTGAACTGATCGATCACGTAACTCGCACTTACGGGGTTGATCCGGATCGAGTTTATTTGACAGGACACAGCCTGGGCGGACGAGGCACGTGGTTCCTGGCCAGCCGGCACCCGGAAAAGTTCGCCGCGATTGTGCCGATGGCGGATGGTCCAAGTGATCTTGCGTGGGTTACGCCGCTCAAACAAATTCCTGTGTGGACCTTTCATGGGACCAAAGACGACCTTGCGCCTTTTGAAAATACTGAAAAGTTTGCAAAAGCGCTGAAGGATGCTGGTGGCCAGGTCAAATTCACGCCGTTGCCGGATCGAGACCACTTTATTCTGGACATGTACGAGAATAAAGAGATCTATGATTGGTTACTTCAGCACAAACGCAAACACTGATCTGATTATCCATCACACCAACGAGGTTTGAGATGAAGACCGCGATATTTCTGGGCGCCGGAGCTTCAGCCGCAGAGGGCGCACCTATACAAAGCGAGCTTTTTCGGCGCTACTTCAAATCGCGGAACATCAAGAAGTACCCCGCGATGTTCAAGGAGCTCTCCAAGTTCTTCAAAGAAATCTTCGGTATTGATCTGACAAAGCCGGCGGAGACCATTACTTTCCCGACATTCGAGGAAGCACTGGGGATTCTCGATCTAGCGGAAATGCGACGTGAGTCATTTCGCGGTTTTGATTTCGCCGGCGCCGCTCCGAAAGGTAATACGGCTCAATTGATTCGACTGTACTTGATCCTGGTAATGTCGAAAGCGATCGCGGATGGTCTCAACGAGGATAGCGGTCAACAGCCACATCGATTGCTCGTACAGAATTTGCGAAAAGGGCTTCTTCAGAAAACTATTGTGATTAGCACCAATTACGATCTGGTAATTGATAACGCTCTAGGTAGGCAAATAAACTATGGCGTTGACTTTGCGGGTCGCAACAACTTTGGTGGCCAGGGAAGAGCGGTAGGTAATTCAGTTATGCTCCTAAAATTACACGGATCGCTTAACTGGTTGTATTGTCCCGTCTGCAACAACCTTAATAGTTACGAATCGAAGAAAGCAGTGTTAAGTTTGATGTCGGAGAACAGACCGATCACCCAATGTCCAACATGCAAATCGGTAATGTCGCCAGTAATAGTGCCGCCAACTTTCTACAAGGATATGTCTCGTGTATTCCTCAGCACTATATGGAACAAGGCGGAAAATGTGTTAAGGGAAGTTGATCACGTTGTCTTCTGCGGCTACTCGCTACCCGACGCGGATATGCATATCAAATATCTGTTGAAGCGGATGCAGACGAACCGACCGAAGCCCAAATCGGTTCGTTTCTCGATTTTTAACTACCGAGCAGGTAAGTCTGAGGCAGAATGTGAAGCTGAAGAAGAGAGGTACAATCGGTTCTTTGGTAAAGCTCGAGTGAAATATACCCGTCAGTCGTTTGAGGACTTCGCAAAAAAACCGGAACCCTATTTCAGCAGGTAACAAATGAATAGGCGAGAATTTTCGATATTAGGAGGCTTGTCGTTGCTGTCAGTTAGCGCGACAGGGATCCGAACACCTGGTGTGGCACGTAGTCCCGAGCTAGCCATCACGATGGATGACTTCTCGTGGGCGAATCCAGTCAAGCTGAATGCTGAGGAGCGCAACGCAGGAATACTTAGCGCGTTAAAAGCCCATTCGGTGAAGGCCGCAGCTTTTGTCATTGGCCGCAACGCGGATAACGAAACCGGGAAGGCTCTGCTGCGCGAGTGGAATAACGCCGGACATCTGATTTGTAACCACACTTACTCACATCGAAATTACAACGACCCCCGCATGACGTTACGTGCCTATGAAACTGACATTCTTCAGGCGGAGAAGGTGTTGAAAGATTTCACTCGATTCCGGAAGTTTTTTCGCTTCCCCATGCTCAAGGAAGGTGACACAGCGCAGAAGCGCGACGGACTCAGAACCTTCCTAAAGCAACACGGTTATCGCACTGGTCATGTAACGATCGATAACTCTGACTGGATCATTACTGAACGCCTTCAAGCGCGTCTCGCAAAAGACCCCAACGCTGACGTAGCACCTTATCGTGACTACTATCTGAAGCACATGTGGGACCGCGCCGTCTATTATGACGATCTCGCTCGCAAGGTCACCGGTAGAAGTGTGAAGCATACAATCCTTACTCACTTCAATCTGTTGAATGGATTGTTTCTCGGCGACTTGATGGCGATGTTCAAGCAAAAAGGCTGGCAGTTGATTGACGCTGAGGAAGCTTATAAAGATCCAGTTTTCGACGCCCAGCCAAAAGTATTGCCGGCCGGTGAGAGCATCGTCTGGTCGCTCGCCAAAGCAAGTGGAAAGATAGATAAAGACCTGCGCTATCCCGCTGAAGATGGCGAATACGAAAGGGCCGCAATGGATAAGCTGGGTTTGTAAATGACACTCTGCTCGAATTAGGCACTCGGTTTTGTTTCATTCACACCTGGTTTCAACCAGGTGACCAGAGACGCGCAAAACTGGAACCGTTTTAACGGTTTCTCCCTGCGGAATTGGGAAGCCGTTGAAACGGCTAAGACATTTTTCGGCAACGTGTCCACCCGGTTGAAACCGGGTGTGAATGAGAGGATCGGCGGCAACCGACAGTAATTCCGTTTGTTCATGTCTCATCTACTCGAAGTCAAAAACCTGAGGACGCACTTTCCCACGCGGGCTGGTCTGGTGCGTGCGGTCGATGATGTCAGCTTCAATCTTGATCGGGGGGAACTGTTGGGTCTGGTTGGAGAGTCCGGCTGTGGCAAGTCGATCACGGCGCTATCAGTGATGCGTTTGATTGCACCGCCCGGAAAAATTGCCGGCGGTGAAATCCTCTTTGACGGCACCAATCTTCTAAAGTTGTCGGACGCAGAAATGCGCAGCATGCGCGGTGACGATATCGCCATGATCTTTCAAGATCCGATGACGTCGCTAAATCCGGTTTACACAGTTGGAGAGCAAATTGCCGAAGCGCTGCGCCTGCATCGAAAGCTTTCCCGCAAAGCTGCGCGTGAGGGTGCCATCGCCGCGATGCGAGAAGTTGCCATTCCCGATCCCGCTCGCCGAGTTGACGATTATCCCCACCAATTATCCGGTGGTATGAGACAACGGGTGATGATTGCGATGGCGCTTGCTTGCGATCCGAAGCTACTAATTGCTGACGAACCAACGACCGCCCTGGACGTCACTATTCAAGCTCAGATTCTCGAACTCTTGAATGGCTTGCGCAAAACTCGAGAGCTCGCCGTGCTTCTCATCACTCACGATTTGGGAGTTGTTGCGGAAGTAGCAGATCGTGTGGCGGTGATGTACACGGGGAAGATTGTCGAAGAGTCTCCGGTTGATGAGTTATTTGCGCGACCGAAACATCCTTACACGGAGGGGCTGTTGCGATCAGTGCCCAAGCTGACTGCCAGGGATGTCGTCAAGCAAGAGCGACTCGCTACTATCGAAGGCACGGTTCCCAGTCCTTCGAACTTGCCACCGGGTTGTCATTTCGCGCCCCGGTGTCCTTATCGAATGGATCGCTGCGTCGAAAGTGAGATTCCACTTTATAAGCTGGAAGATGGCGTCTCAGTGAGATGTGTCCTGCACGATCCCGCGGCTCTTGCGGGGGCGGACCTGCGTGTCCGCCCTGGATCGTTGGCTTGATGGTTAGCTTGCGGGACCGGTGGTAGCGGCTTTGCCGCCGCACAGTGCGGAAAGGCTCTACCTTTCCGGACAGTTCATTAAGTTATTTTTTCGAGGCTATGCCTCAGAAAAGGAAGGCTGAGCCTAAAAATTTTGCTGGCCGACGCCGGAAAGGCAAAGCCTTTCCGCACTGTGCGGTGGCAAAGCCGCGATCGACAAAGCGAAACTGGTTAGGCTTAGAGCAATGGCTGCGATTGAGAAGAGCAATGGAAACAATGGTTCGATGGGAATCGAGCCTCTCGTTCGTGTGCGCGAGCTCGTCAAACATTTCCCGGTTGAAAACAGCGACGACGTTGTGAAAGCTGTAGATGGAGTGTCGTTTGAAATTCTTCGCGGAGAAACTCTGGGACTTGTCGGTGAGTCCGGTTGCGGAAAGTCCACGGTAGGACGTTGTCTACTCAGACTAATCGAACCCACTTCGGGGGAAATTGATTTCGAGGGACGCGATGTGGTCAGCATGGGCAAGCACGAATTGCGAGAGTTGCGCCGTGAAATGCAAATCGTCTTCCAGGATCCTTACGCTTCGCTTAATCCGCGAATGAAGGTAGGTGACATCATTGCTGAACCGTTGGTAATTCATGGCATCGGGGATCGCAAAGAGCGTCGTGAACGCGTCGCTTCCTTGCTCGCCAAAGTTGGTCTTAATCCCGATTACATGAATCGCTACAGCCACGAGTTTTCAGGTGGACAGAGGCAGCGCATCGGCG
>Ga0157380_10003409_pt1 | contig 10911 bp, 9 predicted proteins | sample S35metaG_FD_119757 | JGI IMG/M metagenome (GOLD analysis project Ga0157380, IMG submission 119757) | Switchgrass rhizosphere microbial communities from Kellogg Biological Station, Michigan, USA - S3-5 metaG | ecosystem: Host-associated > Plants > Roots > Rhizosphere > Soil | place: USA: Michigan...
CGCGGCAAGTATGGCTCCGAGGGTGATTACGTAATGAATCGGCCTTTACAAGGTCCGCAGAACCCAACCAACGTCGATCATGCCACTGACACCTACGACACTATCGATTGGCTGGTTAAGAACATTAAGGAGTCAAATGGGAAGGTCGGAATTCTCGGGATCTCTTATGACGGTTTTCTCCCGTTGATGGCGTTGATTAATCCGCACCCGGCGTTGAAGGTCTCAATACCAATGAACCCCATGGTCGATGGATGGCGAGGTGACGATTGGTTTCACAATGGTGCGTTTCGCCAGCAGGGTATGAGTTACATCTACGATCAAGAGTTGACGCGCGCGAATGACATTAAGTGGTGGACCAGCCACTTCGACGACTATGACATGTTCATGGAGTCTGTCTCGGCCGGTGAACTCGGGCGGCGTCGTGGCCTGGAGCAAGTTGGATTCTGGCGAAAGATTCTTGCCCATCCCAGCTATGACGCGTTCTGGCAGGACCAGGCAGTCGATAAGATTCTTGCTGCGCAGCCGCTGAAAGTTCCGGTGATGCTGGTTCACAGTCTGTGGGACCAGGAAGACATATACGGAGACATTGCGGTCTACAAAGCCATCGAACCAAAAGATACTAACAATGACAAAGTTTTCCTCGTGCTCGGCCCATGGCATCACGGCCAGGAAATTAAGGACGGCAGCATGTTGGGCGCGATCAAGTTCAACAGCGATACTGCCCTCACCTTTCGCCAGGAAGTTTTGCGCCCGTTTCTCGATCACTATTTGAAAGACGATGCGCCCAAGGCGGATGTAGCTCCTGTTACAGCGTTTGAAACAGGAACAAATACCTGGCGCCGGCTTTCCTCGTGGCCTTCAGGTTGTGCCAACGGCTGCAGTGTGAAACCCACGCCTTTGTACCTCGGTGCGGACTTGAAGCTAAGTTATGACGCACCCAAATCGAATGATTCCAGTTTCAACGAGTACGTTTCCGATCCGGCTAAGCCAGTTCCCTATCGCGCGCGACCAATCGATAGCACCAGCTGGTCCAGATGGCTCGTCGACGATCAACGGGAAGCTTCAGGCCGCCCCGACGTGTTGGTTTTCACCACAGACGTCTTGACAGCTCCAGTGAAAATCAGCGGAGAACCTATCGCTAACTTAATGGCCTCAACGAGCGGGACTGATTCGGACTGGGTAGTGAAGCTCATTGATCTTTATCCTGACGAGGTTGCGGACCAACCCAATATGGGTGGCTATCAACTGATGATCTCAGCTGACATCCTGCGCGGCCGCTATCGCGAAAGTTTTGAAACGCCAAAGGCTATCACCGCAAACGAGCCGCTCAAGTATCGTTTTGGCTTACCAACAGCCAATCACGTCTTTCTGCCCGGTCACCGCATCATGGTGCAAATACAATCGAGCTGGTTCCCTCTCTATGACCGGAATCCACAGACATTTGTGCCGAGCATCTTCTGGGCCAAGCCTGGCGATTATCGAAAAGCAACTCAGCGAATCTTTCACTCGAGCTTTATTGAGCTGCCTTTAGTGACGATGCCGTAGCTACCCGAGGTGCAAATGTCATGAAAGAGGTTTGGCTGGTTCGACACGGAGAGAGTACGGCTAATGCCGGCGGCGCCACCTTCACGGCGGAATCTATCGAGCTGACTGAAAAAGGTCAGGCGCAGGCCCGCTTCTTTGCGACTCAAGTCGACACCAGGCCAAACCTAATCGTCGTGTCTTCGTTCTTACGCTCCAAACAAACGGCCGCGCCGCTTTGCGAGCGTTATTCGGATGTTCCAGTCGAGGAATGGCCGATCCAGGAGTTTACTTACCTTGATCCTGAGCGCTGCCATAACACGACTTTCGAGCAGCGGAAGCCATTAGTCGCTGAGTATTGGGCACGCAATGACGCTAACTACTGTGATGGACCAGGAGCCGAATCTTTCGCAAACCTCCTGGCTCGAGCTCTCGACGCCATCCAACGTATCAAGAAGGCTGAAAACGAATTTGTCATAGTCTTCAGTCACGGCCAATTTATGCGCGCTGTGATCTGGTTGTTGCTACACGAACTTGAAGAGATGAAGATTGAAACCGTGGAAGGTTTTCATGGTTTCCTGGACGCCGTCAGCATTCCGAATGCCGCGATCTTCAAAGTTCGAGTGAGAGATGACAAGCTTTGGTTCAGCCGTATCGTTGGTTCGTATCTGCCTGGCGACTTACGGTCAGGATAAGAAGATGAACGAAGAGCTACTCCAAAAATGGATACTTCGCATGGCTGGCGCCTGCGAGATTCTGGCGTTCATATCGGTAGTGATGCCGCGAGCTTGGATGGAGGCAGGGCATACGTGGCTGGGTATGGGACCAATGCCAGACGGTCCTGTCTTGATGTTTATGATCCGGCAGGCTTCCTACACCTACGGGATGCATGGAATCTCGTTGCTGGTCATCTCGACTGACCTGCGGCGCTTTCGACCCTTGCTGATCCTGAATGGTATTTCTTTTACGCTCGCTGGGGTGGTGTTCGCATGGATTGATCATTCAGCCGGCATGCCATGGTTCTGGACGGTTGGTGATGCGCTGGGCTGCGGTCTGTTTGGCCTCGCTATCCTCTGGTTCAGCCGCCGCAAAAAGTAGATAATTTGCTCGCGCCGAAATTTTTCCCAGATTCAACGCAAGTTTGAGATCTCCTCTCGTTCTAAAAAAAAGGAGAGTTGTCATGCGAAACCCGGCCATAACGAGTGCCAGTGCTCTAGGACTTGTTCTATTCCTGAGCATTTTCATTGTGTCTGCACCCTACGCTGCTGACGTTTCGAAACAGAATAATCCCCTGGTGGTGCATGAATGGGGAACATTTACCTCGGTAACCACCAAGGAGGGCTATGGCATCTCCTGGCGTCCGTTGAGGGCGGAGAGTGACCTGCCTTCGTTCATTTACAGCGTCGACAAAGGTGAAAGTTGGAGAAATGGCTTTCAGTATCACACGAAGAGTGCCAGAGCGGTTCACGTGCGGATGGAAACTCCGGTGCTGTACTTCTACACCCAGGCACAAACTGAGGTGAAGGTGAAAGTCGGCTTTCCGGGCATGATCACGGAGTGGTATCCGCAAGCTAAAGGCGGCGAGGGTGGTATCGACTGGGGAACTTTGAAGATCACACCCGGCCTCCGAGTCGAACTCCCTCACGATGCAAAGCAAAACCACTATTATCCGGCGCGCGAGACTGACGCGGCTATTCTTGAGGTTCCGGGAAAAGAGCGGGCCGAGCATGAGAAGTTTTTGTTTTACCGCGGTGTCGGCGACTTCGGATTGCCGGTTAACCTAAAACTCGACGGCAGCAAAGTCATTCTCACTAACTCATCTAAGAATCAACTTGCCAAGGCGATTCTATTTGAGAACCGGGCTGGGCAAATTGGCTTCAGTGTTCTTGATTTGAATCGCCCACAAACTACGGTCGACCGTCCGGTGCCTGGCAGTCAAGTGGAAAAGCTGACGCAAGAGCTCAAAGGCATTCTCATCGCGGAAGGGCTTTATGAGAAAGAAGCCGAGGCCATGCTGAACACCTGGCGTGACTCATGGTTTGAGGAAGGCTTGCGACTCTTCTTTATCATTCCGCGAGCGGACACCGACCGGATTCTTCCACTCACCATCGAGCCGCAACCGGCGGCCGTCGTGCGCGTGCTGGTTGGCCGATCTGAGGTCATTACTCCGGAGATGGAGCAGCACATGAGCGCTCAACTTCTCAAGTTGAAAGATCCTTCGCCTAAAGTTCAGACTCAGGCAAGAAACGAGATCAATCGTTACGGGAGATTCATCGAATCCATCCTGGGCCAGATTTCTGATCATAGTGCCGACCCTCAAGTACAGTCAGCCGCCCGAAAACTAATGCAAGAGATGAATTAGCTCGGCCGTTCTCGAATTCCCCCTGCGCGAGCTGGGGGATACTTCAAGTTCAGCCTACATCAATAGCCCTCAATGATCTTCTGAATACCCCCTGCGTGAGCTGGGGGTTCTTTCAGGCCCGGCCTTTGTAGGCTGGAACTGAACTATCCCCCAGCTGCGCAGGGGGGATTTTCGAAAAACAATCTGCGTCATGCGGCTAGGCTGAACTTGAAGTATCCCCCAGCTCGCGCAGGGGGAATTTTTCAGTAGTCCTCCATAGTTCTCAAGCCTCAAATTCCCCCCTTTCCTTCCCTCTCACACTGATCTCGGCTAAATTGCAACGAATGCAAAATGCCGAAATCGACCAGTATCCCTTTTCAGATCTCGCCCTCGCTCGCCAGTTGGAAAAAACAGAGGCGATTGGCAACGCCGATTTTGTCAGAGGTCGCGCGCTGGCATTTCCCGATAGCGGAGCTGAATGGACGCAAATCGCCGGCACTTATGCGATGTTCGACGGTCCATCGTCACCAGTAACGCAAACATTCGCGCTCGGAATGTTTCAGCCTTTGACTCACGCCGACTTTGATGAGCTCGAAAGTTTCTTCAACTCGCGAGGCGCGGATGTCTTTCATGAAGTTTGCCCGATGGCCGATCCGTCGACTTTGGCGCTGCTGAATGAACGAGGCTACCGGCCCATCGAATTCAGCAGCGTGCTCTATCGTCCCATCAGCAAAGACTCCGCCCTTTCAGCACCGCTCAGTGAACACCTTGAGGTGAGACGCATAGGGCCAGGCGAACATGACCGGTGGGCACAAGCAGCTTCCGAGGGCTGGAGCGAATTCAGCGAGTTGGCGGACTTTATGTATGAGATGGGACAAATCATGGCGAAGCGAGACGCGCTTTGCTTTCTCGCGGAGTTGAACGGAGCAGCAATCGCAACCGGCGCCATGACAATCTGTGACCGAGTCGCGCTGCTGGCGGGAGCCAGCACCGTACCAACAAGTCGTCGACAAGGAGCTCAACTCGCGTTGCTCAACTTTCGGATGCGATACGCCGCAGAGCAAGGGTGCAATATCGCCATGATGGCAGCCTTGCCGGGCAGCGCTTCGCAAAGAAATGCGGAACGTCACGGATTTCGCATTGCATATACTCGAACAAAATGGCATCTTCCGCGTGCCTAAGGTCATGAAACTCAAACTTGCAGGGTTTTTCGCAACCGTTCTTCTATTAGTATCACCGTGTCTGGCTCAAGACTCAGTCGTCACCCGAGTAGATGACTACATAAAACTCGAGCAGGACCTGGGCCGCATTCCGGGTGTGTCGCTCGCAGTGGTCAGGAACGGTCAAGTGATTTTGGCGAAGGCCTACGGTCTCGCCAACGTCGAGCATCAAGTGCCGGTAAAGCCGGAGACCATCTTCCAATCAGGCTCAGTTGGAAAACAGTTTACGGCCACAGCCATCATGATGCTGGTTGAAGATGGCAAGCTCAGTCTTGAAGATAGAATCAATAAGTACTTCCCGGACGCGCCGGCCGCATGGCAAAACATAACCGTGCGCCACCTGCTTACTCACACTGCTGGCACGACCGATTATCCGAACGACTTCGATTTCCGCAAGGACTACACCGAAGATGAATTATTGAAACGGGCAGAAGGAATCCCACTTGCATTCCAACCGGGCGAGAAGTGGAGCTACAGCAATCTCGGCTTTGTAATACTCGGTATTCTGATTCATAAAGTTAGTGGACAGTTCTACGGGGATTTTTTGCAGGAACGGATCTTCAAGCCGCTTGGCATGACTACGGCAAGGATTATCAGCGAGCAGGACATCGTGCCTAACCGCTCGAGTGGTTACGTACTCGTCAACGGCGAGCTCAAGAACCAGGGCTGGGTCTCGACTTCGCTAAATACCACCGCCGACGGCGCGTTGTATCTAACGGTTTACGACATGGCGAAGTGGGATGCGGCGTTGTATGGAGAGAGGCTACTGAAAAAAACCAGCCTCGAGAACATGTGGACTCCAGTCAAACTGAATAACGGCAAGACTGAGGGCTACGGTTTTGGTTGGGGGGTAAATGAAGTTCATCAGCACCGAATCATCGAACACGGCGGTTCGTGGCAAGGCTTCAAGTCTCACATCGCGCGTTACCCAGACGACAAACTCACGGTTATCGTCTTCGCAAATCTAGCGCAATCAAATCCAACCAGAATGGCTCATAACGTCGCTGGTCTCTATGAACCGGAGCTGGCTCCGCAGCCGCCCAAGCTTATCCGAGACAAGGATGAAAACATTGCCGCGCTTGCGAAAAGAGTTTGGCAGCAGCTGATCGAGGGTTCATTGGATTCGTCACTCTTTACTCAGGAGTCTTTGGCGGAAATCTCACGCAATGCGAGCGTTGTGCGTGAGGCACTCAAATCTTATAGGCCCGTTAAGAGCATTGACCTGATTGAACGCAGCGAGCAAAACGGTCGCCGCCTTTATCGTTATCGGCTAGCACTTGATAAAGCAAGTTCGATGAGGTCAGGACTGGGGAACGATTTGACGCTGTCCTATGTCCTTGTCTTGACAACAGAAGGTAAAATAGCAGCGTTACGAATACAGCCACAGTAAGGGCGCTGTGCTGGCGCGCCGGGAACCCGCGGGAATTCACATCAAGTCCTTCGACTAAACCTCAGCTAGGCTAACGAAAGGTGGATACGATGAAATTTACTGCAAGGAAAGCGAGCGTTTTACTGTTACTGACCATGGTATTGACGGGAATGGCTTCGAAGAGCATTGCCGCACCACAACCAGTTCTGCCAAATCCGGTCCTGTACTTAATGGGAACTCAGCCTTTCACGTCAAACGGCCAGAACTTCGTCCGATACGTATTCGACGTCGACAATCGGGATGCGTACCCGGTGGACATGTTTGCTGCTGCACCCGCCTTGCCACCATGCGGGGCCAACAAGAAGGCTTCTCGAACCTGGGTAGACATTTTCGACCAGAGCGGTAAACGTCTCTATGGGTTCTGCGCCTTAGGCAAACCGGCTGATCTTACCGGAATATGGTTCGCACTTGCAGAAGACGCTGTGCCACCGAGCTATGTCTATATCGAACTGAATGACCGGCAGACGAATACAAAGTACAAATCAAACCTGGCTGACACGGTTCCGTAGCCAACAGCGAAACAGTGGACAAGAAAACATTTATCAAGGCGGTACGAGCCTGGGAAGCAAGGGTAGTAGCTGAAGTGCTGGTAAAAGAGCCGGCACTAGCTCGCTATGTTGACAAGATTGGCAAGACTCCACTGCACCATTGTGCCGAAATTGATCCTGAGAAATTTCGGCTCAATGCGATGGACTCACTTGCTACTGCAAAGGCGTTGCTCGATGCGGGTGCGGACATCAATGCGATTCGCGTGATCATCGACGACGGCGAAGAGTTTTTGGCAACGCCGCTCTGGTACGCGGTAGCCTGGGGGAAAAACCTGCGGTTAGTGCGATTATTGCTCAAAGCTGGCGCGCATCCTGATAACAATGCAATGGGTTCTGCAATTTGGGATCAGGATCGAGCGATGGCCGAGCTCCTGCGCGAACATGGAGGGGAAATCGATCACAACTCAGGAAGCGAAACTCCCCTGCTTCGAACGGTGAAAGCAAAGCGGTCTCAACTATTACCCTGGCTTGTTGAGAACGGCGCTGACATCAATGCCAAAGACAGCGCTGGATATACAGCACTGCATCACGCAGCCCGAGGCACTCATACGATTGCTCAGGTGGAAGAACTGCTCAGGCTGGGGGCGAAATCCAACCTAAAAGCTAAAGATGGAGCCACACCGGTCTCGCTGGCCCAGGCTGCGGGCAAGAGCAGGCTCGTCGCGCTACTCAAATCGGGATGAGTTACAGAACTCCCGACACGTCGGGAGTTCTGTAACGTTGCGCGCCGCCAATGATATTCTTTCCACCTAACGCTTCGTTGTCGGAGAACCTGCCCACACTAGAGTTTAGATTCTGGAGAAAATTATGAGTACGGCCACAATGCAAACCGCGGTTCGAGATCAAGTATCCGCAGAGGAATGGCAGGCTCGGGTTGACCTGGCAGCAGCCTATCGTCTCGTCGCTCACTATGGTTGGGACGATCTAATCTTTACTCACATCTCTGCTCGGGTTCCTGGCGCCGACCATCACTTCCTGCTCAATCCTTACGGGATGATGTTCGATGAGGTAACCGCCTCGAGTCTTGTCAAAGTCGACTTGGACGGCAAGATCGTGATGCCTTCGCCTTACTCGATCAATCCTGCGGGATTCACGATCCATAGCGCCGTCCATGCCGCGCGCGAAGATGCGCTTTGCGTGATGCACCTGCACACGGAAAATGGGATTGCGGTCTCTGCTCAGAAGAATGGTTTGCTTCCAATCTCGCAACAGTCCATGTTTGTGCTAGCCTCGCTTGGGTATCACGCGTATGAAGGATTGGCGCTGGATGAGAATGAGAAACCGAGATTGGTGAACGACCTTGGTGACAAGACCTACATGATCCTGAGGAATCATGGTTTGCTAACAGTTGGCCCAACCACCGCTGAAGCTTTCCTCGCAATGTTTATCCTGGAGCGAGCTTGCCGAATTCAAATCCTGGCTCAATCTGGCGGCAGCGACCTGAAAAATATCGGAGATCCGATTCTTGATAAAGTCGCGATGCAGCTGCGCGTAGTTACCATGGGCCAGGGTGCCGGCCTTGCCTGGCCAGGACTATTGAGAAAGCTGGACAAGATTGACTCTTCTTATAGCAATTAGCTTTCAAATCCCCTGAATGAAAGGCTAAAGATAGATGGCGCGACGCTTACGACGCGTTTTGATAATCACACTGCTCTTCTTACTGATTTTGGTTTCGTTAGGTATCACTTTCACGATCGGATGGCGTCCATTCATAGGCCCTCGCAGCCGGGCCTTAACCGACCGTCGTTTCGAATCGACACCTGACCGGTTAGAACGCGGAAAGTACCTGGTAAATTCTGTGCTCGGGTGTCTTGGCTGTCATTCTGAAATCGACTTCCGCAAGCCGGGCTCGCCACCTGTGGAAGGACGATTGGGGGCTGGAACCCACTGGGCTGACGCAAACGCATCATGGCTGGTTGCGCCTAACATTACTCCCGACAAAGAAACCGGTGCTGGAAACTGGTCGGACGACACCTTGGCTCGAGCCATTCGCGAGGGTATTGGACACGACGGCAGAGCGCTGTTTCCGGTCATGCCTTATCAGAATTATGCGTCGCTGTCCGACGAAGACCTGGCTTCGGTGATTGTCTACATTCGAACAATACCGCCGGTGCGAAATCAATTACCCGTTGCGGACATTCCCTTCCCGGTGAAGTATCTGATCAGAGGAATCCCGGAGCCGATTACGAGTGCAGTTCCAGGGCCTGATCTCTCAACACCCGAAAAACGTGTTGCGTACTTAAACAGGATGGGAAGTTGCGCTGATTGTCATACGCCGCAAGAAAAGGGACAGCGGATGGCCGGACTCGACTTTGCCGGCGGCTTTGTGTTCAGTCTGCCAACCGGAGTTGTAGCGAGCGCAAATATCACGCCCGATGCGTCCGGAATTTCCTATTACGACGAATCCTTGTTCGTTCATGCGATCCGTGATGGAAAAGTCGGCGCCCGGCAAATGAATGCAGCGATGCCCTGGATTATCTACGGCAAGATGAACGATGAAGATCTTAAGGCTGTGTTCGCATACCTGAAGACTTTGAAGCCGGTTAAGCACCGTGTCGACAATGCTGCTCCAGCAACTTACTGTAAACGCTGCCGACAAAAGCACGGACTTGGTGACAGCAACTAAACATCTATGAAACCGTTTCCAGATTCAGCGTCTGACAGTGCGCCCGCCATGGGTGATATGTCTAAGGACGATTTTCGCCGCTTTGGACATGTGCTGGTTGACTGGATTAGTGATTATTTCGAGGGCATCGATAACTTGCCGGTGCTGTCGCAGATCGAGCCCGGCGATTTAAAGGCCCAACTCCCCGAAGCACCACCGCAGCATGGCGAACCCATGCCCGCAATTCTCGCTGATGTCGAAAGGTTAATCGTCCCAGCCCTCACTCATTGGAGTCACCCTTCATTCTTTGCTTACTTTGCGACTTCGACTTCCGCACCCGGGATATTTGGTGAAATGCTGTCGGCGGCATTCGACAATAAAGCCATGCTGTGGCGGACCTCGCCTGCATCAACAGAACTTGAAGAAGTAACGCTCGATTGGTTGCGGCAAATGATGGGACTGGACCAGGGTTTGACGGGAATTATTTATGACACGGCATCCGTATCGAGCATGCATGCCATCGCAGCAGCCCGCGAGGGAGTGGAAAAGCGCATTCGCGAAGAAGGAATGAGTGGCAGACCTGACTTGCCTCTGCTCAGAGTTTACGCTTCCGAGCATTCTCACTCATCAATCGACAAAGGGATTATCACGCTCGGGCTGGGTCAACGGTCTTTGCGAAAAATTCCAACTGATAGCGAATTCCGAATGGATCCCGCAGCGCTCGCGGCAGCCATCGAAGAAGACAAGCGAAATGGAATCATACCCTTTTGTGTAGTGGCGACGGTGGGAACTACCTCAACTTCCAGCATCGATCCGGTTCCGGAAATTGTGAAAGTCTGTGAGGCCCACACGCTTTGGTTGCATGTCGATATGGCCTACGCAGGTTCAGCCGCTGTCGTGCCGGAGTTTCGAGATCTGGTGAAGGGTTGCGAGCGCGCAGACTCAATCGTAACTAATCCGCATAAGTGGCTCTTTACTCCTTTCGATCTGTCGGTGCTCTATTGCCGGCACATGGACTTGTTAGGTCGGGCATTCTCGCTCGTGCCGGAATATCTGCGTACACCGGAGCAAGCAAAGGTGCGCAGTGGATCGGATTATGGAATTCAGCTCGGCAGGCGTTTTCGCGCGCTGAAACTTTGGATGGTCATTCGCTACTTTGGCCACGAAGGTTTGGCGGCACGGATTCGAGAGCACTGCCGCCTGGCGAAACTGTTTGCATCCTGGGTCGAAGCATCACCTGATTGGGA
>Ga0157380_10003410_pt1 | contig 10910 bp, 9 predicted proteins | sample S35metaG_FD_119757 | JGI IMG/M metagenome (GOLD analysis project Ga0157380, IMG submission 119757) | Switchgrass rhizosphere microbial communities from Kellogg Biological Station, Michigan, USA - S3-5 metaG | ecosystem: Host-associated > Plants > Roots > Rhizosphere > Soil | place: USA: Michigan...
CGGCCCCGTACAGGCAGTGCTCGCGATTCTGACTCGCCGGCTGGCTCGCATAGCAGCGGTTGCCGCCCGCGCGATAGCAGTTCACGCCGTAGCGGTAATACCAGCAGCGCGCGTCCTGGCAGACGTTGCCGCCGATCGTGCCCGTGTTCCTGATCTGCGGGCTCGCGACCCGGCGTGCCGCATCGGCCAACACTTTGTAGCGGTTCTGGATGACCGAGCTGCGCTCGATCTCCGTCAGCGTCGTCAACGCGCCGATCTCGACACCGCCGTCCGCCGTCTCGCGAACCCCTTTGAGTGCCGCGATACCGCCGAGATCGACTACGTACTTCGGCCGCTTCACGCGGTCTTTGAACCAGTCGAAGCTGTCGTTGCCGCCCGCCAACGCCCAACCTTCTGCGCCGAAGCGACCCAGGAGCTCCACCGCCCCTTCCACCGTGTCCGGCTGGTACAGCTCGAACGCGCTCATCATGTCTCTGGACATTGCCAAAGCTCCTTAAGTTAGTAGCTAGTACTCTAGGCGCGCTCGTTACGCCTGGCTCACGCGCTCGCCCGTCTCGGCAGCGCGCATCACCGCGTTCAAATAGTGGTCGTAGGCGCCGCAGCGGCAGAGATTGCCCGACAACGCATGCCGGACCTCGTCGCGCGTGGGCTTCGGCTTCTCGTTGAGCAACGCGACCGCCGACATGATTTGCCCCGGCGTGCAGAAACCGCACTGCGGTCCCAGCTCGTCGATCATCGCCTGCTGCACGACGTGCAGCTCGCCGTTCGGGCCTTCGAGACCTTCGATCGTCGTGATCGCACGGCCGCGCACCGCATGCGTCAGCGTCGAGCACGAGTAGTTCGCGACGCCGTCGACGAGCACCGTGCAAGCACCGCATTCGCCGCGATCGCAACCGAGCTTCGTGCCCGTAAGCCCGAGCTTGTAGCGCAACGTCATCGCGAGCGTCTCGTTCGGCAGCACGTCGACCGGCCGCATCTGACCGTTGACGCTGAGAGTCAGAAGCCGCTCGACGCCGCCGGCGGAGCCTTGCTGACCCGAGCATCCGGCCATCGAAAGCAGATAGCCGCCGCCCGACACGGCGGCGCCGGAGAAGATGACACCTTTAATAAACTGGCGTCTCGACGTGGCTTTGGATACGAACGAATCGAAACGCGGTTCCGGGTAGCCCCGGCCGGTGGTGTTGTCAGCCATGAGGAAGTCTCCCCTCCGAAGCCCCGAAGACATAGAAAATCGAGTCGATGCTAGGTGAAAAGCCGGTCCCGCTCAACAGGCCGGCAAGCGTGGTCATGCCGCTCATGCCGTGTTGACCTGCAAGGGTTTGTGGGACTGCTCCCGCTTGGCTGCCGCGTTGACGATCATGTCGGGCATGACCGGCGTCCGGTTGAAGTAGTGGCCGCCGAGCGCATCGGAAATCGCACAGAGCAACGCGGCCGCCGCACAGCCCTGGACGGGCTCGCCGACACCCTTGGCGCCGACCGGATTCTGGGGGTCGGCGATGTCGACCCACGCCGTTTGCATCGTGGCCGGCACGTCGAGATACGAAACCGGCTTCGCCTGCAGTAGCCCGATGTTGCCCGGCAAGCCGTTCTGCGGATCGTAAATGTGCCGTTCGGACACGGCCATGCCGATGCCCATGACGGCGCCGCTCTTGATCTGATGCGACAAGCCTTGGGGGTGCAGCACGGTGCCGCAATCCGCCACGCCGACGTAGTCAAGGATCTCGAACTTGCCCGTCTCGACGTCGAGCTCGATCTCGATGAAGCCGGCCGCTAGCGCCGGCACGGTACCCGTTCGCGGCAGGTTGTCTTTGGCGACGCCGACGAGGCCCGTGCCGGCCACGCCGGCGGCCGATGCCTTCGTCATGACGTTCAGGTCGTTCGCGACCTCGTGGCCGTCGAACTTGCCGCCGAGCTCGATCGCCCGCTGCGCCGCCTGGGCATACGTGAGCCCTTTGCTGGCGTCGCTCTTCGCGAACACGCGCTCCCCGCCGATGTCGTAGTCGTCCGGCGCGCCGCCCAGATCCAGCGCGGCGATCTCCTTGAGCTTCGCAACGGCATCCATCGCCGCGGCGTAGTTGGTGCGCGTCATCGTGAACGACGTGTTGCTGCCGAACTGCCCCAAGTTCCAGGGCAGGTGGTTGCGGCTATCGCCGCGCACCACGGTGCAGTTGTCCCAGCTCGCCTTCAGCACTTCGGCCGCGACACGCGACGTCACCGTATGCGAATAGGTGCCGAGGTTGCCGACGCCCGTATGAATATTGATCTTGCCGTCGGGCATGATGCGGACAAGGCCGTCGAAACCGTTGCCGCCGGCCGTGTGAAACGCCGTGCCGACACCGACGGCGCGCACCTTCGAGCCGGTCCTCGTACCGCTGCGCGCCTGGCGCTCGCTCCAGTTGAACAGCTCCGCGCCACGCTCGAGGGCATCCTCCAAGTAAGCGCTGGTAACGCCGCCCTGCATGGAGCCGACCTTCGCCGCGTTGTCGGGCGCATTGATGCGCCGGATGGCGACGCGATCGAGGCCGAGCTGCTTGGCGGCCTTGTCGACGAGCGGCTCGATGGCGGCCGCGATCTGATTCTGGCCCGGGCCGCGCTGTGGGCCGCGCGGCGGCGTGTTGGTGAGCACCGGAACGCCGCGGAACCGCATCGCGGGCGGCTGGTAGACGATCGAGACGGCGTCCGCCGCCGACGTCCAGTCATTGAACCCCGTGTTCGGGCCGTTCTCCTGCACTATATAAAGGTCAACCGCGGTGACACGGCCGTCCGCGGCGAAGCCCATCTTCACGCGCCCCTGGAAGCCGGCCCGTGCCGAGCCCATGAAGTACTCCTCGTGCCGCGACACGCGCATCATCACGGGCCGGCCGATCTTCTTCGCCATCAGCGCCGGGAGCACCATCAGCGGATAGGCGCCGCCTTTCGAGCCGAAACCGCCGCCGCAGAACTCCGATACGTAGATGAGATCTGCGGGTTCGACGCCGACGAGCTGTGCGATGCCCGGGATCGGAAAGCTCTGGCTCTGCGTCGACCCGAACAAATAGCATTTGCCGTTCTGCCAGTACGCGAGCGCACTGCGCGACTCCATCGAGTGATGGCCGAGCCCGGCCGTGACGAACGTCTCGTCGAGCACGACCTTGGCGGCCGCGAGGCCGGCGTCCACGTCGCCGAACGACCATTCCGTGACGGGCGCGCCCATCGGGAGCTGCCCTTCGCCGGCCGCGGCGAAGTCCTGCGCCGTCCACTTCACGGTCTTCAGATCTACACCTAGGTTCGCGACGTTGCCCTCCGAGCGCGCGTTCGGTCCACCGGGGAACAAGCTCTGCAACGGGTCGACGGTGAACGGCAGCTCCTCGTACGTGACTTTGATCTGCTCGAGCGCGTCGCTCGCGAGCTCTTCCGTGTCGGCAGCCACGGCCAGGATCGGGTGGCCGACGAATAGCGGCTCGTTGGTGAGAATCGTCTCGCCGGGTGCGCGTGGGTTGGTGGTGATTTCGTCGGCCGTCAGCACGCCGTGGACGCCGGGCATCGCAAGCGCCGCGCTCGAGTCGATGCTCGTCACGCGGGCGTGCGGCATGGGGCTCGACAACACCTTCAGAAACACCATGCCGTCGACCCGGATGTCCTCCGAGTATTTGGCTTTGCCCGTCACCTTTGCGTGAACGTCGGGCGGCGTGAAATTCTTGCCAAGCAGGTCGTAGGCCATGTGAGCTCCCCAGGTGGAATGCGCGACTCGCCGTCGGCTTGGCCATCATACTCCCGGAAACGTCGCAGCGGTTCGCGTCGGCCGCTGACCGCCTGCGTAACCTGCTCTACCGCTTGATATTTCCGGCGCCGGCATTTTACTGGTAGTCTCGCCACCTGCATTCAATCTTTGCTAGGGGGATAGGGGACATGGCACTCAAAAACGAGGGGCGCTTCGCGCGCCTCGCACAGCGGAATCGGTTGGGCGTTGCCATCGCCGCGGCGCTCGCGCTGCCGGCGAGCGTGCTCGCCCAAGAGGCTCTCGAGGAAATCGTCGTCACCGCACGGTTTCGCGAGGAGAACCTGCAACAGACCCCGCTGGCGATCACAGCGATCACCGGCGACATGCTCGAAGCGCGCGGCGCGACCAGCACGCTCGATCTCGACGCGTTCGTGCCGAACGCCGTGATCGCGCCGCTCGGCGCAGGCTGGGGCTCGACGGCCGCCGCTTTTATTCGCGGCATCGGCTTGGGCGACAACTCGCTGTCGTTCGAGCCCGGGGTTCCGATCTACATCGATGACGTCTATCACGGCCGGCCGCAAGGCGCCGTCTTGACCTGCTCGACATAGAGCGCATCGAGGTGCTGCGCGGCCCGCAAGGCACGCTGTTCGGCAAGAACACGCTCGGCGGTGCCGTGCGGATCATCTCGCGCAAACCCGAGGGCGACGGCACCGGCTTCATCGATGTCTTATCCGGCTCGCGCGACCGCTTGAACTTACGGGGGTCGTACGACTTTCCTATCGCCGAAGACAAAGTTTATGCACGCGTGTCGGTATCGTCGAAAACGCAGGACGGCTACTTCGACATTCTCGACTACGAATGCGTCAACGGAGCGGGCTCGCTCGGTTTGGGCGGTCCCGGCGTCGCCGCAGGCACGAACAACGTCGCGCAGCCTGCCGGGGCACCCGATCCGCTGAATCCCGCATGGATCTCGTTCGCCGCGAACACCCACCCCGCGATCGGCGGCGTGCGGCTCGGCAGCGTGCTCGGCACCACCGACGCACGCGGCTGCGTCGTCGACCACTTCGGCAACGAGGACGTGCAGTCGGGACGAGTGGCCGTGCGATTCCTCGCGTCCGATACTGTCGAAGTCAACGTCATCGCCGACTTAACCTACAGCGACCAGCAAGGCCCACCGGACAAGTACACCGTGCAGCTGCGCACCGACTCCGGCGTGCCGCCCGGTGTTGCCGGCGCGATCAACACCTGGAACAACAACATCGCGGTCCCGGTGTTCGGTGCCGGCGGGCAGTTCGACGGGCGTTTCCAAACGCCGGACAAGTACACGAGCTACCACCGCTTCGGCCAAGACCCGCTGACCGGGCGAATCACGCCGAACCGGAACGAGCTCAAGCACACCGGATTGCAAGTCGACCTCGATTGGGACATCTCCGACGACCTGCACTTCAAGTCCACGACCGCGTACCGCGATTTCGATAACTCGTTCGGCCGCGACTCCGACGGTACGCCGCTGCCCGGAACCTTCACGTGGGATACGTCGAAGCACGAACAGTTCACACAGGAGTTCCAGTTGAGCGGCCTCATGGGCGCCAACGACGGCGTCGACTGGACGACGGGCTTCTTCTACTACGACGCCTTCGACTCGAACCAGGGCTACAACAACGGCTACGTCTACACGTCGAGCTTCTCCGATCATAAGGACGAGCAGGACCTCACGAACTATGCGGTTTTCGCACACTTCAATTGGGCGATCACCGAGAAGCTCAGTATGTCCACCGGCCTTCGCTACACCGACGACCAAAAGGACGCGACGATCTATCGCAGAACCGGCAACACGGCGCCCCCAGGCATCGGCGCTCCGCAGTTCCTGCTGATCGATAACGGCGTGGTCACCGTCGAATCGGAAGAGTGGTCACCGAAGTTGAGCTTCGACTACCAGTTCACCGATACGTTGATGGGCTATGTGCAGATGTCGACGGGCTTCCGTGGCGGCGGCTTCAGCCCGCGTCCTGCGAACGCCCTGCAGCTCACGTCGTTCCAGCCCGAGTTCATCGACAACTTCGAGGTCGGCGTGAAGACCGACTGGCTCGACAGGCGGTTGCGCTTCAACGGCGACGTCTACTACATGAAGAACACGGACAAGCAACAAGCGATCGCGGACTGCGCGCCGTGCACTCCGACGCGCGTGAACTCGTTCCCGACCGTGAACACCGGCGAGTCGCGCAACTGGGGCGTCGAGGGAGAGATCCTCGCCGAGCCGGTCGACAACCTGCGGATCGACTTCTCGCTCGGCTACCAGAACTACAAGGTCACGGACCTCGGCCAGTCGACCGGCATTTTCATCACGGTGCCGGAGACGAGCGGCGACCCGTCGATTCGCGGCGACGTGCTGTACTCGCCGCGCACGCCGGAATGGAACATGGGTCTCGGCATGGAGTATCAATTCCAAGTGGGCAACGGCGCGACGCTGACGCCGCGGTTCGACTACACCTGGCAGGACGACATCTGGTTTACCACGAATCCCGTGGCCGGCATTGTGAACGAGCAGGACGGGCGGCAACCGGCGTACGGCGTACTGAACGGGCGGGTTACCTGGGTCGCGTCGAACACCTCGTGGTCCACGACCCTGTACGCGTTGAACCTCACCGACGAGTACTACTTCTACGGCAAGCTGTCGCTGCTCGGTAACTCGGGCCGCGAGCAAGGCAATCCCGCGCCGCCGCGTGAAGTGGGCTTGAGCGTACGGTTCAATTTCTAAGCACGGAACGTGGGAAACTGTGTGGGCGCGCTCGGCAACGGGCGCGCCCTTCTTTTTTGCGGAGCGGAAACGTGGACATCGGCACGTGGGAGTTGTTGAGCTACATCGTCACGACGATCGGTTTTCCCGCCGCGATCCTCGTGTTCCTCTACGAGCAGAAGAAGGAGCGCGACAATGAGGAAGAAGAGGTCTATCAGGATCTCTCGGACAACTATCAAGACTTCCTGAAAATCGCCTTGGAGCACCCCGATCTGCACCTCTTCACGCTCGAGCAACCGGCCGAGCGCAGCAGGGAGCAACGGGAGCGCATGCTGATCATCTTCGACATGCTCGTGTCGCTGTTCGAGCGCGCGTACCTGCTGCTCCACGAGCCCAAGATGAACTCGCGACAGCAACGCCGCTGGCGGTCGTGGGAGGATTACATGCGCGAGTGGTGCAAGCGCGACGATTTCCGCGCGGCGCTACCGACGTTGCTCGAGGGCGAAGACCCGGATTTCAGCGCCTATATCCGGGCGCTCGCAGCGAAACCCAGAAACTAGCGTCAGCGCGGCGCTGCGGCAGCGGCGCGCTCGCGCACGCGGCCGGCGTTCAAGGCGTTCGGCATCGCGAGATTGCCTTCGTGGCAAGCGTACTCGAACATCAGGTAGCTCGGGTCGCGGTTCAACGGCAGCGCCACGGTCCACGGCGCCGTGTACACCTTGGGGTCCGTGACGGTAGCGGAGTAGTTGATGACGTCCTCGCTGATGCGCGTGAAGCGCTCGACGACGTGCAGCTCCTCGCTATGCGGGATGCCGCGGATGCGCCCCGTCGCAGCACTCGTCCCGATGACGCCTTTGTCGTTGAAGTTCGTCGTGTCGACGACGAGCGTGTTGCCTTCCCAGCGCCCGCGTGCGTCGCCGTTCCACATCCGAATGTTCGCACCGACATGCGGCTGGCCGTCGAGCGGAATGATGCGCGTGTCGTGAATCATCTCGTAGGCGATGATCACGTAGCCCGGGATCTGGATGATTTCGTAGCCGTTGTTGTAGCCGGCGGGAAACATGCCGCCCGGCACGCCGCGCGTGATACAGCGCACCCACGGCGTCTCGTGCCGGTAGTGATCCTCGAGATGCGCTAGATCGTAATCGCGCCTTTCCTCGGCCCATTTCATGACGGGCACGCGACCATCAGGCGGATCGACAACCATCGAGCGGCGCGTCGGGCTCAACGGGCTGTCGTGATCGGCCCAATGCGCGGGAGGGTTCACGGGGTTACCGAACAGCGAGGGCGCCTCCTGGTTGGCCTCGAACGGCGTGCTATCGAAGTTCACCCAAGTACCCTGCAGATCGGGCTGACCGTCCGGCGTAACGCGCGTCCAGGGCGGAGCCGCGGCCTCCGGCGCCGGCGTTTGCGCCTGCGCGATCATGACGACGAAAATGGTGGCCGCAGCTGCGGCAATTGCAGAGCTACGCTCGTTCATACGATTCCCTCTCCCCCTGCGCCAGTCATCCTACTGCGCCGCAACGGAACGGGACATAGCCGCAGCGTTGCGGGTATCTTGTTCCTGTCATCGGCGCGAACAAAGCCGAGGGAGAACGACATGAGCGATCAATCCGGCCGCGAACAGAGGTTCAAGCTACGCCGTCGCGACTTCCTGTCGGCCGCAGCCGTGCCGCTGGCAGCAGCTCTGGCCCCGGCCGCACTGGCGCAGCAGAGCAGCAGCTCGGCGTCCGCCGGCGACCCGATACGCGTCGGGATCATCGGTGCAGGCGGCATCGTCAGCTCGGTGCACGTTCCGGGGCTCAAGCGGCAACCCGGCGTCGAGCTCGTCGCCGTCGCGAACCGCTCGCTCGAGTCGAGCCAGCGCGCCGCGGCCGAGCTCGGCATTGCGAATGCCTATGCCAATTGGGAAGAGCTGCTCGCGGCCGGCGGTCTCGATGCGGTCCTGATCGGTACGTGGCCTTATACGCACCGCGAGATGACGTTGGCCGCGCTCGACGCGGGCCTCCACGTTCTCTGTCAGGCGCGGATGGCGAACGACACGGCCGAAGCGCGCGAGATGCTGGCGGCGTCCCGCCGCCATCCGGGCCAGGTGTGCCAGCTCGTGCCAACGTCGGGCAGCTATCGTATCGACCGGGCATTACAGCGCCTGCTCGGCGAGCGCTATGTCGGCGACGTGCTATCGGTCGAGGTGCAGATGCTGCAGCGCGGCTTCGCGAGCTTCGACGGCGAGCTCGACTGGCGCCACGATCCCGAGTTCAGCGGCGTCAACGTGCTCAACGTCGGCGGCACGTATGAGTCGGCGATGCGCTGGCTCGGTGTTGGCACCAACGTCATGGCCAAGACCAGGGTCCACGTGCCGACGCGGCGCGACGAGCAAGGTCGGTCGCGCACGGCGACGATTCCCGATCACGTCGAGGTGCTGTACGAGCTCGGCAACGGCGCCCCGGTCCACATGAAATTCAGCGAGACGACAGGGCTCTCGCGCGGCAACCAGATTTGGATCTTCGGCAGCGAAGGCACGATCTACGTCGACAACGAGCAGAAGATCTTCACGGGCCGCCGCGGCGATCAGGAGCTGACGGAACTAGCGAACCCGCGCGAGCAGCAGGCCGTGCATCGCGTCGAAGAAGAATTCATCAACGCGATCCGCGGCCGCGAGCAGATCACGCTCAACACGTTCGAGACCGGCGTGCGCTACATGGAGTGGACCGAAGCCATTCACCGCAGCGCCGCGTCCGGCACTGCCGTGGCGCTGCCGCTCGCCGTTTGAGCTAGCGGCAGCTGAAGTTGCCTTCGACCCAGTTGGCGGGATCGTCTTGCCCGCCGGCCGGGCCCGAGTAGCGCGCGACCTGTGGATACGCGCAAACGCGCCGCTCGTTGTCGACGCGGCCGTCGGTCGAGTGCCGCGCCACGACGGAGTCCGGCGCCGTGCCGTTCTCGACCCACGCGACGAGCGGCGCGAGCGGATCCCACGTGTCTGGCCCGGGCCCACCGCCGCAATGCCCCATACCCGGGAACATGAAGAGCCGCGCAGCCTCGCGTGCTTGCGCGCGGTCGCCGCCGAACGTCGTTGCGACGACCTGATCGTAGTAGTCCTTGGTCGGCTCGGGCGGCGCGCCGGCGTCGTTCCAACCGTGCCAGAGGATCAACTTGCCGTCGCGGCGCACCAGAAACCGCTGCAGATCGGGATCGGTCGCGTTCATCAGCGACTTCATCAGGTCCGACTTGCCGGCCGTCAGGTCGTCGATATCGAACTCCCACCACGCCCACTCGGGCGGCGTCGCCGTCTTGTCGGGAACGTAGGTGAGATCGTTGGCGCGCGGCACCGGTACGCCAGGATCGTTCTCGTAGAACAAGAATGCTGCGTGATCGCGCGCGTTGAAGAGATGCGTCGGCATCATCTGGTTGCCCGCGTGTGGGATGTATTCCGTCCAGCCGCGCTCGGCGCCGAACGCCCGCCCCTTGATGATCGACGTGCCGCGGCTGTCGTAAGGGCCACGATAGAAGTCCTCGATGGTTTGCAGCTGCGCTCTCGTGAAGCAGGCGTCCGCATCGACATCGTTGGCGCACATATGCGCCGCGAGATCGCGCTTCGGCTCGAAATCGCACGTGAGCGGCTCATCGACGACACCGTCTTTGATGCCATCGTTCGAATCGCAGCGCGCGAGCACCGCGTCGGCTAGAGTCTCGAGCTTGCGCAGGCTCTCCGGTTTGCCATCGGCATCGGCGTCGAACGCGAGATTGCCGGCAAGGTTGTTGCGGAACGTGCGCTGCAACAGCCAGGTGTGGCCCGCGTTCAACTCTTGATACATGAATACGGGTGCGCCGGCGACGATGCCGTCGAAGTCGTTCGGGAAACGCTGCGCTTCGATGAGCCCCTCGCGGCCGCCTGTCGAGCAGCCCTCGAAGTACGAACGCGTTGCGGGCCGCTCGTAATACGCCGCGGCCACCGCCTTACCCGCGTTCGCCGTGAGATGCACGGCGCGGTACCCGAAGTCGATCTCGGCCTGCCGGTTGTCGAACGCGAACCACGCGCCGGGCTCGGCACCGGCGTCGTGCCCCATGTTGCTGTTCGCGACGGCATAGCCTTCCGCCAGGCGATGGTCGGCGTAGTCGAGGTCGCCGTCCTTCGTACCGTCGCCGTACTTCAGGAAGCGACCGTTCCAGTTGTCGGGCAGCGGCAGTTGCACGTGGTAAGCGATGCCGGGCGGAATCGCGCCGCGCACGTAGCAATAGCTCGGCGTACCGCCGTCCGCTGCGATGACCTTCGCCGTCGTAATCGTGAGATTCGGCAGATCGCGCAGCGCTTCGCACGCCGCAGCGTTCGCATCGACGGCTGGCGCTGCCGCGCCCGGGCTCGCCGCCGGCGGCGCGCCGCAAGCCGCGAGTAGCGCGGCGACGGCCGAAGCAATTGCGCACTTGTAGATTGGTTGCATGAGCTCCTCCCCCTTTCACCCGGCTCGCAGATAC
>Ga0157380_10003411_pt1 | contig 10910 bp, 7 predicted proteins | sample S35metaG_FD_119757 | JGI IMG/M metagenome (GOLD analysis project Ga0157380, IMG submission 119757) | Switchgrass rhizosphere microbial communities from Kellogg Biological Station, Michigan, USA - S3-5 metaG | ecosystem: Host-associated > Plants > Roots > Rhizosphere > Soil | place: USA: Michigan...
CGCCTGGACTGCAGCGGAAGCAGGCTGCGGCGAACAAGAGCGAGGGTGACCAGGCGTACGCGGACACAACCTACAAGACCGACTGGAAGATCGATCTCGGAAGCGAGGTCGTGTCGGCGCATCACTACGGGCCAGGTCACACGGGCGGCGATGGCGTCATCTTCTTCCAGAAGGCGAACGTGGTGCATATGGGAGATCTGATGTCACACCTGCGACACCCGCGCGTCGATCGCCCGGCGGGAGCGTCGATCAGGAACTGGCTCGTGTCCCTGGAAAAGACAGTCAAGGATCACAACGCGGACACGATCTACATCTTCGGGCACTCGAAGGTTGGTGCGCCGGTCACGGGAACGTCAAAAGACCTGCTGGCGCTGCGTGACTACTTCAGCGCGATGCTCGAGTACGTGCGGAAGGGAATCGCCGCTGGCAAGTCGGCGGACGAGATCGTGAAGGGTGGCCTGCCGGCGTACGCCTCCAATGAAGGCGCGCCGCAGTTGCAGGTCGCCTACGACGAGCTGTCGGCAAAGCGATCGACGTAGAACGTGAAGGTCGACGAACTCGCCGACGGGTCGCTGGTCGTTAGCTACGACGGTTCTCCGTTGGCGAAGTTCATGCTCGGTTTCATGGCCGTGTTCCTCGGCACCGCCGCGTACGACGTCTTTATCGGAAGACGTGGAACCGATCGCCTCGTCGGCTTGCTTGGGGCGTCGGCGACCTGTCTCCTCATTGCGGTCGTCTTCCTCGAGACCGCCCACTTCGAATTCTCACGCCCGACCCACATCGTCACATGGCGTCGACGCTGGGCGCTGCGCGAACGCTCGGGTTCCATCCCTTTCAGTGAGATTCAGTCAGTGCAGGTCGAGCGGCCGATCGGCGATACGGGAACCCCGAGCCGCCGCGTCACGCTCAAGACCAAGGACGGCTCGGTGGTGCCGCTCACCGTCGGCTATCGGCCGGATGCAGACGATGCGATTGTGAAGATCGCCGATCGCATTCGGGCGCTGCTGGGCCATGACGCTGAAGCCACGGCCCAACAGGATCTCGACGACTTGATTGCTGCGGGCAAGACGATCGATGCGATTCGCATCCTTCGCGAACGCGACGGCCTGTCGCTCACGGACGCGAAACAGCGAGTCGACGAGCTCAGGCGGAAAGCATCTTCTCGATAATGTCGCGGCTGGCAGCGAGGAGTTCGTCAGTTTTCGATGGATCCTTGCCACCGGCTTCTGCGAAGTCTGGTCGTCCGCCGCCTTTACCACCCACCAGAGCTGCTAGCGTCTTTGCGATCTCCCCTGCAGAAATTCTCTTCGTCAAATCGGACGTTACGCTGACAGAGAAGGTTATTTTGTCTAGCTGTGGTGAGGCCAGTACGACGACCCCACTCTTCAGCTTGTCGCGCAGATTGTCGGAAACCGTTCGCAAGCTGACCTTGTCCAAACCTTCACGCTTGAGGCGTACGAGCTTGATACCCCCGGCGATTTCCTCGCCATCCTCTGGGACCACAACGGGACCGGAGATCTGAACGTTTGGCGCCAGGCCAGTGAGTCGAACTGTCTCCGAGGCCACCTTAATTCTTAGGTCCTGCTCAGTTCGTTTCAGTTGCTTGATTTCCGCTTGGAGCGTGGATGCCCGTGCCACCAGTTCGCCAGGACGCGCATTCAGTGCAACAGACACTGAAGCCACTTCATCGCGCTGGCGTTGAAAGGCAGTCAACGAGTCGAGGCCGGTGATCGCCTCGATGCGTCGTACTCCTGCGGCAACGCCACCTTCTGAGACGATAGCGAAGAGCCCGATCTCGCCAGTCGCGCGGACGTGCGTGCCGCCGCATAGCTCGACGCTGAAACCAGGGATCGAGACCACACGGACCTTGTCGCCGTACTTCTCGCCGAAGAGCGCCATCGCGCCGGCAGCGATCGCTTCCTGGGTGTTCTTCACGTCGGTCTGCACGACCGTGTTCCGCAGGATCTGCTCGTTGACGATGCGCTCGATTTCGAGCGACTGCTCGCGTGTGACCGCGCTGACGTGCACGAAGTCGAAGCGCAGACGGTCTGGCGCGACGAGAGAGCCGGCCTGCTTGACGTGCTGGCCCAATACCTGTCGAAGAGCCGCGTGGAGCAGGTGAGTGGCGGTGTGGTTGCGACGGGTCGCATCACGTGATCCTGAGCTCACGTCGGCGGTGACGAGATCCCTGCGCGACAATTCACCGTTCGTGACGTGGACGCGGTGCAGACGAGGCCAGTTCCCTGTGCGGAGGACCGAGCTGACATGCGCCTCACCACGAGGTCCTGAAACTGTTCCGACGTCGGACACCTGGCCACCGGCCTCGAGATAGAAGGGCGTCTCAGTGAGAGCGACGTAGCCGTCCTGGCCAGCGCCGAGCGAGGGCACTTCCTGTCGCTCACCGGTGAAGAGCGCCAGGATCTGCGTGTTGACCTTCGTCGTCTCGTAGCCTCGGAACGCCTTGTCGCCCGTTGACTCGAGCTCCTGACGAACGGCGTCGCTTGCCGTCCACGTCGCGTCCTTCGCGTCCGATCCTTTGAACGTGCTCCTGGCACGGGCCTTCTCGCGCTGTGCCTCCATCGCGCGCTCAAAGCCTTCCTGATCGAGCCGCAACTTCCGGTCCTCGATCATGTCTTCGATGAAGTCGCGCGGTACTCCGTGCGTGTCGTACAGCTTGAACGCGGCATCGCCTGGTATCAGGCCGTTGCCTGCCGCCGCTTTGTCGAGGATCTCTTCGAGGCGGGGCAGACCGCTCGTGAGCACCGCGTCGAAGCGTTCTTCTTCGGCTTGAACCATCTGGACCACGATGTCACGTCCAGTCGTGAGCTCCGGATACGCGCCGCCGAATTCACCCACCATCGTATCGACCAGGGTGTACAGGAAGGGCTCCTGCATGCCGAGCCGCTTGCCGTGTCGCATCGCGCGCCGCATGATCTTGCGCAGGACGTAGCCGCGCCCTTCGTTGGACGGGTAGACGCCATCCCCGATGAGAAATGTCGTTGCGCGAATGTGATCCGCAATGACCCGCATCGAGACGTCGGACGGCTCCATCGTGCCGCGGTGCGTCGTGCCGGCACGTTCCCCGATCGCCGAAAGAATCGGCGTGAAGAGGTCGGTGTCATAGTTCGACAGGCGGCCCTGCAGGACAGCCGTCACGCGCTCGAGGCCCATGCCGGTGTCGATCGACGGTGCGGGCAGGGGAATCAGCTTGCCGTCGGCCTGCCGATCGAACTCCATGAACACGTTGTTCCAGATCTCGATGTAGCGGTCGCAGCTGCACTCGACGCCGCGACACGAACGCCCAGCCAGTTCCTCCCCGCACGGCACGTTTGCGCCGCGGAAGAAATAGATCTCGGAGCAGCGTCCACACGGCCCCGTGTCGCCCATCGTCCAGAAGTTGTCGTCGGCGCCTAACTCGTCGATTCGATCGGCAGGGAGCAGGGCCTTCCAGAGCTCATAGGCTTCGCGGTCGCGGGGAACAGAGTCATCACCCCGGAAGATCGTGACGGTGAGCCGATCTTTCGGAATCTGCCAGACGTCGGTCAGCAGGCTCCACGCGAACGGGATCGCTTCGCGCTTGAAGTAGTCGCCGAACGAGAAGTTGCCGAGCATCTCGAAGAACGTGTGATGGCGGAACGAGGGGCCCACGTTGTCGAGGTCGTTGTGCTTCCCGCTGACGCGCATGCACTTCTGGACGGTCGTGGCGCGCGTATAGGTGCGCTTTTCCTTCCCGAGGAGCACGTCCTTGAACTGATTCATCCCCGCGTTGGTGAAGAGCAGCGTGGGGTCCTCGTGCGGCACGAGCGGGGAACTCGCAACGATGCGGTGGCCCTGCTTCTCGAAGAACGCGAGAAACGAGGAGCGAATCTCCTTGGAGGTCATTGATCCCTATTGTAGGTCCGGAGCAGTTTCATGACCCGGTCCGGCTCGAAACCCTGGGTTACCAGGTAGCGGTACAAGCGTTGAAACTCACGATCGTCGGCGATGCTGGTCCGGCCTCGTAGCCGTCGCGCCAACGCCTGCGTCAGCAGGGCATCGCCATCGATTGCGGCAAAGGTTTCGTCCACGATGCGTTTCGCGATAGACGGTGCGATGCCGGCCGCTTCGATTTGACGGGTCACGCGGTAGCGCCCGCGTTTCCTGAGGCCGGTTTCGGAGCGGGCGATGGCGCCGGCAACGCGCTCGTCATCGAGACTGCGATCGACCTTGAGTCGGGCGATGGCTGCGTCGATCGCGTCGGAGTTGTGCTGGCGACGGAGAAGTCGCTGGCGAAGCTGCGCCTCGGACAGCTCGCGTCGAGCGAGCATCTTCAGCGCCGTCAGATAGGTGTCGTCGGACACCAGTAGAGTTTACGTGCCGAAGCGAGTGATTTCCGGCGACTTTCCGCCGGTGGTCTGGCCCGTGCGCGCCATCTGCTCGCGCGCCATGTCGGCCGTGGTGTGGATGCCCTGCACCTTGAGCTTGAACTCGTCGACGTTGGTTGCCCAGCGCAGCGCCTCCTCGTAGGAGACGAGTCCCTGCTCGTAAAGGGTGAAGATCGACTGATCGAAGGTCTGCATCCCGTACTGCGACGTGCCCTGCGCGATCGCCCCGTGGATCAGATGAGACTTCTCCTTGTCGAGGATGCAGTCCCGGATATATGCCGTGCTGTACAAGACCTCCACCGCCGGTACGCGTCCCTTGCCGTCCGTCCTCGGCATCAGGCGCTGTGAAATCACGGCCTTGATGACGCTGGCCAGCTGAATGCGGATCTGCTTCTGCTGGTGCGGCGGGAACACGGCGATGATGCGGTTGATGGTCTCCGTCGCGTCCAGCGTGTGCAGAGTAGAGAGCACCAGGTGTCCGGTCTCGGCGGCGAGCAGCGCCGTCTGAATGGTCTCGAGGTCGCGCATCTCACCGAGCAGGATGACGTCGGGATCCTGACGCAGCGCGCTGCGCAGCGCGTCTCCGAATGAGCGGGTATCGACGCCGATCTCGCGCTGATTGATCACCGAGCGCTGGTCCCGATGCAGGTACTCGATCGGGTCCTCGATCGTCATGATGTGCGTGGTGCGGGTCGAGTTGATTTCGTCGATGAGCGCGGCGAGGGTCGTGCTCTTGCCGCTACCGGTTGTCCCGGTGACGAGAATGAGGCCGCGTTCTTCGCTCGCGATCTTTTTCAGGACCTTCGGAAGCAGCAAGTCCTCGATGGTCGCCACCCGCATCGGAATGACGCGGAAGATCATCCCGATGGTGCCGCGTTGCTGGAAGGCGTTGCAGCGGAAGCGGCCGAGTCCGCCCACGCTGTAGGCCAGGTCGACTTCGTGGTTGTCGCGGAACTTATCGCGATGCCCGGCCGGCAGCACCGCTGCGGCCATGGCCACGACATCCTCGTGTTCGAGCCGGCGCTCCTCGGTCGCGGGGATCAGCGTTCCGCGGACCCGCATCATCGGGTAGGTCCCGACTTTGAGATGGAGGTCCGACGCGCCGCTGAGGACGGCAATCTTGAGCAGATCGTTGACGTGCATGCTACGGGTTGGCCGAATGGGCGGTGCGGGAGTGCACCGGCCCATCGGACTATTCCCGTAGGTTATCGGCTCTTGGCGGCTCCAGTAGTAGCGGCCTCGCGGACGTTCACCGGCCGCAGCCAGCCGTGGGTGTCAGCCGCCTCTCCCTTCACAATCTGGAAGAATCGCTGCTGGATCGCCTCCGTGATGGGCCCTCGCCGGCCCCGGCCAACTTTCACGCGGTCGACCGACCGAATCGGCGTGACTTCGACCGCCGTGCCTACGAAGAACACTTCATCGGCGATGTACAGGGTTTCCCGGGGGAGCGTGGTTTCCCGGACCTCGAACCCGAGCTCGCGGGCGATGGTCATGACCGAGTCGCGCGTGATGCCCCAGAGCACGGAGTTGCCGATGGGCGGGGTGTAGATGATCCCTTCGCGCACGACGAACACGTTCTGTCCGCTGCCTTCGCTCAGGTTTCCCTGTGTGTCGAGCGCAATGCCTTCGGCATACCCGTCGGCGATCGCTTCCATCTTGATCAACTGCGCGTTGGCGTAGTTGGCGACGCTCTTCGCCATGGCCGGCGTGGTGTTCGGCGCGTTCCGAGCCCAGGTCGAGATCTTGACGTCGAGCCCTTCTTCGATCGCCTCCTTGGTGAAGTACGCGCCCCATTCCCACAGCATGATGGCGACGTCGACCGGGCACGGCGCGGGATTGACGCCGAGCGAGTCATATCCGCGATAGACGATCGGACGGATGTAGCACGCCTTGAACGCGTTGGTGCGAATCAGATCCACCGTTGCGTCGGTGAGCGTCTGCTGATCGAAGGGGATTTCCATCCGGTAGATCCGGGCAGAGTCGTAGAGCCGGCGCATGTGCGCGTCCAGCCGGAAGCAGGCCGGGCCTTGCAGCGTGTCATAGCACCGGGCGCCTTCGAAGACTGCGCTGCCGTAGTGAACGACGTGGGACGCGACGTGGATCTTGGCATCTGTCCAGTCCACGAGCTTGCCGTTCATCCAGATCTTGCCGGTCCCAGGAAATCCCATGACGTCGCTCCCTTCCTCCGCTGCGATTGTCAACTTTCAACTACCAACCTCCAACTCCCAATCCTCTACGTCCTAGTTGGGAGTTGGGAGTTGGGAATTGGGAGTTAAGAAGATCGTAACCTGTCCTTCCGGGAAATGCCCAATGTCACGGGGACATTGGGTTGCTAGGTTACTGGGTAGCTGGGTGGCTGGGTGGCTGGGTGGCTGGGTGGCTGGGTGGCTGGGTAGTTCGGTCGCTAGGCTGTTGGGTCATCCCCAGCTACCTAGCTACGCAGCTACCTAGCTACCCAGTTCAACGTCTGCGAGGGCGCGGCCGGCTCGCTGAGTGGCTGGGCAGCCAGCGGGTCTGGCCACGCCAGGTATTCCCGTTCGCGTGCACGGATCTGCCGGTAGCGGCGGAACGTGTCGCGGACAGACTCGAGACCGATCAGCGAACGCCAGGTGGTGCCGCGGAAGGTATGCGCCATCATCCCGCGCCCGTTCTTGAGCACGAAGGCAGGATGAAGCCGGAAGGCCGTGGGAATGTGACGGACCTTCATCCAGCGCTCGGCCCGCCACCGCATGAACTCGATCTCTTCGGCATCGAGATGCGCGCTGCGCGTCACCGCTGACGTCCCGTCGTACTCCTCGACGCGCTGGTTGACGATCAGCCCGCGCTCGCGGAAGTCGCGCGTCATCGGCGTGCCTGGATAGGGCGTCGGATGCTGGATGTACGGCCAGTCGACGTACTCCCTCGCGAACGCGAGGTTGGTCTCGATCGACGCGCGCGTGTCATCGGGATTTCCGACGATCAGGCCGCCGACCACGAGCAGGCCGTGCTCATGGAGCACGTTCACCGCGGCGAGCGTCGTGTTCTCCTGCTTCCGGCTGTTCTTGGCGGTGGCCTTCAGGAACGCGAGATCGTCTACGAGCACGTTCTCGATGCCGAGGAACACGTAGCGGAATCCCGCCTTCCGCATGAGTGGCGCGCGAGACGCGCCGTGCGTGGCGATCGCCGCTGTCATGGCCTGCACCACGTACATGATGTCGTCGAGACCGTGCTCGACGATGGCGCGGCAGAGGGCTTCGAGTCGCGGGACGTCGATCGTGATGTTGTCGTCGACGAGGAAAATCGAGCGCGCTCCACGATCGCGAGCGTCCTTGATGTCCGCGATCACGCGATCGATCGTAAAGCGATGGAAGTTGCGCCCGCGCATCTCGATGATCGAGCAGAAGCTGCAGTCGAACGTGCAGCCGCGCGAGGTCTCCACGACGTCGATCGGGCGTCCCATCATCGTGTATCCGGAGAGCACTCGCCCCGCGCGCGCCGGCGGGCGAACCTCTCCGTCCTTCAGCGTCGTCGCTGGCCGCGGCGGATTGCGCTGGAAGCCGTCGGCCGATCGAAACCAGAGCCCGGGGATATCGCCGAGCGAACCTTGTCCGTCGAGCGCGCGAAGGAGGTCGCGAAACGTGAGGTCTCCCTCGCCGCGCACGATGAAGTCGACACCAAGCGACGAATCCGTCCACGCTTCTGGCGCGAGGGATGGGTCATAGCCGCCGACGGCGAAGAGCACCTCGGGCTTGAGCGAGCGAATGAGCGAGATGATCCGCCGCGCCGTGCTGCGCTGGAACGTCATGACCGACAGGCCGACCAGCCGAGGCTGGAGCTGCTCGATCAGCCGAACAACAGTCGCTTGTACGGATGACTGCGCGAGGATGAGATCCGCGATCGCCACGTGGTGATGGCTGTCGACGTTACCCGCGAGCGAAGCGAGACCACCGTTCGGCATACGCACCGCGATCGTCGGCGTATGCTCGAAGCTGTCTGGCATCGATAAAAGCAGGATGTTCATTACAGTTCCGTGTTCCGAGTTCCAGGTTCCGGGTTCGTGTTCTCGGTTCTGGTTCTTGGTTCGGGGTTCGGGGTTCTAGGTTCGGCGACACGATTATCGCGCGCGAACCCGGAACCTGGAACCTGGAACCTGGAACTGCAGAGTTACTGTGCTTCGTTACAGAACGGGCAGCGATCCGTGCGCGCGTGAAGCGGTTTTCGACAGTGCCAGCAGAAGCGTGCTGGTGGCGTCTCGCGCGCTCTGAGTCGCGATTGAATCTCAGCCACATTCGCATCGGCAGTGGCCGTCTCACCTCGTCCGGCCGCGCGGCGCGGGGCAGGCTCCCGGGCCGCCAGCAGAGCCTCGAGCAGTTCCGAGGCTTTCTGATAACGCTCTGTCGGCTCGGGGGCCATCGCCCTCAGCACGATGTCGTTGATCGCTTTCGGTATCTTCGGGTTCTTGGTTCGTGGAGCCGAGAGCAGCTCACCGCGCGCGAGTCGCTTGATGTCACCCGGTGCCGGCGTGTCGTACGGCATCGAGCCGGTGAGCATCTGGTACATCGTGACGCCCACCGAGTAGATATCGCTCGCGAACACGGCCTTCCCGTAAAACTGCTCGGGCGCCATGTAAGGCGGGCTCCCGATTACCGTTGTGCCATGCGCCGCGATCTCCAGGTAGCGCGACGTGCCGAAGTCGCTGACCTTCAGCATCCCGCTTTCAGACACGAGCATGTTCCCCGGGCGAATATCGCGGTGCAGAACGCCGGCGCCATGCGCGTGGCCGACCGCGTTGCAGATCTGACAGCTGAAATCGAGCGCCTTCGCAAGGTCAAGCACGCCCTCCCGGATGATGAGGCTCTCCAGCGTTTCGCCCGGCACGTACTCCATCACGATGAACACCACATCGTCCTGCTTCTCGGCGGTGAGAACGCTGACGATGTTCGGGTGGCTCATGGACGCGAGGAGCTGCGCCTCCTTGAGCAGGCTGACGTTCTGTTTGTGGGGAACCTTGAGCGCGACCTTCTTCTTGATCATCGTGTCTTCGGCGAGATAGACCGTGCCGAAGCCACCACTGCCCAGCGAGGACAGGATGCGGTACTTCCCAATGGTCTGACCGCGGAAGAACATCGAAGGTAGGCGAGGATAGCATGGAGATGCGAGTGTTCACGCTTCTCGGTTCACACTTCTCGGTTCGTGTTCAGATTCGGTTCTGGGTTCTGGGTTCTCGGTTCGGCCTACTCGCTGCGCAGTGCGACCATCGGATCGATCGACGTCGCTCGACGAGTCGGCAGGTAGCAGGCCAGGAGTGCAACGGCCACAAGTACGGCTGGTGCGACAACGAACGTCACCGGATCGAGGGGCTTGATGCCGAACAAGAGAGTCTGCAGGTAACGGGTGACTGCGGCCGCGACGAGAAGACCTGCCGCGACGCCGTACAAAGTCATGATGAGCGTGTGGCGAACTGTGAGCGTGACGATGTCGTTGCTCCGTGCGCCGAGAGCCATGCGGATTCCGATCTCGACCCGTTGCCTCTCGACTGCGTACGACATCACGCCGTGCAAGCCGATGCCGGCGAGCAGAAGAGCGAGCACGCCGAAGAAGCCAGAGAGCCTTGCCACCATGCGCTCTCTCTGCCGCGCTGCGCTCACTTGCTCGTGGAGCGGATGGAATGTGAACGAGAGATTCCTCTCCACCGATGTCAGCGCGGCCGAGATGCTGCGCGCCAGCAGGGCGGGTGAACCGGACGCAGCGCGTACGCTCAGGCTCATTTCAACCAGCGGCAGCGGCACTGAAAACTGCGACAGCGGTTGATAGAGGGTAGGAAAGGCGTCTGCGCGAAGCGACTGATCGACTGCGTTGGCCACGACACCGACGACTGTCAGCGGCGTGCGCGTCTCAGCAGGTTCTGCGGTCACGTTGTACACGATCGAGCCGACAGCGCCGCCGTTCGGAAAGAACTTCTGCACAAACGCTTCGTTGGCGACGACGACGCCCCCGGCACCCGCGGTGTCTCCCTCGTTGATCACGCGACCGGCGCGCAAGGTCATCCCGTAGGTCTCGAACCATCCGGGCGTCACGAGATTCACAATCGCCCGCCGTTCTGCTCGAGGCAATTCGCGGCCATCCGGAGCGGCGAAGTCCGAGACGGCCGTGACCCCGCGGTTTACTGGCGTGTTGAGCGAGGCGGCCGCGTGCGTGACGCCAGGAACTGCGCGGGCGGCGTTGGCCAGGCGTTCCATGAATGAGGCGCGATTACTGGCGTCGAGCGCCGCACGGCTCGTGTTGATATCGATGACCAGCACGCGCTCGCTTTCGAAGCCAAGTGACACGACGCCGAGCTGCTCGAACGATCGAATGAAGAGTCCCGCCGCGACGAGCAGCACCACCGACAAGGCGACCTGCGCTGCGATCAGGCTACCGTGCAGATGAACCGTACGGCTTCTGCTTCGCAGATCGGCTAAGGAATCCAGCGCGCCGCCGGGTGTCGTCCGCGACGCGCGCACGGCTGGCATTGTGCCGAACAGAACGGCCGTCAGCACGGAGACCATGATCGTGAACGTCAAGACG
>Ga0157380_10003412_pt1 | contig 10909 bp, 9 predicted proteins | sample S35metaG_FD_119757 | JGI IMG/M metagenome (GOLD analysis project Ga0157380, IMG submission 119757) | Switchgrass rhizosphere microbial communities from Kellogg Biological Station, Michigan, USA - S3-5 metaG | ecosystem: Host-associated > Plants > Roots > Rhizosphere > Soil | place: USA: Michigan...
CGCTGGAAATACGCGGCCACGCCCGTCACAGCTTGCCTGCCTTCGGCCCGATGCTACAATTCGCGCCCTCTCACATCGGTGGGGCTGTAGCTCAGCTGGGAGAGCGCCTCGTTCGCAATGAGGAGGTCAGGAGTTCGATCCTCCTCGGGTCCACCATCTCACCTGCCGTAGTCGTTCGCCGAAGTCCCCAGAAGTCGCTCAAAGCCTATGAAAATAGGCACTTCGGTGCGCCAAGCGTTCGCCGAAGTCCGCCCTGGTTCGTGCCAAGCCCGGGCTTTTTACAGTAACTTTGACAGTAACTTAGTAATTCACGGAAAGGAGTTACTGTCATGCTCACGACCGATACCGCCCTCCGCAAGGCGACCCCTGCATCCAAGCCGTTTCGCATTTCGGATGGTGCGGGACTGTATCTCCTGGTTCAGCCGAATGGCTCTAAATGGTGGCGCTTCGATTACCGCCGTCCGACCACGGGGCGCAACACCCTGTCGTTCGGAGTGTATCCAGACGTATCGCCCAAATTGGCAAGAGAGCGGCGCGATGAAGCACGGAAGCTCGTCGAGAAGGGTATCGATCCCGCTCGACAGCGCGAAGTGGAAGAGCGCGCCGCGCAGTCCACGTTCGAAGTGGTCGCTAGAGAGTGGTTTGCTCGGAACGAACCGACATGGGCAAAGTCTCACTCCAGCAAAATCATTGCACGGTTGGAGGCCGATCTATTTCCCTGGCTCGGATCTCTCCCCATTTCGAGCATTACCGCCGCCGAGGTGCTAGCAAGTCTACAGGATTGAAAATCGAGGGGCGCTCGACACGGTGCACCGTGCCCTGCAGAACTGCGGGCAGGTATTCAGGTACGCCGTCGCAACAGGCCGAGCGGAGCGATCCCTGTAGCGATTCTTGTTTCCTAGCATGCGCAATCTATCAAAGCCTATGAGCGAGAACACGGTTAATGTGGCATTGCGTAGTATGGGATATGCCAAGGATGAATTTACTGGTCATGGATTTCGATCCATGGCCTCGACGCATTTAAACGAGAGCGGCAAATGGAACGCCGACGTGATCGAACGTCAACTAGCGCATGGCGAGCGTGACGAGGTTCGTGCTGCGTATAACTATGCAAAGCACTTGCCGCTTAGGCGCGAGATGATGCAGTACTGGTCGGACGAATTGGATCGAATGAAACTAGGATTGAATCTTCAAACAGGAGGACATGACGTCGCTGATCGAAGTTTATCGCTTTAGGACAGTGTCTAATGATAGCGCGTACCGCCTCACCGCTGAGTTCAAGATGTGGGTGGGTGTAGAAGCGTCTAGCCGGCGTACAAACAGCGGTGCATTTGATGTCAGCGAAGTATCCGGGAAGAGCATGCACTATCAAGTCTCAACGAGCGGTTCATTTGCGTCGATGCGCATTGCGATCCAGTTTTGCACTTCTGACTCGATCCATGCGACCGAGTGTGTCGTGAGCTTCACTCGCATCGGAAAAACGCCCATCGGCTTGGAGCTCAAAAATAGGGTCTTGAGGAAGTCGTGTGGGTGAAAGTTGATCATTTTTTGATCAAAGCTTAGGCAGCACGCAGGTGAGGACCTTCAGCCGAAGGTATTCCTCGTCACGCAGCCCATAGGCTCGGCGTTGGATGACACGGATTTTATTGTTCAGGCCTTCGACAAATCCGAGGGAGACTTTGTTCTCCGGTTTGCAATAGGCGGCGATGCCGTCCCAGTGCCGCTCGATCATCTCGGCGAACTTCTCGTCGGGTTTCAGGCGGGCTTGGCGATGTCTTCTGCGCTGGGACGCTCATCCGGGCCCGTGAGCGTACTGGCACCCTGCGCCATGGCAAACGTGCGGAAGGCTTGCAGTGTCTGGCTGTAGTACACGTTACGGCGCGTGATGAGGCTGCAGATGCGGGTGAAGTTGAGCTCCGGAATCTTCAGGATCGCCAGTTCACCGCGGCGGACTTCGTCCTCGACGGCCAGAGCCGAGATGCATGCGACGGCCTGGCCTTGTCTGACCACTCGCTTGATGGCTTCGATGCTGTCGGTTTCCAGCACGACGTTGATCGAGTTGACGTACTTCAGCGCTTCGGTCGTGAAGGCGGTGCGCTCGCTCGAAGCGGTTTTCTCCAGCACCCACGGTTGTCTCGCAAGCTCGTTGAGCATGATTCGAGGGCGGCTCGCCAGCGGATTGTCAGGTGCGCAGCAGACGACGAGCGAATCCCTCAGCCATGGACTCGCCTGGAGATACGTTGAATTCACGGGCGCGCCGACGAAGCCCAGGTCGAGGGACATTTTCTGGACGCGTTCCATCACGTCCATGGACGAGCTGACTCTCAGTTCGATGCTGATACGCGGATACTGCTGCATGAAGCCCGCACACAATTGCGGAAGCAGGTAGTTGCCCAATGAGCCCGCCGCGCCTATACGTAACCGTCCCGAGAGTTCCTGCGGTGCGGTCAGTGACCCGAGATCGACCACCTGCAGCAGAATCGACGTGGCCATCTCGCGCACCTGCCGGCCCCGATCGCTGAGCATCAGGCGCTTGCCCTGGCGCACGAACAACTGGGCTCCCAACTGAGCCTCGAGATCCTTGAGCGACATGCTGGCGGCCGAGGGACTGAGCCCGATCTCGCCGGCAGCCTTGACGATGCTGCCCTCCCTGGCCACCGCTTCGAAGACGGCCAGCTGTCGCAGCGTAATTCTTATCATTGTTCTCCTCGTATCCGCTTTGGTCATCGTCCTCCACCTGCAGCTGCGCCGGCGCATGCGTCTGCAAGCTTGGCATCATAGCCCGATAGGTGCTCATGCCTGCCGGGCGCCTCAAGATTATTGAGTAGCTACGTCCGAATTTCCGAAGTTGCCGGCGCAGCGCGCTCGATAAACTCAGGCGCCCATCGCGGCAGATCGCCCCCAGGGGGCACTGCACACCAGACATTCGGAGACTCGATGAAGGCGATCGTCTGCCACAGTTTCGCACCGCTCGGCGACCTGCGGCTCGGCGAATTTCCGGAGCCGGTCGCCGGGCCGGGCGAAGTCGTCACCGATCTCCTTGCCCCGGGGGTGAATTATCCGGATGTGCTCATCGTGGACGAGCAAGTCACGATCACAAATGAGGAAACAGCCAGATGAATGATGCCGTGCGTTTTTCCGTTGAAGGGACCATCGCGCTGACGGTGATCGATAACCCGCCGGTCAATGCGACCTCGGCCGCCGTTCGCGTGGGACTTCTCGACGCACTGCGGCGTTTCGAACGGGACCAAGCGTTGAAGGCCCTCATCATTCGCTGCGAAGGCAAGACCTTCGTAGCCGGCGCGGACATCAAGGAGTTCGGCAAACCGATGGCAGCCCCGGTTTTTCCCGACCTGCTGCGCGCCATCGATCACGTGAACAAACCCATTATCGCCGCGCTCCACGGCACCGTGCTGGGTGGAGGCTTGGAACTGGCGCTGGCCTGTCACTATCGGATTGCTGCAGCGGACACGCGCTTCGGATTTCCTGAAGTGAAGCTCGGCTTGTTGCCGGGCGCCGGCGGCACCCAGCGGACACCGCGCCTGGCCGGATTGAAGATGGCCATTCAACTGATCTCCGGCGGTGAGCAGATCGACGCAGCGACGGCGCAGGCCGCTAATTTGGTGGACAAAGTCGCGGAGGGCGAGTTGCCGGCCGCCGCGCGTTCATTCGCCGAGCAGTTGCTGGCCGAAGGCAAAGGTGCGCGCAGCGCTCGCGATGTGCCGATGCCCGCCGACGAGCCGGCATTGTTCGAGGAGGCGCGCAAGACTATTGCTCGCAAGTGGCGCGGGCAGACGGCCCCGCTCAAGGCGCTGGATGCCATCCGCTTGGGTTACCAGCTGCCATTTGCAGAAGCACTCACGCGCGAGTACGAAATGTGCCGGGAAGCCATCGCGGCACCGCAGTCGCAGGCGCTGCGACACCTGTTCGCTGCCGAGCGCGAGGTGAGCCGCAACCCCGGCCTGGCGGCGGACATGCCTGTTCGCGAAATCCGTCGGACCGGTGTCATCGGGCTCGGGCCCATGGGGCGCGGCATCGTCATGGCCATCGCCGCTGCGGGCATCCCCGTGACGGCGGTCGCGAAGAACGAGGCGTCTTTGGGGAAGGCACAGCAGGCGGTGCAGAAAATCTGGGCAAGCTCGGCGGCGAAGGGATCTCTGTCTCAAGCCGCGCTGGAGCAGCGCGGCGCGCTGGTCCACTGGTCGATCGAGCCAGCCGAACTCGCCGACACGGAGCTAGTGATCGAGGCCTTGACCGAGGACATGGCGATCAAGCGCGACGTCTTTTCGATGCTCGGGCGAGTCACCCGGTCCGGCGCCATCCTGGCCAGCAATACTTCTTATCTGAATATCGATTCGCTGGCAGCGGCATCGGGTCGGCCAGCGGATGTCTGCGGAATGCACTTCTTCAACCCTGCGCACGTCATGCGCCTGCTGGAAAACGTACGCGGGCGTGAAACCAGCGCCGCAGTCATCGCCACGATCATGGCGTTCGGCAAACGCATCGCGAAGCTATCCGTGCTGTCAGGCGTCTGCGACGGCTTCATCGTGAATCGCATGCTCAGCAAACACTCACGCGAGAGTTATTTCCTGCTGGAGGAAGGAGCGACGCCGCAGGCCATCGACAAGGTGGTGACCGATTTCGGCTTCCCGATGGGGCCGTACGCGCTGGCGGATCTTGCGGGTATTGACGTGCAGTACGCTGCCCGGCAGGCGCGGCGTGATCGGCTAAGCCCGCGCGAAGTGCGTGCCGACTTCGTGGACCAGATGTACGCCCGCGGTCGCTACGGCCAGAAGAGCGGCGCCGGCTGGTATCGCTACGACGACAACCGCAAGGCGTCGCACGACCCGCAGACCGATGCCATCATCGAAGCTCACATCGGCCAGCATGGATTGTCGCGGCGGCGAATCAGCGAGGAAGAGATCCGCGAACGCCTGCTGTTCGCCATGGTCAACGAAGGGAGCAAGATACTCGAGGAGGGCGTAGCGCCCCGTCCGCATGAGATCGACGTGGCCATGGTCCATGGCATCGGCTTCCCGGCCGTTACCGGTGGTCCGATGTTCTGGGCCGACCAGTTGGGATTGGATCGGGTGCTGGCGGGAATCGAGCGATTCCGCGCGGCGCACGGCGATGAGTATTGGACGCCGTCGCCGCTGCTCGTGCGGCTGGCACAACAAGGCAGCAGGTTCTACGCATGACGATCGGCTTCGATCACAGCTCGCGCACGGCCGACTTGCTGGCGCGGCTCAACACATTCATGCGTGAGCATGTTTATCCCAACGAGCAACGCTATTACGAGCAGGTGGCGCAGGGCGAACGCTGGGAAAGCGTGCCGCTCGTCAAGGAGCTACAGCCGAAGGCGCGCGCCGCGGGGCTGTGGAATTTGTTCCTGCCCGAGTCCAAGCTCGGCGCGGGGCTCACCAATCTCGAATACGCTCCGCTGTGCGAGGCCATGGGACGTGTCCACTGGTCACCGGTCGTATTCAACTGCGCCGCGCCGGACACCGGCAACATGGAAACCCTCGAACGTTTCGGTAGGTCTCAGCACAAGGAGCAGTGGTTGAAACCGCTGCTCAACGCGGAGATCCGCTCCGCTTTTGTGATGACCGAACCGGCGGTGGCCTCCTCGGACGCCACCAACATCGAAAGTTCCATCGTTCGCGACGGCGACGACTACGTCATCAACGGGCGCAAATGGTGGATCTCCGGTGTCGGCGAGCCGGACTGCAAGCTGCTTTTCTTCATGGGCAAGACCGACCCGAACGCGCCACGCCACCAGCAACAGTCGATGATCCTTATACCGCGCGACACGCCGGGTGTGAAAGTGCTCCGCCCGATGACGGTATTCGGTTACGACGATGCGCCGCATGGGCACATGGATATCGTTTTCGAAAACGTGCGCGTGCCGGCGGCGAATCTGCTGCTGGGTGAGGGTCGCGGCTTCGAAATCGCCCAGGCGCGTCTGGGGCCGGGCCGCATCCACCATTGCATGCGCATGATCGGCATGGCCGAACGCGCGCTCGAGGCCATGTGCCGCCGGGTCAAGAGTCGAGTGGCTTTCGGCAAGCCGCTTGCGTCGCAGGGTGTGATCGTCGAGCGCATCGCCAATTCACGCATCCTGATCGACCAGGCGAGGCTGCTGACGCTGCATGCCGCGCATCGCATGGACACTGTCGGCAACAAGGCAGCCAAGGCGGAGATCGCGATGATCAAGGTCGCGGCGCCCAACATGGCCTGCCAGGTGATCGATTGGGCCATGCAGGCGCATGGCGCCGCCGGCCTCAGCCAGGATTTTTTTCTCGCCAGCTACTATGCCCATGCCAGGAAGATCCGCTTCGCCGACGGACCCGACGAGGTTCATCGGCATCAGATCGGTCGCCTCGAGCTGGCCAAATATGACTGAGTCGGAGGCTGCGCAGTCGCGGTCGCATGGACCATGCGAGCTTGGTCCCTTGGCTGCGTTCGCACGTGCCGGGCACGGCCGGTGACATCGTCACCGAGAAGTTCGCCGGCGGACAATCTAACCCGACTTATCGGATTGCCGTGGATGGCGTGCCGAAGTTCGTCCTGCGCAAGAAACCGGAGGGTCCAATTCTGCCGTCGGCGCACGCGGTCGAACGCGAGTACACGGTTACGGCGGCGCTGATGGGCACGGCGGTACCGTGGTCGCGAGCCCATCGATCCCGACCACTGGCGCTGCTCGCTGACCTTCGCCGCCTTCCGTAACGCTTGTATCCGCCAAGGCGTATTCAAGCGCGCGCAGGACGGCAATGCCTCGAGCCCCCACGCCTTGGAGCATGGCGCCCGAGCCGAAGCCGTGGGTGAGCTGGCCTGGCGCTTGGCATCGGGAGAGCAGCACGCCACCGTCGCGACTCGCGCTGGTCAGGCCAACATCAGAGTCGGCTGACTGAGCCGGCATGATCGCCGGGACTTGGCGTCAAGCGGCGTGATCGAGTACGGCGCGGGTGACTTCACCCGCACGCAACGCTCTGATCGCATCCTCTACCTCGCCAAGTGGCCAGACCTTGGTGATCTGGGCGGCGACATCGATCTGCCGCGACCGTGCCAGTGCTATGAGCTGGGGATAGTCCTCTGCGGGTCGTGCGCCGCCGTTCATCACGGAAACGATTTCACGGCCGCCGAGCATGGCATCGAGGCTGAGCGGGACACTCGCGCCGGGCAGCGTCATGCCGATCAACACGACTCGGCCCCCACGCTTGACCGCCGCTATCGCGGCCTCAACCGCCGTTGGTGCGCCGCTGCATTCGATCACGGCGTCGATGGGCGCGGCAGCGTCCCGCATGGCCTGGGCAAGTTCATGCGGGCTTTGCGCACGCGTGGCGAGAATGAAGCGGTCGGCACCGAATTGGCGGGCGACGGCTTGCTTGGCAGGATTCAGATCCACAGCCAGCACGTCGGCACCGGCCAGCTGCGCTCCCCGGATCGCGTTGACACCTATCCCGCCGACGCCGATCACGGCGATCCGGTCGCCGGCACCTGCCTTGCCGAGATTGCGAGCAGCGCAATACCCCGTGGAGACCGCGCAACCAATCAGGGCCGCCTGTTCCGAGCGGAGGTCGAATGTGGGATAGAGCTGCGATTCGCGCACGATGATCTGCTCGGCGAACGAGGAAACGTTGGCAAAGGAGTAAACAGGCTGGCCGCGCCAATTGAACGGCTGTGCAGCAACGAAGCCCCAGGTGGCATCGCAATTCGCCGGTGTGCCCCGGGCGCATTCACGGCACGATCCACAAGGCGTCTGCGTACCTACCATGACGGCATCGCCCACAGCGAAGCGTGTGACCCCCGGGCCCACCTGTGTCACATGGCCCGCCGCTTCGTGCCCCAGAACCACGGGCGTTCGGATGCCTTGCATCTCCATCATGTTGAGGTCGCTGTGGCAAATGCCGGAGGAAGCGACGCGCACACGCACCTCGCCGGCGCCGGGAGCACGGACCGCCAGGCTATCCGTGACAATGAGGCGCACGCCGTCCCAAATGATGCCTCGCATGCTATCAACCTCCTGACGCGGGCTGCCGGATTGGTGTATTGCTGGTATATCCCGGGCTTCGCGAACAGAGATACCGGGGCTGAAGCATAGACTACCGACCGCGTCCGCGCCTGATCCCGCAATGTAGAAGCGATATTCTCTAACGGCTGACCTGTTGAGCTGCCTGCTGCCTACGAGCCGGAACCTCGCTTGCAATGGCTGGACCAACGCGGCATCGACAAACAGATCCTTCTCCCATCGCAGGGCTATCATCCGTATCGGCATGCCATGCGAAACGATCCTTCTCTGGCGCTGGCTGCATTGGATACCTATAACCGCTGGGCGACGGAGCAGTTGCACGGCTATACGCAGCGGCTGATTCCGGCGATCGTCGTCGACCTGATGGATGTGGACTGGTCGATTGCGCAGGTCGTTACGGGGCGCGAGCGAGGCTCACGAGCCGTGTTCGTAAAGGCTGATCCTCACGGCGGCAAGGCGCTCAATCATCCCGATTTCGAACCGTTCTGGGCGACGTGCGAGGATCTCGGCGTCGCCGTCATGTTCCATGTCGGCGGCGGGCGCGCCGCGATGCATCCGGGATGGGCGAACAATGGTGGCGATATTGCTGCGTTCTACAAGCTTGCGAATCTATCGCGCCGCCTCGTCCCGCAACTCGCGTTAGGTGCGATGATCTTTGGCGGCGTGCTCGAACGCTATCCCAGGCTCGCAGTGATCGTTTCCGAACTCGGTATCGATTGGCTTCCCGACTTTCTGGAAACCATCGAGCGAGAGACGGACGACAACAAGCCGCGCATGCTGAATTTCGCGCGGTACCACTTGCCGCTCAAGCCGAGCGAATATATGCAACGACAAGTGCGTGTCTCGGTGGTCCATCAGCAGGACGAGCTGCGCCCGACGATCGAGCGGGTGCCGGACGGCATCATCGTTTTCGCGTCCGATTTCCCACATATAGAAGGACATCAGGAGGCGGTCAGTCTCTACGACGCACAGCTGCAAGGCCTCGCGCGCACCACTTGTGAGAGCTTCTTCGGCAGGTCGGCGGCGGCGCTGCTGGGCATCTAGTCCACGTCGCACTCGAGTGCATGCTGCGCTGTGCCGGCAGCGCCGTGCGGACTGCCGAATATTGCGTTGGTCATGGGTTTACTCCGGCTTACCCTACTAAGGGACAGCGGGGGCATCGTTCTCCTCTCATCAGTTTTATTGAAAGACGTCTTCAGTATTTCCACATGGAGAAGGCGCCATGGTCGCAGTATCTTGTCAATGGAAAAGAAAGCCGCCTCACGCGCGTCCGATAGAAGCGCACCGGCAGCTGTCCGCCCGAGCGTGGCGGATTCAAAACGAGAGCACTAAGAGGGGGAGCCATGGTCAAGACGACTCGCAGGGCGTTGCTGCTGAGCGGCGCCGCCATAGTGACATTCGCCAGACCGGTGCTGGCGGCTCAGGAAGGAACCAATCCGCCCGGCGGCCCAAAACTCGATACCTTGGAGCAAGTCATCGTCACGGCGCAGCGGCGCCAGGAGCGGGCGCAAGACGTTCCGATCGTCATCAGCGCCTTTTCCAACGAAAGGCTGCAGGAATTGAATGTGACCGAGCCCCAGGATCTCTACGGCACCGTACCGTCGCTGGTGTCGGGCAATCAGGGGCAGGCCACGCGCGATGTGCAGTCCTATTCGATCCGCGGACAGTCGACCGGTTTTCTCGCCTCACCTGGCGTGCAGCTGTACATGAGTGAAGTTCCGCTGCCGTCCTCCGTCTCCCTGAACCTGCAGGGCGCACCTGGAATGTTCGTCGACCTGGAGAATGTCCAGGTGTTGTCCGGCCCGCAGGGTACCTTGTTCGGCCGCAACACGACCGGTGGCGCGGTGCTATTCCAGCCACGCAAACCCAGCAACGACTTTGAAGGTTATATCGAAGCCAGCGCCGGCAGCTATGACCTGGAAGGCGTTGAGGGTGCACTGAACATTCCAGTCATCAGCGATGTCCTGATGGTCCGCCTGGTCGGCGCTTATCAGGATCGCCGTGGATTCACCAAAGACCTGGTATGGAACAAGTGGCGCGATGATGTGCATTGGAAGTCCGGTCGGATCGGAATAACGTTCAAGCCGACCGACAAGCTCCAAAATTACCTGGTGGCCTACGGCAGCGATTCATCCAACAATGGCGCCGGCCACATCCATGGACAATTCAACATCCCGGGTCTCCTTGGGCGGCAGTCATGTACCGAGGGAACGCCAGTTCCGGGTGTGATCGCGTCGTGCGACGTCTATCGTCGTCAGACCGCCATTGCGGAGGAGATCGGTCCGCGCAGAACGCGAGGCGATCTGGATGGTTATAGCGAGATCGAAAGCTGGGGAGCGATCAATACGACCTCGTATGATCTGACAGACGAACTGACGCTGCGCAATATCATCAGTTATCAGAAGCTCAAGGATAATTATGCGACGGACCAGGACGGCACGCCGTTGCAGCAGTACGAACTCAGCCAAGGCGCCCCCGTGCCGAATTTCCCGATTCCGGGCTTCGCGGACGAGTTTGGATTGCCCCGCACTCCGGGTAACGTGTACCTGAACGGGGCACGTAGCACCTTGCCGCGCGACTACCTGGAGCAATTTACCGAGGAGCTACAACTTCAGGGAACCATGTTGGATAACCATCTGACCTTTGCCGTCGGTGGTTTCTATTACGAGGCGAAGCCGGCGGGACTTTGGGGCAATAGGTCCGTACAGTTTTGTGCCGCCGAGGTGACGGGAGGTGCATGCGCCGGGACGGCAGGCCGGGCGGGTGTGACCAACGAATCACAAGCACTCTATGGTCAAGGCACGCTGGATTTCGGTGCGGTAACGCCCGCGCTCGAAACCCTGCGGCTCACCGCGGGCTATCGTTATACCTGGGACACCA
>Ga0157380_10003414_pt1 | contig 10906 bp, 7 predicted proteins | sample S35metaG_FD_119757 | JGI IMG/M metagenome (GOLD analysis project Ga0157380, IMG submission 119757) | Switchgrass rhizosphere microbial communities from Kellogg Biological Station, Michigan, USA - S3-5 metaG | ecosystem: Host-associated > Plants > Roots > Rhizosphere > Soil | place: USA: Michigan...
GGGCGGCGCGATCGTCGGCTTTACCCCGGTGACGCTTGCCGCCGAAGTCACCTCGCGCGAGAACGCGATTACGTGGATGCCGCTGCCGCCGACGCAGAAATGGTTGAACGAGCGGCTGCTGCAAATGTTCACGGAGATGACCAACCAGCAGGACCCGCGCGTCCTGGTGCGGCTGAAGCTGGCGGGCAACTTCATCTGGGGACCTCAGCGAACGCCGAAGCTCCATCTCGATGGTGAAGTATTCGGCAAGCCGGCCGATGGCCGCGTCGACATCGGGCTGCCGAGCGGCAACGGCCGCCGCGGCGGCGATCTCGACATGTGGTTCTGGCTGTTCCGCCGGCCAAACGTCCCAGGCGTCGGGTTCTTCCCGAGCCGCGTCAGCCGGTTCTTCGCAGCCGCAGCGGGCGCAACCTCGCTCGGCAAAGAAGCCGTGCAACTCGGAATCGATCGATCAGAGGCCAACCTCCAGCGCCTGCTGCCGGCCGGCTATCAAGTCGACGCCTCGCAGCGCTTCAGTCCCAACGATGCGGCCGCGATCGCGAGGCGAAGCGGCGTCCAACGCCTGGTCGGGCTCATAAGCGATCGCCAAGATCGACTCGGCAGGTTCCTGAGCGAACGGTTGCAGGGGACGCTGCAGATCGCGGTGGCCGCCGAAGTCGTGCCCGATGCGCAGATACAGGAGCGCGTGCGGGCGATGATGGCCAACCAGGCGGGACCCGACTTCGTCATCGGTGACGAAGCACTCGCGGCGCGGCTGCAGCAGCTTCAGTTTCACACCGAGTTCATCAGATTGTAGAGAGAGATGCGGTTGAGGCGTCCGAAGTCGCGGTCATGAACTATTTCTGGATCGTGGCTGTCCAGTTGAGTACGACGGTGAGCGGCGCCACACGGGACTGCTGAGGCGTCGCGCTGACCAAGAATCGCTTTCCATCTTTCGTAACGGCGTACCTCTGTTGGGAGGCGCCTGCTTGTATCAAGGTTGGGAAGAGAGCCTGCGGTACGCCAGCGTTGAATTGATCGGTCGCGTCGATCGGCACCGCCATCATGTTCCCGTCCGCGCCGACGTAAAACAATTCCCTGCCGTCCGCTCGCCAGACCGGTCGGCCGCCGCCTTCCCTTGATATTTGGTATTTCCCGCCGCTGCCTGGAAACGGTTGAACGACGACGTTGCCCTGGCCGGTTTCGTTGGTCGTGTATGCGATCCACCGAACATCTGGAGAGAACACGGCGCCTGTCTCTTGGGAGGGCGTTTCTACGAGCGGAAACGGTTTGCGATCGCCCGACAACGGCAGGATCCAGACATCGGATGAGCCAGAGGACGTCGATGTATAAGCGATGAAACGCCCGTCTCGCGACCAGTCGCTTGGCGCGATCTGAAGACTGCTTGGGTCATCGAGGAGTGATTCATCGGCCGTTCGGGTGATCAATTGCTGACGTAACGAAACCTTTCCGGATCGCTGGCGCTGGAACGCGATGCGCGTGCCATCTGGGGACCACACCGGCGACTCATCGGTTCCCGGATCGAATGTCCAGCGTGATGGAACGTTTCGAGCGATGTCGATGATCCAGATGTCGCGGTTGAGCGGACTCCCGGTTGCCAGTCCGACGGCGACGCGGCGTTCATCTGGTGAGAGCGCGAGGCTGAGGTACGGAGCCGCGTCGCCCACTGTCGCGACAGCCCGGCCCGTGCGATCAAGCCATGTCAACCGCTCGGCCGCACGTGGGTCGTTTTGGCCGTACACCAGGGCGCCATCCTGCGAGACCGACGCGCCCACGTAGCGGCTTCCCTCCCAGCTGACGTGCTCGACGATCGGGAACGCATCGCCCTTCGTTTGACGCGTTTCCAGATCGAACGGCTGCGCCATGAGGGACTCGTCGCGGCGGAACAACAGATAGCCGTCGGCGTACGACACCGAGGAATCAGCCTCGAACAGCGTGGTGGCCGCATCGGCCGGGTCGAGGGAGGCCACTCTGACCACACCGGCCTTCAACGCGGGGCAGCAGGTCCCCGTGATCGCGGTGTAGAGGAAGTGACGGCCATCGGGCAGAAAGTAGGGCCACCGATGGCTCGTCTCGCCGGTCGCCGGATCGAGGGTCGTGACGACGGCCGGTGCCCCGCCGGCGCTCGAGACGCGTAGGACAGCCGTGATATTCGATGGCGTGAAGAGGATTACGTTGTCGCGATTCCACGTCCCGCCGCGGCCGCCCGTCGCGTCAGCGAGCTCCGTTGTGGGCCCGCCGGCGATCGCGACCTTCTTCAGCTTGCCCGCCGCGAAGAACCCGATGAACCGGCTGTCAGGCGACCAGAAAGGAAAGGCCCCGCCTTCGGTGCCCGGAATCGGGCGTGCGGCCAACGAGGCGACTGGTCGCAGCCAAATCTCGTACGCGGATTTGGCGCGCGCAACGAACACGACGTGGCGTCCGTCGGGAGACACCGCCACTTGAGTGGCGATGCCCGTTCCTCCACCCCCAGGGGTGCCAAACGACGCGTTCTCGGGCGCCGCGATCGTGAACTGCACCGGCGCTGCCGCGGGCGCGACCGCGCCGGAGCGGCGCAATGCGAGGATGGAAACGGCGAACAGCACCAGTCCGATAGCGAATACGCCGGCGGATGTCCACGGCTGCGCGCGCTGCCAAAGCGTCAACGTACGCGCCGCAGGCACGCTGAGTTCTTCCGGCGCGCCGCTGAGCAATTCCTCGATCTGAAGGCGCGCCTCGCCGATGTCGCGCATCCGCGCCTTCGGATCCTTTTTCAGGCAGCGCATGAGCAACCGTCGAAGCCCCGCAGGCGTCGGCGCCGGGAGGGCACTCCACTCGGCCTCTTTCGTCAAGACCGACGCCAGCGTGAGGGAGATGTCGTCACCCACAAACGGCCGGCGGCCCGTCAGCATCTCGAAGACGACGATGCCAAACGCCCAGATATCGGCGCGTCTGTCCACCGGTTTCCCCCGCGCCTGCTCTGGACTCATGTAGGCGGCCGTTCCCAGAATCATTCCCGCATGCGTCATGGCCGGCGTCGTAATGGTCGGGGACTGCGACACATCCCTCGAGGCAGACGGCGGATCCATGGCTTTCGCCAGGCCAAAGTCCAGCACCTTCACCGTGCCGTCGGGACGGACCTTGACGTTCGCGGGTTTCAGATCGCGGTGGACGATCCCGTGCTCGTGCGCGGCTTCAAGCGCCTCCGCGATCTGCCGGGCGATGGGCAGGACTTCGTCGAGTGGGATCGCGCCTTGTGCGATGCGCTCCGCGAGTGTTGGCCCTTCGACGAGCTCCATCACAAGCGCTTTCACGCCATCTGATTCTTCGAGGCCGTGGATGCCCGCAATGTTCGGATGGCTGAGCGAGGCGAGCACTTCCGCTTCGCGCTGAAACCGCGCCAGCCGATCGGCATCACCTGCGAGCGACGGCGGTAAGACCTTGATCGCGACCTGGCGTTTGAGCTTTGTGTCGGTCGCCCGATACACCTGGCCCATTCCGCCCTCGCCAAGCAGCGCGATCACTTCGTAGGCCCCGAAGTTCTCGCCTACCACCAGCGCGTCTCCTTGGCTTCGGCGAGACCGCGCAGTAGCTCGCGTCGGGAGCACTTGACGCGAGCGGAGGCGGGCCCACCCACGCCGATCTGCGCGGTGACCTCATACGGGCCGAGGAGCGTGCCGGGAGTGATGGCCAACGGTGACGTGAGTATACGGGCACAGCGGGGAGTGCGGAGCCATCAGACTCGACGACGGCTGGACGGGACTTGGAGGTTTTCAGAGGCAGAGCCAGTGAGCAAACTACAATCGGCCCCGTGATCGATACAGGCTTCGACTGGATGTTGGCGCCGCTGGTGGTGTGTTCGTTCTTGGTGGGCTATGACTTGGGCGGCGGTGTGCGGCGAAGCTGGCTGCACGCCCTGACGTTCGCGGTGCTCTTTTCGCCGACGATCTACGTGATCATCGACATGGAGTATCCGCGGGTCGGCCTCATCCGCGTCACCGCCATGGATCGCGTGTTAGAGGATGTGCGCGATTCCATGCGATAGCGGCGCACGGGTCAAGGGCGGCCCTGCGACGCCGGCACGGGAATCATGTCGAAACGATCCGCAAGAGCAGCCCGCTCCTCTTTCGTGCCGTTGCGCAGCGTCAGTTCCTGCATGGCCTCGAGAAATTGTTCGAAGCCGCCCGGATGATGCATGACCAGGAGAGTGGCGTCGTCGCTGCTTGCGTTGTGAAAACCATGGATCGTGCCTCGCGGGACAAACACGAACGTGCCGGCTGGAGCGGTCTGGCTCTCATCGCCGAGACGCATCACCACTTCGCCCTCGAGCACGTAGAAGAACTCGTCGCGTCCGCGATGGTAGTGCGGTCCGGCGCCGACCGTCCCGGGCGGCACTCGCCCTTCCCAGACTGTACAGAGGCCACCGGTTTCGGCTGGCGAGGCCTTGACCATCACGCCCGTCCCAGCCGATCCGACTGGAATGAACCGCCCCGCGCCTGGCGCCACCACGATTGCCTTCATGGCGACGAAGTATAAGGTAGGGCTTGGGAGCGGCTGTTGACGAGCGCAAACCGCCAGCTCTTCTGCACGATTTCAGCACCGCGAGTCGCCCGCAGCGGTTAGATTGCGTTCGTTGAGGTAGCGATCACCTTGAAGACTGATGGCGAATTAGCGGAGGTCGTCGTGAAGAAACGGTACGTAGTCCTTCTAATCGTGGCGGTCGTCGCCGCCGTGGCAGCGCCGGTCCTGAACAAGAAGCTCGACGAATTCCGAGTCGTGCTGCCCGCGATCGACCGGCCGCCTGAAGTGCTGAAGCTCGATCAGAACTGGACCGATGCGCAGAGGCAGCAATTTCATCACACGCCGCAAGGAACGCGGCTGATTCCGGCCGACTGGTTCAAGGCGCTCGAGCAGCCGTGCTTTTCCCCGTTCGGCTGCGGCAAGTTCGCCGATCCCGCATACCTCAGTCGCTTTGGCTTCATCCCCAGCCACGCTGACGCGTTGAACCCGGATGGACTGCCGGTCGGCTTTGCGATCGACAAGGATTTCGTCGATCCGATCGACAAGAGTGCCGCACCGGTCGTCGGGCTCAACTGCGCCGCGTGCCACACCGGAGAGCTCCACTACGGGAAGTACGCAGTGGTGGTGGAAGGCGGGCCCGCGATGATCGAAGTGGCCGCGTTCCAGAAAGCGCTCGGACTCGCGCTGGGCTTCAACACGACGTTTCCGTTCAAGTACGGCCGCTATGGGCGATTCGAGCGAAACGTGCTGGGACCGAATGCGACCGACGAGCAGAAGGCCGAGCTCGGCCGCCGCGTCGACGCGTTCGTGAGCGCCGCGCGCCACCAGGCCGATGTCACCAAGGAGCGCAAGATCTACGACAACCCGGCCGGCTTCATGCGGACCGATGCGCTCACCCGCATCGGGAATCAGGTCTTTGCCTCCAACACCAACATCGACGACAACTACGCCGTGGCGGACTCGCCCGTTCGCTTTCCGCAGATCTGGGACGCGTCGTGGTTCAACTGGGTGCAGTACAACTCGTCGATCGCGGATCCGCTGGCGCGCAACATCGGCGAAGCGTTGGGCGTCCGCGCGGTCGCCAAGCTCTATGGGCCGGCCGCGGGCGAATTCGAAAACTCCATCAACATGGCCGGCTTGCGCGAGCTCGAGAATCTGCTCTCCGGCCCGAGTCCGTTCAAGGGACTCGCGTCGCCGAAATGGCCGTCGGTGTTTCCCGCGCTGGATCCGCAGAAGGTCTCGGCTGGCGCCGCGCTCTACAAGGAGAACTGCCAGCGCTGTCACTTGCCGCCGCTGCGGGATCTCTCGGCGGAGTACGAGAAGCTGGCGTACGACAAGGAACATCAGCCGGCGAACTGGTGGCAGAGCAAGAACGGAAGTTGGTACCTCCAGGTGGTCGACATCCCGCTCGAGTTCATCGGGACCGATCCGCGTCAGGCGACGGACTTCATGAACCGCAAGGCAAGCTCGGGCGACCTCGGGAAGGGTGTCGTATCCGCCAGTGTCGGATTGGACCTGGTGACGAGGGGCATCGCGGACCGCTTCTTCCGGCTACAGAAGATCAGCGCCGAGGATCAGATCGTGTGGGCCGGTGGCCGCGATCCCGCGGATCCGCGCATCCGCGCCGAACTGATCTACAAGGCGCGCCCGCTGAACGGCATCTGGGCCGTCGCGCCGTATCTGCACAACGGATCGGTGCCCACGCTCGATGCGTTGCTATCGCCGGACGACTCGGCGCGGCCGCGGACGTTCTGGATGGGCAGCAAGCAATTCGATCCGGTCAACGTGGGGTACTCCGGTGTGGAGATCAAGGGCGCGACGCTCTTCGACACGACGCGCCCGGGTAACGCGAATACCGGCCACCGGTTCAAGGACGGCCCGCGCGGCAAGGGTGTCATCGGCCGCGCGCTGACGGCCGAGGAGCGCGCGCAGATCATCGAGTTCCTCAAGTCGCTCTAGGCCGTCACACAGCCAGCGGTTTCAGGTCGTAGCAACGCGCCAGGTCGTTGATGTTCGCGCGGAGCACGCTCCAATAGCGCTCCGCCTGCGACCCGTATTTGCCGCGCGTCAGGACCTGGTTGATCTTCCGCGCATCGTCCATGACATTTTCCACCTGTGCCTTCGTCTCCAGGTACCTGTCGGTGGCGTCGAACTTGCGCCGCAACCGATTCGTCGATCCGTTCAAGTCCGACAGCGCATCGTCCAACTCGTCCTTCTTCTCGCGCGCCGCTTCTTTCTGCGGCTCGGTTGTCGTTTTACCCCGGGCGCGCCCGGAATTCTGGCCTTCCTTGCCCTGGGTTCGTCCCTCCTCGACCCGCTTTTCCGACCACTTCCGAAATTCATCGACGCCGTCTTCCACTTTACGGATGCGATCGGCGACCTGTGGCTTCGTGAACGCCAGCTGCGCAGATGCCAGTCCGCTCACGACCAGGCACGCGGCGATTGTGCCGACGACGATTCTTGTTGTTTTCATAACGCCTCCACACCTCCGGTAGAACGGAGATCCTCCATCGTTCGCACGCCGACGAAGGAGTCCAAGCCTTCGCGTGTGTTCTTGAGCACTGGGTAGGGCAAGTACCGTACCGAGCAGATCACCGAAAGTTGTCGAGCCGCATGAGGTCGGATTCGAATCGCACCAACTTCGTCGCCAATGCCCAGCGCCCGTCGCGGGACGCCGTCATGTGCGTGTAGATACCCGGTATTCGAAATCCCAGCCGCCCGATGCGCGTAATTCGCCGGTCGCTGAACCGGTACGCATCAATCGCATCGAAGTCCCGCTCGCGGGCGACGAACACGATGCCGGTATCCGTGACCGACCACAAGAACGGCCAGATGTGTTCGAGCACCACTTCCTCGTCTCCGCCAGCGATCGGTACGCGCATCAGCCTGGCGTCGATCGGTGCGCCTCCTGGAGGACGGTCGAGATAAAAGAGGTAGTGGCCGTCCGACGATTCCTGCGGCTGGAAGCCGCCGTTGCGGGTCATTCGGATGGCTTCGCCTCCATTAGGAGAAATACGCCAGGTGTCCGGCTTCACTCCTCCACGTGTCGACGCGAAATAAATCCACTGCCCGTCCCGCGACCACGCCGGCACTCCATCTATCGACGGTTCGGTGGTCAATCGACGCAAGTGCCCCCCATCCGCCCCGACGAGGTAGACGTCGGTATTGCCGGACACTGCTGCTTCGAACGCGATCCTCGTGCCGTCCGGCGACCAGTCACCGAGCATCACTCCAGCGGCGCCTAGCGACGTGACTTGCTGAAGGCCGCTCCCATCGCGTTCGGCGACCCAAACCTCCGAGTCTCCTGAACGGAGCGACGCGAACGCAATCCGGCTGCCGTCCGGCGAGAATCGGGCCGAACCTTCGATGCGAGTCGAATTCGAAAAGGGCTGCGACTCGAGGGCGTCTTTCACAAGGTGAGCGTCGAGATTCATCAGATGAAGGTCGACGTCGCGGGCGATTGTCTGAAACACAAGGCGTGCTGGATGTCCCAGCATCGGCCTCGAGATTGACGGATACCTTGCCGCCGTTGGGATGTCGGCAATCGGCAATCCTCGAGCAGGTGTCGCGCCGGTTGCGGGGATTCGCCAGAGCCGGCTCGCTGTCGGCTCGTCGACCGAATAGACAATCTCCCGGCCATTGGGCGTCCACGACACCCCGTCGATGATGCCGTTCCAGTTCGAGAGCCGCCGCGGTTCGCCGCCATCCATTGGTACGACGTACAGGTCCGCGATTCCTACCTTCTCATAGCGGATGAACGCAAGCGTGCTGCCGTCCGGTGAGACTTCGAACTTCCAGTCTCCAGCGCCGACGGGGGCCTGTGTCAGACGGCGACGCTCGAGTGTGTCCAGGAAGACCCGGTAGATGCCAAAGGGACCGGTATCTCCTTCCCGGTCGCGGATCAGAACCGACTTCGAGTCGCCAGCCCACGCGACTTGAGTGCCCGAAGCCGATACTTGGCGTTCGGCGCCGCCGAGCTGCGACATGGTAAAGACACCGCGTACGTCGCGGACGAAGGCGATGCTGTGTCCGTCAGGCGACCAGGCCGGGCTGAACTCCGAGTCCGGCGTTGCCGTCAATCGCCGGAGCGCTTCGCTCTCCACGGCTTTCACATAGATATCTGTCGCGGCGGTTTCGGCATCGCCCGACCACGAGAACGCGACGAGGTTGCCGTCCGGGGACAACGCAGGGGCTCCCTCCACGCCTGGATACGAAGCTAAGGGAAGCAGCAGGGCTGGACCACTCACTGGCCTGAATGTGCGCCAGAAAAAAGCGGAGGCGATGACCGCGGCGATGACCGCCACAGCGGCGAGGGCGATTCTTGCGCGATTGAAGGTTGGAAGCGGCGTTTGCAGCGGCTCCGGAGCAACGAACTGCTGCGGCTCCGGAGGAACCGAAGGAGCCGCGTGGGGGAGCGAGGCGGCAGTCCCTTCGAAGATCGGTACATAGCTGCCCTTCGGCAGCGAGATGACGACGGGATCGGATCGGCCCTCGTAGTACTCGCGCAGTTTGTCGCGGAGGCGCCTGGCGTCCACACGAACGACGGGATCGGTACCGCCGTCGAAGTCGGTTCCCTTGCCGTACAACTCATTCGCGAGAACCGATTCCTTGAGTGAATGGCCCTGCCCGGCCAGTCGTTGTTCGACGATGAAGGAGAGGAAGCGCCGTAGCTGCTGCGAGCGGGAAAAGACTTCGCTCGCGAGGATTCTCTCGAGCTGGGCGCGGACGATCGAGTCCGGTAGTTCCGAGGGCATCGGACGCTCCGTGCGAATGATTCGGAGTGTACAACGGTGCTCGTGAACACTACATCAGCCCGTTTCCTGAGGTAGAACACCGTAGAGATCTGGCGCCACCTCGCTACCTGCCTCACAGTCTGGCCACATCAAGAGGAGGCGCCATGGCTCGAACACATCAACTGGCTGCGTTGGGCATCACGATTGCGCTCGCGCTCAGCAGTGGCAGCAACGTATCTCTGTCGAATGTGCGCGCCCAGGACGAGCTTGGCGCCAAGCTCGACGGGAAGAAGCTCTTCGACAAGGAAACGTTCGGCGGCAATGGGCGAACGTGCCTGACATGCCACAGCAAGGAGACGGGTACTTTCGGCTTGTCCGACGTGCAGCGGATCATCGACAAGGCGGATCCTGACGACGCGTTCTTGATCCACGACGCGCTCGACGACGATGGAATCGGCAAAACGCGGATTCAGACGCACGGAACCATCCGCGTCACAATTCCGCTGCCGCCGTGGCTCTCGCTCGATGATGATCCTGGGGCGACAGAGGTCAGTGTATTTCGCGGCACTCCATCGACCCGGAACACACCCGCGCTCGATCCGGTTCTGAACCACGACGGGCGCGCGCACACCGTGCAGGAGCAGGCACGTGAAGCGATTCACGGCCATTACCAGAACACCATCGAACCGACGGCAGCCGAGCTCGATGCCATCGCGGAATTCCAGCGAAGCGAACCGCGCTTCTTTTCCTCGCCCGCGCTCAAGAGATTCGCCGCGACCGGAGCGCCACCTGAATTGCCCCCTGGAATTACGCCCGCCGAGCAGCGAGGACGCACGTTCCTCGTCGACGCGCCCTTCAATCCTCCTTCCAAGAGGGGCATCTGCGCCCTCTGTCATAGCGGTCCGATGTTGAACATGGTCAACCAGGCGCATTCGAGCTTCTCCAACGGCAGCCCTCCGGTGGGAGCCCGATTCATCAACACGGGTGTGACGATCGTCAATGCACCCAACAATCCGGTCCGGACGTGGATCGTCAACGACCGTATCAACCCAGTGGCGACGATCCTGTCGCCCGATGTCGGGCTACTTCTTGACCCCACTCCGGCGACGCCTCCGCCGAACGTCATTCCGCGCGCGTTCTTTGCGGGGCTGTTCAAGATCCCCACGCTCTGGGGAGTTGCGGACACTGCGCCCTATTTCCACGACAACGGCGCGAAGACGTTGCGGGATGCTGTTGCTCACTATCAGCGGTTCTTCAACTTCACGGAAGAGCAGGACCCGGTTGGTTCGCGGTCCCTCGGCGGTCGCGTCACGCTGACAGACGGCGACGTCGACGACATCGTCGCGTATTTGCAGCTTCTGGGTGGGAACCGCTAAGTAAGTCAGTGAGGAAAGAGGGCGAACTTCTTGACACGTGGCTACCCGTTCAGTAAACCCTCTCTGAACGGGTGTCATGACGGACCTCGCCACACTGCAGCGCGGGCGGAAGTCGTTCGAGCAACGGGCGTGGGCCGAATCGTATCGGCTGCTCGAAGCCGCCGATCGTGACGTAGCGCTCGAATCCGATGATCTCGAGCGGCTCGCGATCGCGGCCCACCTGGTGGGCCGGGATGCCGAGTGTGAGACCGTCACCGCACGCGCGCATCAGGCCTTCCTCGATCGCGGAGACCGTGA
>Ga0157380_10003415_pt1 | contig 10904 bp, 12 predicted proteins | sample S35metaG_FD_119757 | JGI IMG/M metagenome (GOLD analysis project Ga0157380, IMG submission 119757) | Switchgrass rhizosphere microbial communities from Kellogg Biological Station, Michigan, USA - S3-5 metaG | ecosystem: Host-associated > Plants > Roots > Rhizosphere > Soil | place: USA...
AGTCGACGTCGTTGATCGACCAGCCGGCCTTCTTCAAGACCTTGCGTGTCGCTTCGACTGGCGTCATCAACAACATCTTCGGCGCCAGACCGCTCGTGGCTTGCGCGACGATGCGGGCGATCGGCGTGACGTTTGTCGCCTTCATCCTGTCTTCGGCCATGACGACCAGTGCCGCGGCGCCATCGTTGACGGGTGGCGCGTTGCCCGCCGTCACCGAGCCGTCCTTCTTGAATGCGGGCTTGAGCGCGCGCAGCACATCCGCGGTCGTGTCGCCGCGCACCGATTCGTCCTTGTTGAAAACGATCGGGTCGCCCTTCTTCTGCGGGATTGTCACGGGCAGGATCTCGGCGGTGAACTTGCCTGAAACCTGGGCGGCTGCCGCCTTCTTGTGGCTGTCCGCGGAGTACTGATCCTGTTGATCGCGCGTCACCTTGTAGACGTCCGCGACGGTCTCGCCGGCGTTGCCCATGTGCCAGTTTTCGAACGGGCACCACAAGCCGTCGTGAATCATCAGGTCGACGACCGACCCGTGTCCCATGCGCAGACCTTCGCGCACTTTCGGGATGATGTAGGGACAGTTGCTCATCGACTCCATGCCGCCCGCGACCGCGATGTCGATATCGCCGGTCTGGATCCCCTGCTGCGCGAGCATCACCGCCTTCAGTCCCGATCCGCATACCTTGTTGATGGTGAGTGCGCCAACATGATCCTTGAGCCCGCCCTTGAGCGCGGCCTGCCGGGCCGGCGCCTGGCCGACGCCGCCCGAGACGACGTTGCCCATGATGCATTCGTCGACGATGGCGGGATCGATTCCCGCGCGCGCGACCGATTCGCGAACAACCATCGCGCCGAGCTCGGGCGCGGTGAAATCCTTCAAGGTGCCCAGGAACTTTCCCGTCGGCACACGAACGGCACTCACGATAAATGCGTTGCGCATGATGCTTCAATTCTATCGGTTCCAGAGGGTTCCACGGTTCCAAGGGTTCCACGGTTTCGTTCTATCGGGGTACCAGACGTTCTGGGTACGCGGAACCGCATTCAGAACGACGCCCCTTGGAACTGTGGAACCGTGGAACTGTGGCACCCCGAGTTAGTTCTCATCGTACGAGATTCGCTTGATGGCCGAGTCGCCGAGATAGTGGGCGAGGCGGGAGCGGATGAGGCCGACGGACTGGCGTACGCCATCGAGCCACGCGGGTGAGTCGGCGCGCAGATACAGCGTCCCGTCCGAGCCAAGGCGAACCGACGTTGCCTTGGCCATCGCCGGACCGACAGTCAGCCGCCAGGCGAAGGTCACCTTGTCGTCGGTCAGAGGCGCCTTGCGGATGACTTCCGCCACGACAGCCGGCATGACCTGATTGGCCTTGATCACAACGCGATCGTAACAGATGATTTGCCAATGAAAATCGTAAAGGTCAGCGCATGGGGAGCGGCGGTGATGGCGGTGGCGGTGGCGACGCTTTCTGGCGCGCCGGCCGGCGGACCGGTGAAATTCGAGGCCCACGACATCGATCCGAAACTGCCGGGTGCGTATGCGGTCAACATCGCCGACTTCAACAATGACGGCAAGCTCGACGTGATCGCCAATTCACTCGGCGTGCGGGAGCTGGCGTGGTACGAGAATCCGACGTGGGAGCGCCACGTCATCGTGTCTGACACGATGCAGATCGTCAACCAGGCGCCGGCGGACATCAACGGCGACGGCATTCCCGAGCTCGCATTTCAAAGCTCGTTCGCGATGCAGGCGGCGAAGAGCGAAGGCCTGAACTGGATCGCGCGTTCGCAGGGACCGGGCCAGCCGTGGAAGGCGGAGAAGGTTGACACCTTCCCCACGTCGCATCACATCGTCTGGGCCGATCTCGACGGCGACGGCAAGAAAGAATTGATCAATGCGCCGCTGATTGGCCCGGCGAGCCTCGCGCCTACCTACGATCAGGATAAGGCGCCGGTGTTCTGGTATGACCAGGGCGGATGGAAGCGTCACACCATCACCGATTCGATTCCGGGGATCATCCATCGCGTCCGCCCCGTGAAGTGGGACAGCGGCAATCGCGAGCAGATCCTCGTCGCAAGTTTCGAGGGCATCGTCATGTATCGCGCCACCGGCAGCGGTGATGCGATGAAGTTCGAGAAGGTCGTACTGTCGAAGGGACACGAAGAAAAAGCGCCGCGTCTTGGCGCGAGTGACGTCGGCGTCGGCATGCAGGACGGCAAGCGCTTCTTTGCGTCGGTCGAGCCGTGGCACGGCAACGAAGTGGTCGTCTACACGGGCAGCGGCACGAACTGGATTCGTCGAGTGATTTACGACAAGGTCGCGTCGGGCCACGAGATCGCCGTCATCGATCTGAATGGCGATGGCCGCGACGATCTTGTGGCGAACGACAACGCGCGCGGCGCGACCCCGAACAATCCCAATGCGCCGACAGGTGGCGTGCACGTGTTTTTTGCGCCGGACGATGCGGCGAAAGGTGAGTGGACTTACCTGCGCCTCGAGGACAAGCTCGGGATGAACAGCTGCGTTGGTGTCGACATCAACAAGGACAAGCGCAACGATCTCGTCTGCGGCGGCGCCGGCGGCGTCGTTCGCTGGTATGAAAACAAAGGGAAGTAGCATCCGCCTTTAGGCGGATTGTTCCTACGTGTTGATTCTCGCCAGCCGCTCGCCGCGGCGATCCGAACTGCTCAACGCCGCCGGCATCTCGTTCGAGGTGCTGGCGGCGGACATCGACGAAACCCCTCATCCCAACGAAGCGCCGGACGCGTACGTGGAGCGCCTGGCGATCGAGAAGGCGCGTGCCGTGGCGGCGATGCGCCCCGGCGCTCGGGTGCTTGGCGCCGACACGACCGTGACGATCGACGGAGAAATTCTCGGCAAGCCCGTTGATGAGGCGGACGCAATGCGGATGTTGCGGCTGCTGAGCGGCCGCCCGCACGAGGTGCACACCGGCGTCGCATTGGTCAGCGCGGGCGGCGTTCGGTCCGCCGTGGACACGACGCGCGTCTGGTTCTCGTCGATGACAGACGAAGACATCTCGTGGTACGTCGCGACCGGCGAGCCCGTCGATCGCGCCGGCGCCTATGCCATCCAGGGGTTTGCGTCGCGATTCATCCCCCGGATCGAGGGCTCGTACAGCAATGTTGTAGGGTTGCCGGTCGCTCTGGTCAGTAGTATTCTCAGAGAGGGTTAACTCCAACACTATGAAGAACAAAGGCTTGAAAATCGGTTTGACGAGCCTCGTGCTCGTGTTGACCTTCGGCGCATTGCTCTACACGACGATGGCCGAGGGCACCGAGTACTACAAGCACGTCGATGAAGTAATGACGCAGCCCGACCAGTGGTACGGCAAGAAGCTGCAGCTTCATGGGTTCGTGGTTCCGGACTCGATCATGAAAAAGCCGAACTCGCTGGACTACTGGTTTCAGGTCCAGAGCAACGGCCAGACTGTGAGCGCGACCTACACCGGCGTCGTGCCCGACACGTTCAAGAGCGATTCGGAAGTCGTGCTGAAGGGCACGCTGTCGTCGCAGGGCTTCTCCGTGCAGCCCAACGGCGTGATGGCGAAGTGCCCGTCGAAGTACGAAGCCAAGCCGGGGAGCGCGCCGCCCTCCGGGAAATACTAGGAGGCCGCAGGTGGCCTCCCTCGGCGCGCTCCTTCTGCTGCTCGCATTCGTGACCGCGGGGTACACGGTGGCGGCCGCCGTCACCGGGGCGCGCCGCCGCAACACCCGCCTCATTGAAAGCGCCATCGGCGCGTTCTACACCATCGCGGCGATCATGACCGTCGCCTCCGGCGTCATCATCTACGCGTTCGTTGCCGGCGATTATTCGATCCGCTACGTGCGGCGGTATTCCGACAGCGTCCAGCCGCTCTTTTACAAAATCACGTCGTACTGGGGCGGTCTCGACGGCTCGGTGATGTTCTGGGTCTTCCTGCTGTCGGTCTTCGGCACGGTCGCGGTGAAGGTGAATCGCGAGCGTCACCGCGAGCTCATTCCATACGTCGTGGCGGTGATCGCAACGGTCGAGATGTTCTTTCTCTTCCTGATGGTGATTCACAACAACCCGTTCACGACTTACCTGACGGAGTCGCCGACCGACGGCCGCGGACTCAATCCGCTGCTGCAGAACTTCTACATGGCGATTCATCCGCCGACGATGTATCTCGGCTTCGTCGGTTTGACGATCCCGTTCGCCTTCGGCATGGCCGCGCTCTTCACCGGGCACCTCGATGACTCGTGGCTGCGCGCTGTCCGCCGCTGGACCATGTTCTCGTGGTTCTTCCTGTCGCTCGGCCTGACGCTCGGCATGATCTGGGCGTACGAAGAGCTCGGATGGGGCGGCTACTGGGGATGGGATCCGGTCGAGAACGCCGGCATGTTGCCGTGGTTCACAGCCACCGCATTCCTGCATTCGGTGATGGTCCAGGAACGGCGCGGCATGTTGCGCGTCTGGAACGTCACCCTCGTCATCATCACGTTCCTGCTGACCATCGTCGGCACGTTCCTCACGCGATCGGGTGTCGTCCAGTCGATTCACGCGTTCGGAGAGGATCCGGAGCTGGCGCGTTACTTCGTCATCTTCATGGTGTCGACGATCGTGTTCTGCTTCGGCTGGGTGATTTACCGGTTGCCGCTCCTCAAGGCGCGCCACGAGCTCGACTCGTGGGTGTCGAAGGAGGCGGCGTTCCTCGCGAACAACTGGATCCTGCTGTTCTCGGCGATGTTCGTGCTGTTTGCGACGCTGTTTCCGACGATCACCGAAGCCATCAACGGCGAACGCCTGACCGTGGGGCCGCCGTTCTTCAACCGATGGATGGTGCCGATCGGCCTCATCCTCTTGCTGCTGACCGGCGTCGGCCCGTTGCTGGCGTGGCGCAAGTCGACGGTCGCAAACCTGCGTGAGCAGTTCATGTGGCCGGTCCTCTCCGGGCTCGTGGCTGGCGGCGTCCTGGTGGCTCTGGGCGTGCGCGTCTGGAGCTCGGGCCTCTGCTTCGCGTTGTCGGCGTTTGTTGCGGGCACGCTGACACAGGAAATGATTCGCGGCGCCAACGTTCGACGCGGCATGACGGGGACGGATCTCCTGACGGCGATGATCGGCCTCGTGTCGCGCAACCGGCGCCGTTACGGCGGCTACATCGTCCACGCCGGCATCGTTTTGATCTTCCTCGGGTTCGCGGGTGAAGGCTTTAGCCGTGATCAGCAACTGCTGCTCAAGCCTGGCCAGGAACAGGCCGTCGGCGACTACACGATTCATCTCGACGCGATTCGCGTGACCGACGACGGGCAGAAGCAGATGGTCACCGGTCATATCACCGTCAAGGACGCCAAGGGTGAGGTGATCGAGCAGATGCGGCCGGCGAAGTGGTACTTCCGCAAGCACGAGGAAGAGCCGACGACGGAAGTCGCGATTCGGCGCTCGTTTGCCGAGGATCTTTACATCGTGATGCCGGCGTTCGAGGTTGAAGAGCAGACGGCGAGCGTCGAAGTGCACATCAACCCGCTCGTCAACTGGGTGTGGTTTGGCTTCGGCATTCTCGCGATTGGCACCGGCATCGCGCTCCTGCCGGAAGCATCCTTGTCGTTTGCGGCGGCCAAGTTGCCCGCCGAGGTTGTGACCGCGTCTGTGCTGCTCCTGTCGATTCTGCTCTCGAGCGGCGCCGCGTTTGCGCAGCACGTCGAGACCGGCCAGGATCCGCGCCTGCAGCTGGTGTCGAAACAAGCGCGCGAAGTGGCCCATAAGCTCGCGTGCTGGTGCGGCGGCTGTTCGCGATTGCCGGTGGGGCAGTGCTCGTGCGGCATGTGCGCGCTCGAGCGATCGAACATCGACGGGATGCTGAAGGAAGGCAAGAGCGAGGATCAGATTCTTCAGTATTACGTCACCACTTATGGTGGCAATCAGGTGCTGAGCGAGCCGCCGACCAGCGGATCCGGCAGCGTGGTCTGGGCGATGCCGATCGTGGTCGGTGTTGGCGGCTTCCTCACCATCGCGTACCTGGCGATGCGCTGGTCGCGCCGTCCGTCGTTTGCCGGCGCGGCGGGCGTCGAAGACCCCGAAATGGCCGCTCGCCTTGACGACGAACTCAGAAATCTTGACTGAAGATAAGGAACCGTTCCTCCAGCCCTGGCAATTCTTCCTGCTGGGAGGAATGCTGGCTGCCACGGCGACGGTGATCGTCGCGACGGGGCAGTCCCCGGCGAACATTGTCATCCTCAGCTTGACGGTCGTGTCGGTCAGCTTTGTCGGCCTCGGCGCGTACCGGATGCTGTCGCCGCTGGTATCCGATCAGCCCGAGGCCCCGATGACCATCGGCGGGCGCACGCGCGTCGCACTCGAGCGCGAGAAGACCCTGGTGCTCCGATCGATCAAGGAGCTCGAGTTCGATTTCGCGATGGGCAAGATCGCAAAGCCGGACTTCGACGAAATGTCAGGCAGGCTGCGCGCCCGCGCGCTCGGCTTGATGCGACAGCTCGACGCCGGCGGCGGATACAGGGAGCAGATCGCGAAAGAGGTTGAAGAGCGTCTTGCCGATCCGTCCATCCGCCTCAAGGCGGACACCACAGAGCGGCACGCCACAGGCCTCTGCTCAGATTGCCGAACGCAGAACGATCCCGATGCGAAGTTCTGCAAAAATTGCGGGTCGAAGCTGTGAAAAGGAACCTGCCACATTTTTACGGCTGGCGTAATTGGCTGATCGTCTTTTTGATTGCCGTTCCTGCGTACGCCCAGGTCAACATGCCCGATCCATCCGCGATCGCGGGCACGCCGCTGCCGGCGCCTGAACTTCCGGATCGCACCGTCACCGTTCGCGTCGTACGCGAGCGAATGGGCAACAACATCGCAGGCCAGGCGGTGACGCTCAAGGTCGGTTCCGCCTCCCGCAGTGCCACGACCGACGAACAGGGCCGCGCGCAATTCGACGGGCTGGCGGCCGGCACTTCGGTGCAGGCAACAACCACCGTCGATGGCGAGACGCTGACCTCACAGGCGTTTTCCGTTCCCGAGAAGGGCGGCGTGCGCGTTGCGCTGATTGCCGGGATCGCCGCCGCGGCAGCCAAAGCGAAGGCGGAAGCCGATACGGCTGCGAACATGCCGGCGCGGCAGGGCGTCGTCGAGATTGGGCCCGAGTCGCGCATCATCGTCGAATACCAGGACGACAACCTGACCGTCTTCTACCTCCTCGAGGTCCTCAACAATGCGCGGACGCCGATTGATATCGGCGGCCCGTTGCTGATCCGACTGCCGACCGGCGCCGCCGGCGCCTCGATGATGCAGGGGTCGTCGCAGCACGCCAGTGCGAAGGGCGACATGTTGACGATTACCGGGCCCTTCCCTCCGGGCAAGACCGTCGCCCAGGTCGGATTCTCGCTGCCGAAGGCCGGCGCGAATTACACCCTTCGGCAGACGTGGCCCGCGGCGTTGTCGCAGGTCTTCGTCGGCGTCGAGAAGATCGGCAACATGCAGGTGGCGTCGCCGCAGCTCACCGACGTCCGCGAAATGAATTCCGATGGCCAGCCGTTCATCATGGCGACGGGGCCGCGCCTGAATGCCGGTGAGACGCTGGTGCTCAATCTCACGGGCCTGCCGTCACACAGCGACACACCGCGGAACGTTGCCTTGATCGCGGTGGTGGTCATGTTCGCCATCGCCGCCTGGTTCGCGCTGTCGCCGGCCAAGGCGCACGCCGCCCAGGACGCGAAGCTGCAGGCAAAGCGCGAGAAGCTGATGAACGAGGTGGTCGCCCTCGAACGGAAGCGGCACAGCAAGCCGTTGTCGGTGGCGGACGAGGAGCGGCTGCAGCGCGTGACCGCGGATCTCGAGCGCATCATCGCCGAGCTCGATCGAGGTGCCGCTGCTTGAACCGCCGCCTGCGCGCTGACGTCCGCCTTCGCGCGGCCGCGCTACGGCGGGACGGGCTCCGATGAGCGACCTCAGTCGCTTGATCGTGACGGATGTCGCCCGGCATTACGGGCGGCGAAAGGCGTTGTCGCAAATCAGCTTCACCTGCGACGCGGGTGAGATCGTCGGGCTGCTCGGCCCGAACGGCGCCGGCAAATCCACGCTGCTCAACATCCTGGCGACGCTACTCGCACCCTCGCTCGGTCGCGTCGAGTACGGGCACATGACAGCGGACGCCGGCGCGGCCGTGCGCGCGCAGATCGGCATGCTCGGCCACGAACTCTTCCTGTATCCCGAGTTGACCGCGCGCGAAAACCTCTCGTTCTTCGGACACTTGTACGGGCTGCGCGACGTTGCCGAGCGCGTCGCCTCGGCGCTCGATCGCGCCAGTCTCGCCAGTCGTGCCGATGATCAGGTCGGCGGGTTCTCACGCGGCATGCGGCAGCGCGTCGCCCTCGAGCGCGCGCTCCTTCACGATCCGAAACTGATTCTGCTCGACGAACCGTTCACCGGACTCGACCAGGCGTCGACCAGGGCGCTGGTCGATCGGCTGAAGGATCGTCAGCGAGCGGGTTGCCTGATCGTCCTCGCCACGCACGATCTCGACGTCGTCGATGGACTGCTCACGCGAGCGCTGTTCCTGATCAACGGCCGGCAGTCGATGGATCCGCAATCGGGCGGGTCGCTCCGCGAGCGCTACCAGCAGGCGGTCGCCGGCGCATGAACGCCTTTGCCCGCATTGTCTGGTTCGTCGTCAAGAAGGATCTGACGGTGGAGGTGCGCAGCCTCGAGATCCTGTCGACGACGATGTTTTTTGCGGTCACCGTGGTGTTGATGTTTTCCTTCGGCCTTGTCGTCGACGGCCGGCCGCTGAACGATGTGGCTGCCGCGATTCTGTGGGTGGCGATCGCCTTCTCGGGGACACTGGCACTGGGACGAACGTTCGAGCGTGAGCGTCACAACGATACGCTCCGCGCGCTGCTGCTGGCGCCCGCGGATCGGCCGGCGCTTTACGTCGGGAAGCTGCTCGGCATTCTGCTGCTCTTAGGGCTTGTCGAACTCGTACTCGTGCCGCTGATTGGCCTGCTGTTCAACGCGCCGGTGATCCAACAGGCGGTGCCGCTCCTTCTGCTGGTCGGCGCGGGCACACTCGGCTTCGCTGCGGTCGGCACACTGTTCGCCGCGATGCTCGTGCGCGCGCGCAGCCGTGACGTGCTGCTGCCCATCATGTTGTATCCGATGACCGTTCCGGTCATGATTGCTGGTGTGCGCGGCACCGCCGCGCTCTTTCAACCCACGCCCGATGCCGCGATCGCCCAGTTCTGGCTGTCGCTGCTGGCGGCGTTTGACGTAGTCTTCGTCATTCTGGCGCTCTGGACCTTCGAGCCGGTGATGACGGACTGAGGCTCGGGAACGACACTCGTGACGAGATCATGACGCGCTCGATGGTGGTAATGATGGCGCTGGCGGCCGGCATGTTTGCCGTCGCGCCATGGATGATCGACGCGGCGCCGTACGAGGCCACGATGGGCCTCGTCTACAAAATCTATTTCTTCCACATGCCGTCCGCCTGGATGTTCCTCACGGCGGCGATTGTCGCCGGCGTGGCGAGCTTCCGATTGCTGTTTCTCAAGCGGCCGCGCGCGGAGCACTGGGTGACTGCGGCGGCCGAACTTGCGGTGGTGTTCGGCGCCTTCACGCTGGTGACGGGCCCGCTGTGGGCGCGAAAGGCCTGGGGCGTGTGGTGGGTGTGGGATGCGAGGCTGACCTCGAGCCTCATGCTCTTCATGATTTTCGTCGCCTATCTGCTGCTGAAAAAATACGGCGGCCCCGGATCCGACAAGCTCGGAGCCGGGCTGGCGCTGTTCGGGATGGCCAACGTGCCGTTCATCTACGTGTCGGTGAATTACTGGCGCACGTTCCATCCGCCGACCTCGGTGGTGCCGACGCTGCCGGTCGCCATGGGCATTCCGCTGTGGTACTGCGTGATGGCGTTCACGCTGTTGTTTGTCATCTTGCTGCGACTACGCGCCCGCCTCGAGCATCAACGCGCGCGCGTCGAAGCGCTCTACCTTGCCGAGGACGAAGCGTAATGCGACTTTTGCGAATCCTGTTCGTGCTGGCTGCACTCACCGCCGTGCCTTGCGCCGCCCTGTCGATGGAGGCCCAGCCGAAGCCGCCGGCCGACTTCGTTCCCGTGGAGAACGCGCCGCCGGGCGAGCAAATTCCGGCCATGCCTCTGCTGGGCGCGGCGTACGGCTTTATCTGGATCGGCGTGTTTGGCTACGTCTGGTCACTCGCGCAGCGGCTTCGCAAGGTTGAAGCGGAGATCGCCGAGCTCGAAGCGAAGCGGCGCTAATGGATATTGGCCTGCCAACGGCCGCGCACTTCATCTTCATTCCAGCGGTCCTGCTGATCGGGGTCGTGATCGGCTGGATTCTGGGTTCGCGCGCGGCGCAGGACGCTTTTGCCTCGGAGATGAGAAAACGGGAAGGCAAGAAAAAAGAGGCTAGAGGTTAGACCTCTAACCTCTAACCTCTATCTCCCGAGCGCAAGCCTCTGCGCGAGGACGTCAGGCAGCCCTTCCTCGAGAATGCGTGCCTGCGCCTTCGAAATCGGATACTCCACGCGATAGATCGTCATCTCTTTTGCCGCCGTGTCGACAATGCCGTAGCCGGCCCGCGGGTCGCCGTCGCGCGGCTGACCGACCGAGCCCGGGTTGACCAGGTAGCGATTCGCATCGTCCAGCGGAATGCCGAGCGGGCGATAGTCGTCCGCGGTCGCGAGGCCGAATTGATCGTGTGACAGATAGTGACCCACCTGCACGTGGGTATGGCCGAACAAGCAGATCGGCCGTCGCGCCGCATGCATGGCGCGCAGGGCGTCGAGATCGTCGAACACGTACGCGTCCTCATCGAACGGCGTGCCGTGGCAAATCTCGATCATGTCGTCGACGATGAGCGGCCCGGCGGGCAGGGCGGCGAGCCACTCGCGATTCTCCTTGTTC
>Ga0157380_10003417_pt1 | contig 10902 bp, 8 predicted proteins | sample S35metaG_FD_119757 | JGI IMG/M metagenome (GOLD analysis project Ga0157380, IMG submission 119757) | Switchgrass rhizosphere microbial communities from Kellogg Biological Station, Michigan, USA - S3-5 metaG | ecosystem: Host-associated > Plants > Roots > Rhizosphere > Soil | place: USA: Michigan...
GAGACTTCCACCAAAAATTGAAAATTTGCCTTTTTCTATCGCGCTCAAATTCAATGGTTCCTGTTCTTTTGTCGATGGGCATATTTTTATCCTTGTCATTTTTGACGATGGTATTTATTAGAAAAGTTTTCATGTCACTTTCGTCTTTTTCCTTTTCTTTTTTAAATCCTGTTATTTTAAGGTCCTGATAGTTGATGGTAAGCGAACCGTTAGAAGACTTATCATTGTAGTCAAAGTCAAAATTTAGATTGTTCAATCTACCCGACTCAATCTTGATAAAAGCGAGATTTTCCAACGCCGGGTTGAGGTGATGCAATTCCATCTGGCTAATTTTTCCTTTGGCATGATACTGCGCCTTGTCATCCAGTGGTAAAGAAAAAGACGCCTGTATTAAACCGTGGCCCATGATCTTTGTACTGGCTTCCAACATGGCGTATGCCGGTTTATTTTGATAGACCTTGTCACTTAGATTGACCAATGTCGCTTGGAGATTTTCGAAGGTTATCGTTCCACTTTTAAATCCATCCGAAGGGAATTCCTCATAGGTGATTTTCGAGTCTTTTATTTTTAAAGTATCAACTTCTATCCCAAAATCAAATTGTTTTATGGCTGCAATAGGCAATGGCTTATTTTTGGTTTCCTTGAAGGGCATGCGTTTGTCACGGAATGAAAATAATTCCGCGGATATGATCGATATTTTAGAGGCAATAAAAGTGCTATCACGAAAGTGACCATATTGGAGGCCGGTGATTTCTATGCGAGGTATGAATGCTTTTAACCGATCAATTTGTTTACCGGCGACCTTTGAGAATTTGAATTTGGCATAACGTGGGAGCAGTGTAAGAGAGTCCACTATTAATTTTTCTTCGTTGCTAGCCAGGTATATTGCGCCGACATGAGTCTGATAAAAACCATCTGCAGAGTTGTAGAGCAGGTGGGTAATTTTTACTTCCAGGTCATTTACATTGTATGCAGCGATATTGTCAATACCCGTTGTGTCGGAAGATTGGATATTATTCAGTGTCATGTTCAGCAAACCCGAACACTGTATCAAAGAATCGTTGACCACTGTTGTGTTTAAGTTTTTGAGAACTATCCTGCCGACAATAATTTTTTTGATGGGGATTTCCTTCGGTTGCTCAACATGGTCATCCTTTACTGGTCTTTTCCTGCGAAATCGGACGTTTCCATCCTCGATTAGGATTTCCTTTATTTCTAAGTTTTTGTTTACAAGGAGGCTGTACAGGCTAACGTTTTTAAGGGTAATGTATTTTATCAGAGCCTTGAGTGGAATATTGTTGACGCTATCTCCACCGTTTGCGCTATCGCCTGGATTAAAGTCAAGGTCTGATATGGAAATGTTTTGAGTAAAGATATTGACGCTGACCGAACTTACGTTGCAGCCAATTTGCTCCAACCGTTTTTCGATCTGTTGCCTGGCGTAATACGAAAAAATCAGAGCGCCAATAAATAGCACACAAGCAGAAACTGCAACAAAGATTATAACCCGCTTACCGAGTCGATTTGGTTTAAAGGGGGGCATCTTAATTCTTGTCATGATTTAAGATGCCCTCTTTCTAAACACGTTCCCCACGAATCAATCTAAAGACAATAGCGATCACTGCGATCACTAACAGTATATGGATCAGCGATCCGACACTGTAAACAAAAAATCCCAAGGCCCAGGCAATTAATAATATCACTGCGATGGCATAAAGTAGATTGCTCATAAAATATGTTTTTAAAGTTATATCAACAGAAACCAAAATTTCATGCCATAGAAAGGTAGGGCGATTAGGCCCCAATAATGTGTGTCAATCAAAATTGATGGGTAGCTTCTTCTACATTTTTTGGGTAACTATATACCCAAATCCTTTAAAAAAAGCCGTTTGGGATAATACAATGGCGGATGGCACGATTTTCTCGAGGGTTGAGGAAATAATTCTATATGAGTGATCTGATTTTGAGTATTTTTCTCATCGCAGGAACATACGTGTGCAGTACAGGGTTTGCGATAGTTTTATTTAGGATGTTTTTTCCTCTGAAAACTAAGTCCGTCGAAATGGCCAGAGTGACTGTAACGACGAATAAAAATAAATGGCGCAATGTTCCAGCCAAAAATAAAGTTCAGTTGTTCTCCATAAGTGGAAAAAGGGATTTGGTAAAAATGGGTTCATGAATAATAAGATCCTGGTAGTGGATGATGAAATCGAGATTTGTCTTCTGGTTACGAAATATCTGAAGAAAATGGGATTTGAGGCCTCATATGCGCTGTCCATAGCAGACGCATTATCAAAGACTTCACTGATCTCTTATGATCTCCTGTTTGTGGACTTAAACTTAGCGGATGGATCTGGATATGACCTGATCCATACATTACAACATTCAAACGTGACCTCAAAAATCATAATCATTAGTGCTTATGATAGTGAACGTCAAAAGGCTTTGCAAAAGGGTGCGTCGTTGTTTATGGCAAAGCCCTTTACCAAAAAGTCAATCTCAGAATCGCTGGAAAAGTTGAATTTTATAACCAAATAGAAACCACCATTCCTCAACACAATAGATATGTTAAGATTACTTATTATTGATGACGATAAAGATATTTGTTTAGTATTATCAAAGTTTCTCACGAAGAATAATTATGAAGTTGATGTAGCGCACAAGGGAGATGATGGACTAAAATTATTGCGCACGCATGATTACACCTTGATTTTGTGTGACTACCGATTGCCCGATTTTACCGGCGTTGAAATGTTGCGCAAAATAAAATTGCTGCAGCCAGGCGTTGCAGTCATCATTATCACTGGATATTCGGACGTTAGAACTGCGGTGGAAACTTTCCGATACGGAGCGAATGACTATGTGACCAAGCCGCTGTATCCTGACGAATTATTGCTGACGATAAAAGAAACGATTTCTAAAAACGACAAAAGGAACAACTCAGTTGAAACCGAGTCGGCCTCTCCTGAGGTCAGAAAGAATAAGGTCAATTCCTCCCCAATGGATTTTATTGTGGGAAAAAGTGTCCAGTCACAAACCGTTCAACGGTACATCGAATTGATCGCACCTTCTGATATGTCTGTTATTATTAATGGTGAGACGGGCACTGGTAAAGAGTTTGTTGCACAGTCGATTCACCGGCATAGTAAGCGTTCGAGCTATCCCTTTGTGGCTATTGATTGTGGTGCCCTTCCAAAAGAACTGGCAGGAAGTGAATTGTTTGGCCATATCAAAGGCGCATTTACGGGCGCTGTAAGCGATAAGCAAGGAAGTTTCGAAGTTGCCAATGGAGGTACTATCTTTTTGGATGAAATCGGCAATCTATCGTATGAAAATCAGATCAAGTTGCTTCGTGTTATTCAGGAAAGGAGAATTAAACGAATTGGTGCTACCAAAGATATACCCATTGACGTTCGGATCATTGCAGCGACGAACGAGGATTTGACGAAGTCTGTGAAAGAAGGAAGATTTAGAGAAGATCTATACCATCGGTTGAATGAATTCAAGATTCAACTTTCACCATTGCGTGAACGCAAAGAGGACATCTTGATTTTTGCTAACTACTTTTTAGACAAGGCGAACCAGGCTTTACACAAAAGCGTCAAAGCATTTTCCCCGGAAGTGCTTACACAAATTACAAATTACTTCTGGTACGGTAATTTACGCGAACTGAACAATGTAATACGGCGGGCAGTGTTGCTAACAGTAGGGGATGAGGTGCAATCCGACAGTCTGCCCCAGGAAATAATTCAGGCACATTCATCGCTGATCCTACCCGCCGACATGGTGGATGATAGTATTGGATTGTTGAAGTCCATTGCAGGGTCAGCGGAAAGGCAAGCCATCATAGACGTGCTTGAAAAAGTTAACTATAATAAATCCAAGGCTGCTGAATTGTTGAAAATCGACCGTAAGACGCTATACAATAAGTTGAAATTGTATAATATTCATGCATAATGAAAGTTATTCGTTACGGCAAATAACTTTCATCTGCAACTCCTCCCGTTACATGATCCTAATTGTCTTTCTCACTGTTTAGGTTAAGGGATACATAGACCTGGGCGAGAGAATTCTTTGCATCTCCCAACACCAATTCTGCGATGTCACTATCGGCAAGTTTTGCCAAACCGTAGTTATATCGCGCACCGACTTGAAAATTTCCAAAATTTAGTCCAAAGCCGCCCGATAACCCGTAGTCAAAGGGTTTGAGATTGTCTTTGTCAATTTCATCTGTACCGTTTCCTAAGTCGCCTTCATGAGAGATTTTAGCTCCCAACAGATATCCCACGTATGGCCCAACATGTATTTCAGCTGATTTCCCCAATTTGAAAACGGCTAGTACCGGTAGGTCTAGGTAACTAAGGTTGTATTTAACGGTCTGGTCAAAAAAACTTCCTCCATACTCGATTTCAGACCCTTTTGTTGAAAACAACAGTTCGGGTTGAATTGCAAAAGCATCAGAAGACAATATCTGGCCATAGAATCCTAGATTGAAGCCGAATCTTGCATTTTCGTCGCTCACCTCATCGACGTATAAGTTGCTCACATTCAACCCTCCCTTAATGCCTGCACGCATTTGTCCAAATAAATCGTTAGAAATGGCACTCACACTTCCAACGACAAAAAATACTGTGAAAATCTTTAATATCTTAGTCATAATCTATCGTTTAAATTAGTGTTATCATATAAAATAATGCGCCAAAATATTATCTGTAGAAAAGAGTGGAAGGCGGTTAATTTGCAGACGCTTTAATAGATTTTTTTCTACAGGATGTAGATCGCGAACCACATTATGAAAAACTTCTACATTAAATTAATGTTTCTCGTCATTGTTATGGTATTGGTTGCCATAAGCCTGATGACTTATCGTAACCTCAACAATTACATTGCAGAAACAAATCACATACGCCAATCGCGCGACGTATTCAGGGCGCTCGATCAAACGTTGTCTACGATTAAAGATGCTGAGATTGGTTCCCGAGGCTTTGAACTCACGAAAGACACTATTTATCTCGCGCCATATTATTCTTCTGTCAATACAATTCCAGCAGAAATACGCACGCTGGATAGTTTGGTTCGCGATAATATAGTTTTGTCTAAAAAAGTTGACACATTGGAAATTTTGATCAACAGACAGTTTAATATCATTCATAAGATCCTTGAGTTAAAAAATTCTGGACCCCTCTCATCTGAAGAGAAGGGGTTACTGCTAAGTGGAAGAAATAACATGGATGAAATCCGTTCGATAATAAAAAGGATTGCAGAGGTCGAAAACAAGATTTTTGAAGTGCGGCTCAGTAGTGAGACCGACTTCCGGAACATTGCTCCGCTGGCATTACTTCTCTTTACGCTGACCGCTCTAATAGGAGTTTCGTTATTATTTTCAAAAATCAATGATGCGCTGGACAAACAACGAATTGCCGAGTCGCGCCTAAATGAAAATATTCTCGCGTTAAAAAGTGAAGTGGGTATCCGGGAATTTACACAAAAGACCCTGCGGAACGTTCTGGATAATTCCCTCGATGGTATAATGGCTTTCAGAGCAAAACGAAATAAGGACAACCGTGCGATCGACGCTTTCGAGTTGATACTATCAAACGCGATCGCTTCCAAATCAACCAATAAATCCGAAAGTGAACTTATTGGCAAACACTTGAGGTCAATATTTCCAATCGAGGGAGAAGATTTGTTCAATACATTCAAGGAAGTAGTGCAGACGGGACAGCCTGCCCAGTTTGAGAAATTATATCAGGACGAACATTTTAACGGCTGGTATAACATTACCGTTGTGAAATTGGAAGATGGGTTTGTCGTTACCTTCTCTAATATAACGACCCAAAAAAGACAACGACTCATTTTGGAGGAACGTGGACTCTTGCTAAAAGAAGCCGAAGCGTTGGCAAATATGGGTAGCTGGAAATGGGATGGATCTACAGAGACATTGGTATGGTCTGACGGCTTGTATAAAATATTGAACAAAGATCCAGAAACATTTACGCCGTCCTGGAACTCATTCTTCGAAAATGTTTATCCGGAAGACCGGGATTCGTTAGACGACCTCCTTAAAAAGACCATTGCGGATCAGGAAGGTTCGATGTTTGAATACAGGGTCGAAATTAACGGAGCTTTACGATACCTTTCCCTTACCTCAAAACCCCGGAAGTCAAATACTAAAATGGGCTTTGATATTTTGGGGACGGTAATTGACGTGACGGACCAGAAAATGTATGAAGCTCAACTGGAGCAATATACGGCCGAATTAAAACGTTCTAATGAAGACCTGGAACAGTTTGCGTACGTTGCCTCGCACGATTTACAGGAGCCTCTTCGCAAAATAAGGGCATTCGGCGATCGCCTTTCCAGCCGTTATAAAAAACAGCTGGACGACCAGGGAGAAGACTATATAAAACGGATGCAGTCGGCATCGGTTCGTATGCAATCGTTAATAGAAGATTTGCTTGCTTTCTCGCGCCTGTCCCAGAGCAAGGATGTTTTTCAACGGATTGACATGAATAAGATTATGGAAGAGGTGCAGGAAGACTTGGATATTCAAATCAAACGTGAGCAGGCAGTGTTGAAAATTGGCAAAATTCCCTTCTTAACGGGAGAAAAAATGCAGATAAAACGTCTTTTTCAAAACTTGGTTAATAATGCCATCAAATTTCATAAACCGAATGAACTTCCGGTTGTTGAGATCTTTGGAAACAACATAAAATGGATGGAAATCAAAAAACAATTCGGCGTGTCGTTGCCGGATACCCCCTATGTAATGATTTCCGTAAAAGATAACGGTATCGGCTTCGATGAAAGATTCAACGAAAAAATCTTCAATATTTTTCAACGTTTACACGGCAGGACTGAATATGAAGGTACAGGGATCGGATTGGCAATCTGCCGGAAAATTGTTGCCAACCATAAGGGGTATATTACTGCCCGAAGCAAGGAAGACGTTGGTTCTGAATTTATAGTTGTCCTGCCTGTCACTTAAAAAGAGTGTGAATTGTAAACTTCCTCGTATTATTAATGTTATCTGTATCATATTATGAAGACGACGCCGGTCAAAGTTTTGCTGATTGAGGATGATGAAGATGACGTTCTCTTAGTTCGGGAATACCTTGCAGAAAGCGATAATTTTAAATTTGAACTTGAATGGGAGCCTAAGCCGGAGCAAGCGAGACTTAAAATGGTTTTGGGCAGCCATGACGTATTTTTAATCGATTACCGCCTGGGAAGCGAAACAGGCTTGGATCTGATCAAATTCGGGCAGCAAAAAGGAGTGATCACTCCAAGTATATTGCTGACAGGTCAGGGGGATTTAAAAGTCGACATGGATGCCACTCGCTTTGGTGCTGCTGACTACCTGATAAAAACAGAACTAAATGGTCCCATACTCGAGCGGAGCATTCGCTACGCGCTAAGTCAGGCTAAAGTTATTCGGGAGCTGGATGAAAAGGAAAAAAGGTATCGATCCCTCTTTGAACGCTCAATCGATCCCATCTTTCTCGCAAACGAACATCTGCAAATCGTGGATGTAAATGAATCTTTTTTAACGTTCTTTCAGTACACGAAAAAAGATGCGCTTTCGCTGAAAATCAGCGATCTGTTTAGCGACAAAAACGAATACAATAAATTTTACGGAATCCTGAAAGACATTGAACAGGTACGTGATTTTGATACTTCCCTGCTCAATAAAAGTGGTGCAAAGAAGGGTTGTCTGGTCAACTGTGTATTTATTGCAGATCAGTTATCTGAATTTTGTTGCTATCAAGGAATTGTTCACGACCAGACTATGCGTAAAAAGGCCGAACGCGATATGATTATAGCCGAGCGCCTTTCGATGACCGGGAAGATTGCGCGCACCATAGCGCATGAAGTGAGAAATCCGTTAACCAATCTAACGCTCGCTTTTGATCAGTTAAAGGAAGAAATTTCTCCTCAGAACGCTGACATCAAACTCTACAGCGAGATTATTGAAAGGAATGCAGCCCGGATTGAGCAACTCATCAGTGAAATGCTGAGCTCCTCAAAGCCAAGGGAATTAAACCTCGAACTAACGCCTGTAACTGAAATTCTAGATCAGACATTAGCCTTATCGTTAGACCGGATAAATTTGAATCAGATTAAACTTGAGAAAAATTTTCCGGATGAACTTCCGCGAATACTGATTGACAGGGAAAAAATGAAGATTGCATTCCTGAATATTATAATTAATGGCCTTGAAGCGATGCAACCGGGCAGAGGGGTGTTAAAAGTCAGTGCTGAATTGAAAAACGGATATATTGTTGCTCTCATTAGCGACAATGGGAAAGGTATTGCGGCAGAAGACATTGAAAAACTATTCGATCCATTTTACACTGATAAACCTGGCGGCATGGGCCTGGGGCTGACATCAACGAAAAATATTCTAAATAGCCATAATGCCGAAGTAGAGGTAGTAAGCGCCATAGGTGAAGGAACCACCTTTTGCATTTCATTTAAGCTACCAGGGGATTGATCGGGTAATCGGTAATCAGTAATCGGTAATCGGTATTCAGGTAATCGGTGATTCTGCTGGAGGCTCGTGACGTAGATCATTGTAAATTTTTTGTGAGGAAATACCGAGGTACCTGCAGCGGGGCACGGAAATTACCTGGCTTTTTTTTTCTCTCTCTCCCTCTCTTGTATTTTCTCAGCTTGTATTCCTCAGCGTTCTCAGCGCCTGCTAAGCAGGCAGGCTAAAAATCCGCCATTTGCTTGTTGTAATCAAAGGTCTTGCTTAACCTACAAAAAAAAGGCCGCTCAAGGCGGCCTCAGATAATTCCATGTCCTTAACCATAAGCTGGGCAGGCTCGAGTATAAACTTCAGCCATAACGGAAGGAATTTATATCTCTAATGAAAGAATCTACTTCCTTCTAGTAAATATTGTGCCATTATAAAACAACTTTCCGGAAACGTGAGCGGAAGAAATTAGCGCCTATTATATTCTACAAGTGTAGAATATTCATTCAACAAGGTGTAGAATAAATTAATCAATTTCACGCCGCGCCCGGCAGCTATTAAAGCGTCAGAATAAATTCCTCACGGGGTGGCTGGGCTATTTTTTCCTTCCAGTTAATGGACAACACATGGTGGATCAATGTTGTGAACCCGATATTTTCTGATTTGTGAATGTATAAATGCGCGCCGCTTCGGTAAAGTTGGTTGATCGCAGCCGGGTAGGACGTTGGGGAATAAATAATTACCGGTAAAGACCCTAACTTATTATTCGCTTTGATTTCTACCAGACATTCCAATCCATTTTTTACGGAAAGCTCCAAATCAAGTATTAGCAAATCAGGTAGGTCAGACAGTTGGTTAAGCATGTTCATAGTGTCCTCACCGTCCCTTGCCGTCGAAAGGTGCACCAGGTAAGGCAATTCATTAACAACCTGTTGAAATAACAAACCGTCATTTTGTGATCCGGTCGCAAAAAAAACGTGTTGTGTATGAAATTCCGGAAGGTTCATAGGACAAGGGTATAATGGAAGATTCCAGTAGCCTATACTGTACCCATTGGTTAAAATGGATATCCGATCGCAATGTTAAAGATAAGATTTTCTTTTCGCCACGTTTTACTGCCAAAGTCGATATCGTCGATGACCCAGGGATCCTCACCCTCTTTGACCAGCCAAGGCTTTCGCAATGGGAAGGCTACGTCAAGACGCAACACGAAGAAGCTGAAGTCGAAACGTAACCCCAACCCGGTCCCTACCGCTAATTGTTTAAGAAATGTTTTAGGGCTGAAACTTCCGCCTTCCCTGTATCCGGTCGAGTCCTCGCTCACCTGCTTGAGCAGCCAGATATTTCCGCCGTCCAGAAAAACTGCGCCCTTAAACATTTTGATAATATCAAACCGGTATTCGATGTTGCCTTCGAGCTTAATGTCCGCCCGTTGATCGATAAATTGCGTTGTCGATTGATCCACATCTTCATCTCTCACATGATAGGTTCCTGGCCCAAGCGATCGCGCCGGAAATGCCCTGATACTATTGGAGCCTCCAATGGAATACTGTTTTACATAAGGAAGCGTGGAGGAATCGTTGTAGGCATAACCTGCCCCGATAATAATTCTTGATGCAAGCTTATTGCGGGGATCAAATTGCCAATAGTGGCGCACATCAATATCACCTTTAATATAAGGTGAATAAGGCGACTTCCCGATTTCAGGGCGGCCTTCGCCCTCGTTTCCAAAAAGGTTCTGCACGAGATAGACAAAATTTCCCGCGACATCGACGTTTCCATTGAAATAGAAATTATGAGTTCTGTATTTCCTTTCCTCAAACCTTTGTAAGGGATCTTCACTTAATTGCGTATTTATTGTATAGGAGTACCGTGTGCCGATAATCAGCTGATCTTCAAATGAACTCTTCAGCACGGGATTTTTCTCCAATTCGTCCTCGAATGCCTGAGATTTTTTATCCGTTTTGACAAAACTTATATCGATGGGATATAATTCATGGGATTTAGAAGACGTTTCCAGCCAATTGTAGCCATACCCAACAGAAAAAGAATTCAATCGATAGTACCCGACTCGATTTTGGAAGTCCGCCCCAATCTTAAAAATGGTCTTGGGAATGTACCTGCTGTCGTTGTAGTCAATCTTAAACGGCGTGATAAAACGAGGTACGGTAAGGCTTGTTTCCAAGCCGAATTCAAAAGCATTGAGGGGCTGACCTTCAGTTTGACCGCCATACTGAACCTCATACGAAGTGTTAAGGCGAACCTGGAACATCTCGGCACCTCTTAGGAAATTACGATTGGTAAACGTAAAAGTAAGACCGGGTCCCACAAAATTATTCGACTTGGACGTCAACTGCATCTCGGTTCGCAATGATTTTTTCTTGAGCGGTGTCAAGTGAATATCCGCGTTGAGGAGCAAAGAA
>Ga0157380_10003419_pt1 | contig 10900 bp, 9 predicted proteins | sample S35metaG_FD_119757 | JGI IMG/M metagenome (GOLD analysis project Ga0157380, IMG submission 119757) | Switchgrass rhizosphere microbial communities from Kellogg Biological Station, Michigan, USA - S3-5 metaG | ecosystem: Host-associated > Plants > Roots > Rhizosphere > Soil | place: USA: Michigan...
GCGATCGAGGCCGAGCAGGGCGCCCGCGCGTGAAACGTCGGCCACGGGCTTGGCGAGTCCGAAATAGGCGGAATTCACCACCTTGAGCAGGCGTGCCGACATCGACGGATCGCGCGAGATGATTTCCGCCACGTCGTCCATGTCCGCGTCGGGACTCTTCAGGCACTCGACCAGCTTCTGGTAGGTGGCGGGCAGCGTGGGTAGTTTGTTGATGCGGGCCACCAGCGTCTTGACCGCCGGGTTGCCCGCGAGATCGCGCAGCGTGAACGCGCGCGCGATGGTCCCCTGCAGGATGTCGGCATCGCAGGGCTTGGACAGGAACTGATGCGACACGCCGAGCGCCTTCATGACGGACTCGGTCTCGGCCTGGCCGGAGAGGATCAGGCGGATGGTGTCGGGATATTCACGCTGCACCACCTCGAGCAGCTCCGCGCCGCTCATGCCGGGCATGCGCATGTCGGTGACCACGACCTCGCACGGCTCGGCCCTGAGGGCCTCGAGCGCCGCCTGGGCGCTGCCGACGAAGGTCATCTGCCACTCGTTGCGCTTCGGTCGCAGCATGCGCTTCAGCCCTTCGAGTACTCGCGGCTCATCGTCGACGAAGATGACGCGAATCGCGCTCAAGCAGCGGCTCCGGCCGCGGAATCAGAGTCCGATTTCAGGCCGCCGATGGGCAGGCGGATGGTGAACGTCGTGCCCTTGGCGGGCGCGCTCGCCACCTTGATGGTGCCGCCGTGCTTGTCGACGATGACGTTGTGGGCAATGGCCAGGCCCTGGCCCGTGCCCTTGCCGACTTCCTTGGTGGTGAAGAACGGCTCGAAGATGCGCTGTTGCACGTGCGGCGGCATGCCGGCGCCCGTGTCGCTGATCTCGATCACCGCCCATTCGCCATCGGCACGGGTCCTGACGCGGATCTTGCCCTTGCCCTTGCCGCCGTCACCGACCACATCGCCGATGGCGTGCGCGGCATTCACCACGATGTTGAGCACCACCTGGTTGAACTCGGCCGGCGAGCAATGCACCGGCGGCAGGTTGGTGTCGAGATCCATCTCGATGTCGGCCACGTATTTCCACTCGTTGCTGGCCACGGTAATCGTGCTCTGGATGGCGCGGTTGAGATCGGTCGCGGTCTTTTCACGCGCCGGGTGCGAGAACTCCTTCATCGCACGCACGATCTTGGCCACGCGGTCCACGCCTTCCAGCGACTGGTTGAGCGCGCGCGGGATTTCTTCCTTGAGGTAGTCGAAGTCCGCGTCGGCGAGCAGCTTGCCGGCCGGCGAGCCACCGACCTTCACTAGATTCGTGAGCAGGCCGTCGAGTTCACCGAAGGATTCCTTGAGGAAGCGCAGGTTGTCGCCGACGTACTGCGTGGGCGTGTTGATCTCGTGCGCGATACCGGCGGCCAGCTGGCCGATGGCCTCGAGCTTCTGCGCCTGGCGCAGGTTGTCCTCGAGACGGTCGCGTTCTTCGAGCGTCTGCTTGAGCATCGAGATGTCGGTGATGCAGCCTTCCCAGCCGGCGACCGACTGCGACGCGTCGTACTGCGGCGCGGTGTTGACGATGACGTGCAGCTGCTTGCCCTTGCAGTCATGGATGACGGTTTCCCAGCCTTCCACCATGCGCTGGCGCGACATCAGGTCGAGGAAGTGCGCGCGCCGGCCCGGCTCGAACAGCAGGTCGAGGAAATTCACCTTGCCCAGCGGGATGCCCTGGCAGCCCAGCATCTTCACGCACGCGGCGTTGGCGGTCTTGAGCACGCCGTCATGGTTGGCGGTGAACAGCGCCACCGGCACGTTATTGAAGAGATCCTGGTAGCGGCGCGTGGCGCGCACCAGGTCGCGGTGGAAGGTGTTGCGCTCCACCGAGTAGGAAACGACGCGCGACAGCATGCCGGCGTTGACGCGGCGCTTCTCGAGATAGTCCTGCGCGCCTTCGCGCACGGCAACCAGGCCCTGCTTGTAGTCGTCGGACCCGGTGAGAACGATGATGGGAGTGAGGTCGGCGACCGCACGCAGTGCACGCAGCGCCTGCAGGCCGGTGGCATCGGGCAGGCCGAGATCGAGCAGCACCAGGTCGTATTCGACGGTCTGCAGCCGCTCGATGGCTTCGCCCGCGGTCTGCACGATGTCGCAGGCGACGGTCGCGAGGCCGGCATCCTTGAGATGCCTTTCGACGACGCGTGCGTCGGCCGGGTTGTCCTCGACTAACAACAGCCGGATGCTCTTCAATTCGATTTCGTTGGTGCTCATCGGCGCGTAACTCACAGCAGTATGGAAACCCGTGGCGCAGCCGGTCCGGCCATTCGCCACAGTTGCCATATCGGCGTCCGACGGCAATTCCTTAGGGTCCGGCCATGAATTGCCGGTGCAGGCGAAGCGCATCACATATCGGCCCGGGGGACCTACGCCTAAACCCTACGGGGATGAAACTGAGCGTCCGCTCACAAAGTTTTTGCGCTGAGTGCATCCAGACTGCCTGCGGGTGGCCGATTCCGTAATTCGACAGCCCGATATGACCAATACCTTGGCGAGAAACCTCAGCGAATTTGCGCCCGACCCCGGCTTCACCGACTCGGTCTTCGAGCGGCACCCGGCGCCGTCGCTGCTGTTCACGCGTGAAGGCGTGATCACGCAGGCCAATGCTGCCGCGCGCCAGGTGTTGTGCGACACCGAAGTGCCGGTGGCGGGGGCGTCGCTCGCCGATTTTTTCCCGTCGCATTCGCGGTCGCTGGCCGGCATGGCGCCGCCCTTTTCATTGCCGCGCGCCGCCCTGCGCCGTGCGGATGGCAGCACCTTCATGGCGCGCGTGCGCGTGGTGGCCGCGGGTCCCGGTCCTGCGGGACTGCTGCTCGCGAGCATCGAGGACCTGTCGGAGTTCGAGGCGGAGATCGACGCCGCAAACCGCGAATTCGAGGCGCTGACCTCGGCCGCGGGGCACGATCTGCGCGGACCGCTGCGCATACTCAAAGGCTTCACGGAGGCCCTGGCGGATGAATGCGGCGACGTGCTCAACGAGGAGGGCAAGAACTTCCTCAAGGAGATCCTCAAGGCGGGCGATCGCATGGAGGGCCTCATCGATGGCCTGCTGGCGTATTCGCGCGCCAGCCGCGCGGACCTGTCGCGCGAAAACCTGGATCTCACCACGCTGGTGGAACTGGTCTACTACGAACTGCGCCATGCACAGCCGAATCGCGATGTCGCATGCCAGGTCGAGCCGGGTATCCATGCCTGGGGCGATGTGCGACTCATGATGACGGTACTGCGCAACCTGCTCGGCAACGCGTGGAAATTCAGCTCACGCAATGCCACCGCAGGTATCCGCTGCCATCTCGAAGAACGCGACGGGCGCAACTGGATCTGCGTCACCGACGATGGCGCGGGGTTCGACATGACGCAGGCCACGCGGCTGTTCAAGCCCTTCACGCGCCTGCATCGCCAGGACGAATTCCCCGGCCACGGCATGGGACTCGCGACCGCGCATCGCATCGTGAAGCGTCACGGTGGCGAGATCGAAGCCGAATCACGCCCGGGCGAAGGAACGACGGTGCGTTTCTACCTGCCGGACGCGGGCTGAGCTGCCGAAGTCACTTTCAGCCAGGGGCTGGAGGTATCCCAGAAAATGATGTCCACCCCGAGGAAGTCGCGCGCAAAGCCGACGAATTCTGCGTGCGTGAATTGTTTTTTGGTCGCGGGGTTGATGTACGTGAGCGTCGCGTCCTGCACCGCCATTGCGATCAGCGGTAGCCGGTCCTTGTAGCGATTGAGGAAGGGGTAGGAGTTCTTCATCTGGCCCGGCCGGTTCGGCACGATGTCCGGGCCGCCCGCGCCGATGTTTTCGCGTTCCATCATTTCGAAGAAACGCCTGAAGTAGCCGCGCTCATCGCCCCAGCTGCAGGGCCAGAAGTTGATGTACTGCACCACGTACGACTTCCTGAACTGCTGGCGCGTGTGCCGGATGTTTTCGACTTCGGCTTCGAAGTAGCGGTCGCAGTCGAAACCCGTCTGGTCCTTTTTCGGATCGATGTCCACCGAGGTCTCCGGCAGGTTGATGCCGTACACGCGGCCGTCGAACCGTGCGGCGAGGGCGCTGATCAGCGCCTGGTAACGCTCACGCACCGCGGGATTCCATTGCATGGCCACCCAGCCCGAACCCTCGGGCTGGTTTTCGCCGGGGTTGTCCTTCTGCGGCGCGAGGCCTCCACCGTATTGCGGCTCTTCGAGCAGGTAAGGCGGCACGTTGCGGTGCTCGCGCATGAAGAATCGGTCCTGGAGCTGGATGAAGAGTTTCTTGTTCAGCCGGTTGGCAATCGCGAGGTCCTCGTCGATGGCCGAGAAGTCGTAGTGGCCCTGCGTAGGCTCCAGCCGCTTCCAGTGGTAGACCACCTGTACACCGGCGATGTCGGGCCTGGATACCAGCTCCGTGTTCGCCGCGAGGTCGTCGGCCCCCATGAACAGGAAATTCTCGGGCTCGGCGGCCTGGACGCCCAGGCTCGCGAGCAGCAGCAGGGCCAATCGGTGCAGGGTCATCGGCAACCTCCGGACGAAAAAAAACGCCGTGCGTCAGCACGGCGTTTTTTAGCAGAGACTGAGCTCTTACTTCGAGATCGAGCGACGGAACATCCGGTCGATCTTCTCGTTCGTAGCATCGCAGCACGACTGCGAGGCCTGGGCCGCAGCCAGGGCCTGGTTCGCAGCGCTCTGCGCGCCACTCGCGGTCGACGAGGCCGACTGCGCAGCGGCATTGGCCGCATCAGCCGAACTCTTGGCAGCGGCGAGATCCGCGTTGAGACGGCTCACCTGCTGCTTGAGGTTGTCGATATCGGCTTGCAGAGGCTTCAAGTCCTGGCAGCCGGCCAACATGGTGAACGCTGCAACGGCAGCAACCTTGATCATGGCACTCTTCATAACGATCAATCCCCTTATTGGTGGTTGAGCAAGTCCGCTTCGCTTATCAACCGCAAACAAACGCGATGTGAGCTGAAGGTAGACATCATATTAGGCGGGCGCAACTGCAACAAATCCGCGCGTTGTTTGCAACTGGTATTTCGTCTTTGTCGGCCTGTGGCGACATCTGGCTCGTTGTCAGATATTAGGCCCCTCTAACAGGAATGATGCCATCACGCACCATTTCGCGCGCTGCGTTGTGGCCCGGCATGCCGGTGACGCGTCGCCCGATGTGCGCCTGCACTGCATGAATCCGGGCCTTTCACCGCCGCCGGACAATCGCCGCAACCTAACATCGGCCACGCCGCCCACGACTGGTCCGGTTCTAACGCAGCGTGAAAGATGTCTCCACCTGCTAGGCCGATTTTTTCTTCGAGATCCGCCTGGGTCAGTGCCGAGTGACCCACCAAGCTCGCGCGGAAGTTCGTTGCGTACGAGTCCACCGTCGAGAAGTCGAGGCAGTGGGCACGCTCGCGTTCCTGGTGCGAGTCGCAGCGGCGCGGCAGTTTGTAGGAAGAACGCTGACAGCAAGGCGAGGCGATGTGGTCTGCCATTCGCGCGCGAGTTGTGTCTCGCGTGGATGGAATCGGCAGCATGGGTTCCCTGTCGGCGTTGCGCGGTGCAGCGGTGGAGTCCGGTTGTTCCGACAGCGCCACGTTCCTGCGGCGGTGATCTAACAAGTCCAGGGCGCGGCTCGTGCACAGGTCGTGGATGCCGCGCTGCACCGCTGCGGATCGGTGGGCGGGGCTCGGGGCAATGGGGGTTCAGCAGGGGCGCGACGGGGCCGTTTTGGCCCCTCCCGCGAGGCCTGCATCGAAGCGGTTCTGGCCGCTTGACCTGTATGAATTCACAGTGTACAAATCCTCAGCCCTGATTCTTCTTTATAGGAATCCGCCATGTCCGACCTCACCCCGCGCCAGACCGAAATCCTGCGCCTCATCCAGCGCGCCATTAACGAAACCGGCATGCCCCCCACGCGGGCGGAAATCGCCAACGAGCTGGGCTTCAAATCGCCCAACGCCGCCGAAGAACACCTGCGTGCCCTGGCGCGCAAGGGTGTCATTGCGCTGGTCCCCGGCGCATCGCGGGGCATCAAGCTCATGGACACCATGCGCGAGCAGCTGGGCCTGCCGCTCATCGGCCGTGTCGCCGCGGGCCGTCCCATCCTCGCCGAGGAGAATATCGAGTCCCGTCTCGACATCGATCCCTCCATCTTTCAGCCCAAGCCGCACTACCTGCTCAAGGTGGTCGGCATGTCGATGAAGGATGCCGGCATCCTCGATGGCGATCTCGTGGCCGTGCATCGCACGCCGGAAGTGCGCAATCGGCAGATCATCGTGGCGCGCCTGGAGAACGAGGTCACCGTCAAGCGCTACAAGCAGGACGGCTCGGTGGTATGGCTGCTGCCCGAGAACGCCGACTTCGAGCCCATCAAGGTCAACATCAAGGAAGACCCGCTCATCATCGAAGGCGTGGTGGTGGGCGTCCTGCGACGCGGCAAGGCAATGGCTGCTTAAAACTCGAAGAGGGTTTTTCCATGTTGTTAGGTTTGCGCACCGCCATTTACCGCACCCCGGATCTGGCCGAGGGCAAGCGTTGGTATACGAAAGCGCTGGGCCTCGCCCCGTATTTCGACCAGCCGTTCTACGTCGGTTTCAATGTCGGCGGTTACGAGCTCGGCCTGATGCCCGATGCCTCCGCCAGCTCGGCGGGCGTCTACTGGGGCGTCAAAGACATCACCAGCGCGCACGCACGATTGCTCGAGCTCGGTGCCCAGCCGCATGCCGAGATCACGGACGTGGGCGAGGGCATCCGCGTCGCGGACGTGCTCGATCCCTGGGGCAATGTGTTCGGCATCATCGAAAACCCGCATTTCAAACCTTCCGAGGCTCAGTGAGGACACACCCATGAAAAGAGCCACCGGCAGTTTCGAAGTCAGCCTGCAGCCGTTGCCGAACACCGAGGTGTCGGCGGACGTCATGCTGGGACGCATGCTGCTCACCAAGAAATTCAGCGGCGATCTTTCCGGGTCGGCGCGCGGGCAGATGTTATCCGCCATGACCACCGTCAAGGGTTCGGCCGGTTACGTGGCCATCGATCACGTCACGGCGGAACTCGATGGGCGCAGGGGCAGTTTCCTGCTGCAGCACTCGGGCGCCATGAATCGCGGCGTGCCGACGCTGTCCATCATGGTGGTGCCGGATTCCGGCACCGGTGAGCTCGCCGGTCTCAGCGGCACGCTGAGCATCAACATCATCGACGGCAAACATTTCTACGACTTCATCTACTCAATCCCCGAGCAGGGACGGTGGAAGGCCGCAGGGTGAACACGGCGCGTTTTCCATGCCAGCAGCCAACGACAGGCAACTCCAGGAGTTGCTCGCACACCCGTCGGTATGGCGCGGCCGCAGCCGCGCCGCCGTGGAAACCCTGCCCACCGGTTTCGCCGCGCTCGATGCCGGCCTGCCAGGCGGCGGCTGGCCGCGCCACGGCCTCGTAGAAATCCTCACGCCGCGTCCCGGCGTCGGCGAGCTCTATCTACTGCTGCCGGCGCTCGCGGCCTTGTCGCGCGCCACGCCGGCGCGCTGGTGCACCTGGGTGTCGCCGCCGCATCAGCCCTTCGCGCCGGCGCTCGAGGCCCACGGCGCGGCGCTCGATCGCATGCTGATGGTGAATACACACCTGCCACTGTGGGCGCACGAGCAGGCGCTGCGCTCGGGCGCCTGCGGCATCGCGCTGGCCTGGCTGCCGCGCGCCAGTCCGCGCGCCATCCGCCGGCTGCAGCTCGCGGCCGAGCAGGGACGCGCGCTCGGGGTGTTGTATCGCAGCGAGCGTTTTGCACACCTGGCGTCGCCGGCGATGTTGCGCGTGCTGCTCGAACCGCTGAACCAGGACGGCAGGCACGGCGCGCGCCTGCGGCTGCTCAAGAGCCGCGGCGGCAGCCGCGAGCCCATCGACATCACGTGGACCGCGGCCGCGGCATGAAGACATGCAACACCCGCGCTCTTATCGACTGAAGTTTCCGGAACCGGTCCCATCCGAAGCTGACAGCGGTTTTCCTGGGTCGAGTGCGACGCCGTCCGTTTTACGGGTGCGGCCGGCGTCGCCTCCGCCCAAGGGACCGGGAGAACAACCGGCGCTGGCGCTCGAGTCGCGCGAGTTGTGGATTGCCGCGCACGTGCCGCAGCTGTCGTTGCTGGCTTTGCGCGCCGCGGCGCCGGCCGGGTCATCGGCCAGATCATCGTTGATAGTCGTCGACCCGGAGCACCAGCAACGCGTCATCGATGCGGACGCCGCGGCACGCGCGGCGGGCGTGCGCCTCGGCATGACGCTGGGCGCGGCGCTCGCGGCCGCGCCGGGCATCGAGGCGCGCCCACGCGACGTGGTGCGTGAACGGGAACTCATGCAACGGCTGGTGGGCATCGCCGCCACGTTCACGCCGCAGGTGTCCATCGAATCGCCCGACGGGCTGCTGCTCGAGATCAGGCCCAGCATCACGCTCTTCGGTGGGTTGCGCGAATTGTGCCGCCGGCTGCGCGATGCCTGCCGCGCCGACCCGCTGTTCGGCCAGGCGGACGCCGCGCCGCATTTCACGCTGGCGCCCACCACGCTCGCGGCGCTGGTGGCGGCGCGGGCCGGGGCGCGCTGTTTCATCACCGATGCCGCGGTATTGCCCGCGCGGCTCAAGCCGCTGCCGCTGACGGCGTTGCGCTGGCCCGAGGAACAGAACGCGCGCCTCACCGCCATGGGCGTGCGAACGCTGGGTGAACTGATGCGCCTGCCGCGTGCCGGGTTCGCGCGCCGCTTCGGTCCGGCAATGCTCGCCGACCTCGACCGGCTGCTCGGACGCCGCGCCGACCCGCGCGCGCGTCTCGTGCGCCGCGAGCGTTACCGCGGCGTGTGCGATCTCGATCACGAAATCGAAGACCACGAACACATCCTGCAGGCGCTCGCGCCGCTGCTCGCCGAGCTGGAAACTTTCCTGCGTGCGCGCCAGCGCGGCATCACGGCGCTGCAATGCCGTTTCCACCACTACCGCGCGGCGCCGACGCATTGCACGCTGCGGCTGGCCGCGCCCGAGGCCAGCGCGGAACGGTTCACCGGCCTGCTGCGCGAACGCCTCGCCACGTTGACCCTGCCCGGGCCGGTGCGCCGCTGCGAGCTGCGCGGCGGCGCGCTCACGCACCGCGCCATCACCAGCAAGCCGCTGTGGTCACCCGGCGAACGCGGACATGCGAGCGCGGGAGAAATGCCCGCGCTGGTGGAACACCTGCGTGCACGGCTGGGTAATACCGCGGTGTACGGCATCGAGCGCGTCGCGGCACATCGGCCCGAAAACGCCTGGCGTGTCGCCGAACCCGCGCTCGGGGGCACGGACACGGCCAACAATCCCGGCGGCGCGTTTCGCCGGCCCCTGTGGCTGCTCGGCGCTGCCCAGCCGCTCGAGGCGCAACGCGGACGGCCGCGGCACGACGGCCCGCTCGAACTGCTGGCCGGTCCCGAACGCATCGAAAGCGGCTGGTGGGATGGCGCGGACGTGCGGCGCGATTACTACGTCGCCGGTGACCGGCACGGCGTGCGCCTGTGGATCTACCGGGACATGGAAACGAAACGCTGGTTCCTGCACGGGATCTTCGGATGAAAATGAATGGGGACCCATTTCCCCAGTACGCGGAGTTGCATTGCCTGAGCAACTTCAGTTTCCTGCGCGGCGCCTCGCACGCCGAGGAACTGGTGACGCAGGCCCGCGAGCTGGGCTACGCCGCGCTCGCCATCACCGACGAATGCTCCCTGGCGGGCGTGGTGCGGGCGCATACCGCCGCGAAGAAGACCGGCGGCATCAAACTACTCATCGGGGCGGAGTTCCGGCTCGACTGCGGGTTGCGCCTGGTGGTGCTGGCGCGCAACCGCGCGGGGTACGGCCGCCTGTCGCGGCTCATCACGCGCGGCCGCCGCAGCGCGGAGAAGGGCAGTTACCGGCTGGCGCGCGCCGATCTCGAGGAATTCATCGCCGACGCGGCAGTGGCGCGCGATGGCGAGGACGTCGCCGCCGGCACGCTGGCCCTGTGGCTGCCGCCGCTGCCCGGCGCGGCGGCGCCGCGTGAGGATGCGGCCGGGCAGGGCGCGTGGATCGCGCGGCATTTCGCGCGGCGCGCGTGGATAGCGGTGGAGCTGGTGCGCGACGGCTGCGACCGCGAGCGGCTGGCCGGAGCGCGCGCGCTGGGTGAACGTTTCGGCCTGCCGCTCACTGCCGCCGGCGACGTGCACATGCACGTGCGCGAGCGGCGCCAGCTGCAGGATGCGCTGACGGCGGTCCGTCACGGCGTGACCGTGGCCGAGGCCGGTGAACGGTTGTTCGCCAACGGCGAGCGGCACCTGCGCGAACGCGAGCGGCTCGCCCGGCTTTATCCACCCGAACTGCTGGCCGAAACCGTGAAGATCGCCGCGCTCGCGGACTTCTCGCTCGACGAACTGCGCTACGAGTATCCGCGCGAGCTGGTGCCGGCCGGCGAGACGCCGGCCTCGCACCTGCGCAAGTTGTCCGAGGCCGGCGCGCGCAAACGCTGGCCCGCGGGCGTGCCGGACAACATGCGCAGCCGCATCGACTACGAACTCGCGCTCATCGCCGAGCTGCGCTACGAGTCCTATTTCCTCACCGTGCACGACATCGTCAGCGAGGCGCGGCGCCTCAACATCCTCTGCCAGGGCCGGGGCTCGGCGGCCAACTCGGTGGTGTGTTACTGCCTGGGCGTCACCGAGGTGGATCCGTCGCGCGGCGAGCTGCTCATGGAGCGATTCATCTCGCGCGAGCGCAACGAGCCGCCCGACATCGACATCGATTTCGAACACGAGCGGCGCGAGGAGGTCATTCAATACATCTACCGCAAGTATGGCCGCGACCGCACCGCGCTCACGGCCACCGTGATCAGTTATCGGCCGCGCAGCGCGCTGCGTGA
>Ga0157380_10003420_pt1 | contig 10899 bp, 12 predicted proteins | sample S35metaG_FD_119757 | JGI IMG/M metagenome (GOLD analysis project Ga0157380, IMG submission 119757) | Switchgrass rhizosphere microbial communities from Kellogg Biological Station, Michigan, USA - S3-5 metaG | ecosystem: Host-associated > Plants > Roots > Rhizosphere > Soil | place: USA...
ATGAATGCCAGTCGACATAAGCCACGTGGCGTCTCGGCGAAGAAGGCCGTGCCGAAGGGAGTGTCCGCAACACCGTAACGAATCGTCACTCCTTCGCCGCGCGCGCGAATCTCTCCCGGCGTCATCGCCTCGAGCGTCACCGTCAGATCATGCAAGCGCCCGCCTCCCGAGAGTCCTACAGAGTGCGCGGCGTCGAGCACCGACGGTTCGGAGTGCAGCGCAGTGCCGGCCGCACGACTCGTGACTTCGGCGAGGTACTGCTTCGGAGTAAGCCCGGTCCACCGTCTGAACAACCGGTTGAAGTGGAACTCGGAGAGGCCGACGGCCTTCGCGATCTGAGCAAGTTTTGGCTGGCGGTGGTATTCGCGCTCGATGAATTCGATCGCACGCGTCATGCGCGCGAATTCGCGGCTGTCGAGAAATCCGTCGGAGCCGGTGAGAGGTGATGTGACTTTCATATCCATGCCGCATTCTGCGCGCGCGTCCGGATGCGCTGCGACCCGAACCTTGCGCTCCGTCATCGAGCCGCTGGTTCGGGCTCCATGCCTTTCAACAGCAGCCCCGGAAGTTCCGGCAGGCTGCCACCGCCCGGACTCGCGATGTTGAGGATGGCCAGCTCGCGCTTCGGAATCACCCAGAACGCGCTGCCATTCTCGTCGGTCACGCCCAGCGCTTCGTTGCCGTCGATCGTGAGTCGTGCGACCTGCATGCCCGTTTCCGCATTCACGCGCGAGGGGCTCGCCATCTCGCGCACCCATCCAGCGGGGAGCACGGCGCGGCCGGCATAGGTGCCGTCGGTGCCGAGCAGGTTCAGTACGCGCAGCATGTCGCGCGCCGTCGCGCGCCAGCAGCAATGCGCGGCCGGCATGCCCGCGCGGCGATCGAGCTGCAGGTGCGCGCTTCCCGCGCCCACCCTGCTCCACACGCGCTCGTCGACGTATTTTTCGTACGGCGTGCCGGTGGCGCGTTCGATGATGACCGCGGCGAGCTGGGTATTGGCTGGCGAAACGTTGTAGAACCCGCCGGGCTCGTGCTCGAGACGGAAGCCGAGGGCGCTCGATTCGAAATCGTTGCCTAACAACATGCGCACACCCTTCGAGGTGGCGAATGCCGGCAATTTCGCGAGGTCATCCCACGGCGAGCGATACAGGAGGCCGCGGGTATCGCCGCCGGTTTCGAGGCCGCTGGTCTCTTCCAGGAGTTGCCGGATGGTGATGCGGCCACGCGCTTCGTCGTCCCATTCGGGCAGATATTTCGCGACCGGTGCATTGAGCGAGGCAATGCGGCCCTCGTCGAGCGCGATGCCGACCGCCATTGCCGTCAACGGCCTCGCCACCAGCGCCGCGGGCAAGAGTGTGTCGGCATCGTCGGTGAGGAAATAGCGCTCCACGGACAAGACGCCGCGATGCATGACTAACAACGCGCGTGAGCCGGCGACGCGAGCGCGATTTACCGACTCCTCGAGCACCAGCGCGTCGATGGCCGCCGGCGCGGCATCTTGCGCGGGCCGCGTCACGGGCGCGCCGATGCTCGCCACGGGTAGGTAGGCGCCATCGGCCGACAGTGGCAGCTGCAGGGCGCGCCGCCAGAACGGGAGGTCGGCCGTGAACACGCCAATGCCCAGAGACACCAGCAGCAGCACGACGGCCGTGAGGAAAGTTAATACTCGACGCATGAATTGGAGACTTTAGAGAAGCCCGACAATGCTACCAGTGCACTCCCAAGGCTAGAATGCCTGCCGCCGTGAAACTATCCATCTGCGCCATCGCCTCGGAAGTCGTCCCTTTTGCCAAGAGTGGCGGTCTTGCCGATGTTGCCAGCGCGTTATCGAGGCAATTGACCATCGCGGGCCATGACGTTCGGCTGTTCATGCCGTTCTATTCGCAGGTGAAACGCGGCCTGGCCGAGGCGACGCGCGTGGAAACCTTGCAGGGCCTGGCCGTGGTTCTCGGCAGCCACGAGTACCGCGTCGATATCTGGCGTGCCCGCCTGCCTGGCTCGACGACCCCGGTGTACCTCGTCGAATCCGAGGCCCTCTATGCACGGCCGACGCTCTACACCGGCGACCCCGACGAGCATCGCCGCTTCCTCGTGCTGACTCGCGCGGCGCTCGAATGCTGCCGCCGCATGAATTTCCACCCGCACATCGTTCATTCGCATGACTGGCACACGGCATTTGCACCGCTGTGGCTGCGCTCCATCTACAAGAGCGACCCGGTCTTCGCCTCGGCGCGGTCGGTGATGACCATCCACAACATCGGCTACCAGGGGGAGTTCACCGCATCCGACGTCGCCGATCTCGACCTCGGCTCCGACGCCTATCTACTGCACCAGGACGATCTCAAGGCCGGGCGCATCAACGCGCTCAAGCACGGCATCCTGCATGCCGACGCAGTCACCACGGTGAGTCCGACCTACGCGCGCGAGATCACGACGCCGCTCTACGGCATGGGCATGGAGCAGGCGCTCGCGGCCCGCGGCAGCGCGGTGCGCGGCATCCTCAATGGCGTGGACTATGAAGAATGGGATCCGCGCAACGACAAGCATCTGCCGATCCATTTCGGGCCGGGCGAAAGTCCGCGCAAGGCGGAGCTCAAGCGCAATTTTCTGCTTCGCCAGGGCATGAAACCCACGCAGGGCCGCGTGCCGCTGTTCGGCATCGTGAGCCGGCTCGCTACGCAGAAAGGTTTCGACCTGCTCACCGACACGTTGCCCAATCTCCTGCAGAACCACGATGTGCGGCTCGCCGTCGTGGGCACCGGGGAGGCTCGGTATGAAAAATTCTTCGCGGGCCTCGCGGACAAGTACCGTGGCCGCGCGTGGTTTTTCGGCGGATACGACGATTCGCTCGCGCACTGGATCGAAGGCGCGAGCGACGTGTTCCTGATGCCGTCCCAGTACGAGCCTTGCGGCCTCAACCAGATGTACAGCCTGCGTTACGGCACGATTCCCGTCGTGCGCAAGACCGGGGGCCTCGCCGACTCCGTGGTGCATTTCGATCCGGCCACGGGCATGGGCACCGGCATCGTGTTCAATGATTTCGACGCCATGGCGATGGGCTGGGCGCTCGACACCGCCATGACCTGGTACGCACAGCCGGCGCTGTGGGAACGCATCGTGCAGAACGCCATGCGCTGCGATTTCTCCTGGGAGACGCAGTGCAATGAATATCTGAAGCTGTTTGCGGAGTTACTTCAGCTTGACGCTGCCGCGCTCGTCAAACGGGATACGGCGCAGAAAGCCGCCGGATAGGTTGACGCTGACGCGCAACCGGTAGTCGATCATCTCCGAGGAATTGCGGCGGGTCAGAAGCTTGGCGAGTGCGCCGGCGAGATTCGTCGTGATCTGCATGTCGAATTCCGTCTCACCCATCGCAGGAACCGTGAATGGCGCGCCCGTGCCGCCATTGCCGAGCTCGGCATCGTTGACCTCGATGCTGTAGGTGAGGCCTTCGATCGGCAGCTCACGCGCGTTCGGGTTGAACACCCGCATGCGCACCAGCACGCGCTGGGAAAAGATGTCGCCGCCCTGCAGCTTCAGTGACACCACCGAAAGCTTGGGCGCCTCGAGCTTGGGCAGCAGCGCGCAGCCGGCGAACCACGGCACGATCAGCAGAAGCAGCGCAGCAGCGCGGCGCGCGCGCGCGAAGTCACGCATGCGACAGCATGTCCTGCGTGACGAGAACCACACCCTTCTCCGTGACCAGGAAGCGCCGCGCATCTTCGGCGCGATCGACGCCGATGCGCGTGCCGCTCGCGATCTCGCAGCCCGCGTCGATGATGGCGTTGCGCACCTCGCAGTTCTGGCCGATACGCACGTCGGGCAGGATCACCGAGCGCTCTACCATCGAACGCTCCTCGATGCGTACCCCGGAGAACAGCAGCGACTCGCGCACGGTCGCGCCTGAAATGATGGCGCCGCCGGAGACCAGGGAATTGATCGCGACACCGCGCCGCCCGTCTTCATCGAGCACGAATTTCGCCGGCGGTGTCTGCGCCTGGTAGGTCCAGATCGGCCAGTCCTCGTCGTAGATGTTGAGCTCGGGAGCGACCCAGACGAGCTCGAGATTGGCCTCATAAAACGCGTCGATTGTTCCAACATCGCGCCAATAAGATTGTGCTCGTGTCTTTACGTCCCGGAATGGATACGCAAACACCTGCAGCTTCTCGATGGCCTTGGGGATGATGTCCTTGCCGAAATCGTGTTTCGACTTCTCGTCCATCGCGTCTTCGTTCAGCAGCTTTTCGAGCAGCTCCGGGTTGAACACGTAGATGCCCATCGATGCCAGCGCGACTTCCGGGCGGCCGGGCATGGGATCCGGATTCGGTGACTTCTCGACGAACCGCGTGACCCGATTCCATTCGGTGACGGTGAGCACGCCGAACTCGCGCGCGTCGATGAGCGGCACTTCGACCACGCCGACCGTGATGTCGGCGCCCTTCTCCACGTGGTAGGCGATCATCGGACCGTAGTCCATCTTGTAGATGTGATCACCCGCGAGCACGAGCACATGCTTCGGGTGCGTCGAATGCATGAAGTCGATGTTCTGGTACACGGCGTCCGCGGTGCCGCGGTACCAGTGACCGCCGGTCTTCTGCTGCGCGGGAATCACTTCCACGAATTCGCCGAATTCGCCGCGCATGTAGCCCCAGCCACGATGGATGTGCTGGATCAGCGACTGCGCCTTGTACTGGGTGAGCACCGTGATCTGGCGAATGCCCGAATTCACGCAATTCGACAGCACGAAATCGATGATGCGGAACTTGCCGCCGAACGGCGTCGCCGGCTTGGCTCGATTCTCGGTGAGGCCCTTGAGCCGCTCGCCGCGGCCGCCGGCCATGATGACCGCGAGGGTGCCGCTAGTGAGCCGGCTGACGTAACGCCCTGATGTTGCTCGTGCCGGCCGCTTTGCCATGGGTCTCCTCGTTTTTTTGCAGTATAGGCGGCGCCTGTGGCCGGCTGGTCAAAATGATCAAAGCCTAAGAATTCGAAAACACTGCTTGCTTACTAGTACTAGCAACATTACAGTACCGGCCAATGGACGATAGCCACAGCAAGAAGTTTTCCAAAGACCTCAACGGCGGACTCGTGTCGCTGGTGCTGTTGGCGGTGCTCGATCGCAGCCCGGAAGATCTTTACGGCTACGACATCGTCAAGCGCCTCCAGCGTGCCAACGAAGGCGAGCTGCTGTTCAAGGAAGGCACGGTGTACCCAGTACTGCGCGCTTTGTCTGCCAGCGGATTGCTGAGCAGCCGGATCGTGCCGTCGTACTCGGGGCCACCCCGCCGCTACTACAAGATCACCGACGACGGACGCGCCGTGCTTGCGAGCTGGCGCGGTATCTGGCGTGAAGCCCGCTCATTTGTCGATCGGTTCGTCGAAACCGGAGTTCCCACATGAATACCAATGCCCCTCGTTCAGTCGAGGACTATTTGCGTCAGCTGCGCGCGGCGCTCGGGAACCAGGATCCCGCACTCATCCAGGATGCGCTGTACGACGCGGAGGAATATCTGCGTGCGGAGATCGCGGCGCATGCGGGCAAATCCGAAGCCGATGTGCTCGAGCTCATCGCATCCACGTACGGCGCTCCTGAAGAGGTCGCCGCCGCGTACCGCGACACCGAGATCAAGGTCGCCGCGGCGTTGCGCGCACCACCGAAGCCGCGCGCTTCGAGCCCGGTCGGGCGGTTTTTCGGGGTTTTCGGCGACGCGCGGTCCTACGCGGGCCTGCTGTTCATGTTGTTCAGTCTCGCGACCGGGATTCTCTACTTCACGGTCACGGTAGTTGGGACTTCGCTGTCGCTCGGGCTCGCTGTGCTGATCATCGGCGTGCCCTTCTTCATTGCGTTCATCGGCGTCACGCGCGTACTTGCGCTCGTGGAATGCCGGCTCGTCGAGGCCGTGAGCGGCGTGCGCATGCCGCGCCGGCCGCAGCATCCCGGCGCGCCGCAGAATTTCTGGGGCCGCGTAAGAGACATGCTCGCCGATCCTCGCACCTGGACGACGCTCGGCTACAACGTGTTGATGCTGCCGATGGGAATCCTGTACTTCACGCTCGCGGTGGTCGGAGTATCGGTAAGCCTGGCCTTCATTGCGGTACCGGTGCTGGAAACCATTCGTGCATTCGGTGGGTTCGATCCCGACTCCGCGCTCGGCCGCGGTGGGGTCAATATCGAACCGCAGTGGCTGAACTCCCCGGTCGGGGTGCTGCTGTGCCTCATCGCGGGTGTGTTGCTGCTCACGCTCACCTTGCACGCGAGCCGCGGCATCGCGCGCGGTCACGCCACGCTCGCGAAAACGATGCTCGTGTTACCGTAAAAGCATGCTTCATCGCGCATGGGTCGCGGCGTCGGCAGCCGCGATGATTCTTGCTGCACCCGAGTCGGATAGCTCGCCGCCGGGCGATCCGCCGGCCGGACCTGCCGCCAAGACCGGCTGTTTCGCCGCGGGCGACGGATTTCTCCGCGCACGCCTGCGCGGGGCGCTCGATCTCGACCTCGACTGGAAGGACACGCAGATGCAGTGCGAGGGCGGACCGCGCCCATCAGGAAACGGCGTGCGCGTGAGCATCGGTGGCCCGCTGCGCGGTGACGGCCGGCGCATCCGCATCGTGTTCGGCATCGGGGGCGTAGCCGAAGGAGGCAGCGGACAGGCGCTGCGAACCAACGTCACGATCCTGTTCGAAGGCGAATCCCGCGTTTTCGCCACCCTGGGCGACGACAAGTGCGTCGTCGATTCACTGACCCAGCACCGCGTGGAATCGCTGGGTGCCGACCGTGCTATCTATCGCGTGGAGGCGCGCGGCTTCTGCCTCGGGCCCGCCACCAGCATGTCGCGTGACGAACGCGTGCTTCTGACCAGCTTCGATTTTGCAGGCCGCGTGGAATTCGGCGACGATGACCGCCATGAAAGCAAACCCCAGACTCCCTGAGAATCCGCGCCGAGCTCTGCTGCGGAAATTGTGCGTCATCGCCGTCGTCGCGTTCGCCGGAGCGGGAAGCAGCGTGGCTTGCGCCCAGGCCGGTCCGATCGAAGATCTGGCCAGGTTTCCTCGCGGCAAGCTCGAAATCGCCGACGGCAAGAAGGTGAAGCACGTTTTCGACGTCTGGCTCGCCGACAGCCCGCGGCGCCAGTCCCAGGGCCTCATGTTCGTGCGGTCGCTTCCCGAGATGCGCGGCATGCTGTTTGTGCACGAAAGCCCTAGGCCGCTGAGCATGTGGATGAAGAACACCTACATTCCGCTCGACATGGTGTTCATCGACGCGAACGGTCGCATCCAGCAGATCATCGAACAGACCACGCCGCATTCACTCGCCACCATCAGCAGCAAGGAGCCCGCCCTGGCGGTGCTGGAAATCGCGGGTGGAGAAGCCAAGCGGCTGGGATTGCATCCGGGACAACGCGTGCTCCATACGGCCCTCGTCGGATATCATCCCTAGTCACTTGCTAGGGAGATAACCCAATGAAAAGAATCGGCACCCTGGCGCTCGCGGCGTTCGCGATCGCTTCTACTGCGGCACTCACGGGGACAGCGTATGCGGGGGCTGCCGAAGGCAGCTGGTACATCGCACCGCAAGTGAACTCACTGTGGCTCGATGATGACCGCGAAGCCGACGATGACGTCGGCGTGGCGCTGATCATTGGCCGCACCATGAATGCCAACTGGGATGCCGAATTCAGCATCTTCGGTTCCGAACACGATCACGTGGGCAACGGTACGCTGGAATTGCAGGGTTTCGGTTTGTCGGCCAACCGCGTGTTCTACCGCGAAGGCCGCGTGAATCCCTACGTCAGTTTCGGCCTCGCGCAGGTCAACAACATCCTCAAGCCCGGTGTCGATGAAGATCAGATCACCGCGCTGTACGGCGTTGGCCTGCTGATCTCGCTGGGTGAAGAACGCGATGACGGCAGCGCCATGCAATTGCGCGCCAACCTCGGCGGGCGCCGCGTGATTTCGGCCGACGACAACGACCGCAAGCCCATCGACTACATCGCGGGCATCGGCATCCAGTATTCCTGGGGCGGCTCGGAAACGCGTCGCGTGGTCGACACGGACGGCGATGGCGTCAACGATGACGTGGACCAGTGTCCCGGCACTCCCGCCGGTACGGCGGTCAATTCCAGTGGCTGTCCGCTGCCGCAGGACGACGATGGCGACGGCGTCAACAACGACATCGACAAGTGCCCGGGCACTCCGGCCGGAGCCAAGGTGGATGCCAGCGGCTGCGAGCTCGACAGCGACGGCGATGGTGTCGGCGACAGCCGCGATCAGTGCCCGAACACTCCGGCCGGTGCCAAGGTAGATGAGAAAGGCTGCGAGCTCGACAGCGACGGCGACGGCGTCGTCGACAGTGCGGACAAATGCCCGGACACGCCCAAGGGCGACCGCGTGGATGCCGCCGGCTGCTCGTTCAAGGAAGAGATCAAACTACCCGGCGTCGTGTTCGAAACCGGCAAGGCCGACCTCAAGCCGGAGAGCCTGCCGATCCTCGAAGGCGCCATCGCGACGCTCAAGCGTTATCCCGAGATCAAGATCGAAGTCGCGGGTCACACCGACAGCCGCGGATCGGATGCGCTGAATCTCGATCTGTCGGGGCGTCGCGCGGAGACGGTGCTCAAGTATCTGCGCGACGGTGGCGTCACCAACACGCTGACCTCGCGTGGCTATGGTGAACGCCAGCCCGTCGCGAGCAACACCACTGATGAGGGCCGGCAGCAGAACCGACGCGTCGTGCTGCGCGTCCTCAACTAAAGCGGTCGGCGGCATGAGGCCGCCGCCGGTACGACGATGCTCGATCTGCCTGGACATCCGACGCTCGACAAGGTGGGCCTGATCGGCGCTTGCAGCCGTCTGCCGGTACGCGTGGATGCGGCGCGGCTCCAGGCGGAGGTTGCCGCGCTGCCTGAGGCCTCCTGGGCGGGGACCGGAGGTCGCGTGGGTGTGCATCGCGCCGCGCAGGCGATTTTTCTTCGCGGGTTTGCGCCAGCCGAAGGCGAGAAACCCATCGAAGACCGCGAACCGCTCCACGCGCTGCCCTATGTGCGCGAGATCATCACGAAGTTGATCGCGGCGCCCGCGCAACGCTGTCTGCTGGCGCGCTTGCCGCCGGCGGCGAAGATCACCGGGCACATCGACCTCGCGCCCTACTTCGCCAAGACCATCCGCATCCACGTGCCCGTGGTGACCCATGACGATGCCTGGATGTACTGCGCCGGGCTCGCCTACCGCATGCATCCCGGGGAAGCATGGGCATTGAACAACTCGGCGACCCATGGCGTGTGGAATGCGCACGCAACGCAGGCACGGACCCACCTGATCTGCGACTTTCTGCCGAGTCCCGGGCTGCTCGGGTTGCTGTCGCGTGCCGAGCGGGATCTCGGCGCTGCGAATTCCGAGCTCGATCAGCTGATGCGGCCCGCGCAGTGATCGTCACCGACCAATTCGTTTTTCTGCACCTGCACAAGTCCGGTGGCAGCTTCGTGAATGACTTCCTCAAGCGGTTCTTCCCGTCCCATCGCGAGATCGGCTACCACCTGCCCTGGAGTCTCGTGCCGGCGTCGCACGCGCATCTGCCGGCGCTCGGTCTGGTCCGCAATCCCTGGAGCTACTACGTCTCCTGGTACACGTTCCAGAAAGACCGCCCGCGCCAGAATGCCCTGTTCCGCGTGCTCAGCGATGACGGGCGCCTCGCTTTCGAGCCGACCATCCGCAACATGCTCGATCTTGGAACCACGGGCGCCCGGCTCGATTCGCTGGTGGCCGCCTTGCCGGATGGGTACGGTGGCCGAGGCCTGAATCTGCCGGGTCCGGCCCTTGCCAGGATCGCGGGCAGTGGGCTCGGGTTCTACGCGTTCCTGTATCGCCATATGTACAACGGGGCCGGGCGCGCGTATTTCGGCAGGATGGAACATTTGCGCGACGAACTGCTCAAAATGCTGACTGGCGCGGGACAGGTAATCAGTGGTCCCATGCGAGAATGGATCGCCGCGGCACCCGCGAAGAATGTGTCCGCACACGGCCGGTACGTCGAATATTACGGAACAGAATTACGCGATCTCGTGGCGGAGCGCGACGCCGAATTGATCGCCGCACACGGTTACAGATTCGGAGAACTCAATTGAAAACGTTCAAGCTGACCCTCTGCGCTGCAAGCATCGTGTTGTTGGGAGCCTGTGCGGGAAAGCCGCCCGAGCAACCGGCCAAGGCCGTCCCGCCGCCGACAGACGTCACGCTCGATGAGCTCAATGTCGCCATCGATAACGGCGTAAAGCTCCAGAATGAAAAGGGCGAAGAAATGTTGTGCCGGCGTGAGAAGAAGATCGGCACGCGACTCTCCCGCGAGACCATCTGCATGACCAAAGCCGAATGGCTGCGTGTGTCCGAGGAATCCCAGCGCGCTACCAAGAAGTCGATCAAGACCGGAGGCATTCCGCACGGCAGCGACTGACCGCGATGCGCTCGAGGTTCTCGAGGGACTGTGAATGTATCCGCGCGCGCAGTACGCGGAATATGACGGAACGGAACCGCGCGATCTCGTCGGCGCGCGAGGCCGCCCTGATCGCGGCGCACTGTTACCGATTCGGAGAACTCCATTGAAAACGTCAACGCTCACGCTCTTCGTCGCCGCCATCGGGTTGTTGGGAGCCTGCGCCAGCAAGCCGCCCGAGCAGTCCGTCAAGGTTGTCCCGCCACCCACCAGCGTCACGCTCGATGAGCTGAATACCGCCATTGAAAACGGCGTGAAACTGCAGAACGAAAAAGGCGAAGAAATGCTGTGCCGGCGTGAGCCGAAGATCGGCACGCGACTCTCCCGCGAGACCATCTGCATGACGAAAGCCGAATGGCTGCGCGTGTCCGAGGAATCCCAGCGCGCCACCAGGAAGACGATGAAGCATGGAA
>Ga0157380_10003421_pt1 | contig 10899 bp, 11 predicted proteins | sample S35metaG_FD_119757 | JGI IMG/M metagenome (GOLD analysis project Ga0157380, IMG submission 119757) | Switchgrass rhizosphere microbial communities from Kellogg Biological Station, Michigan, USA - S3-5 metaG | ecosystem: Host-associated > Plants > Roots > Rhizosphere > Soil | place: USA...
CAACGAGGCCAAGCTCGCGTCGCCGTGGTAGACCGCCCAGTGCAGCGCCGTCGCGCCGTCGGCTTGCGCAGCTTTCACGTCGGCGCCGCTCTGCACGAGGCGGCGCACCTCTGCCGCGTCGCGCCGCATCGCAGCATCGGCCACCTCGGTCTGCGCGACCGCAGTGCTCGCGCACGCGAGCAGCAGCGCGAGCGCGACGGATCCGAAGTGGGTTGCCGCGCGCGTCATAGGTTCGTCAGTCGTCCCGTGCTGTCGCCGATGCTGTCGCGCTCGATCTCGAACTGATCGAGCAGGCTCAACAGCAGGTTACCCGTGGATACCGTCTTGGTGGGGTACGCCAGGTGCCGCCCGCCCTTCATCGCGCCGTGATTCCCGCCGATGAGCACGTGCGGCACGTCGTAATGCAAGTGTTGGTTGGGATTACCCATGTTGCTGCCATACAGCAGCAGCGAATGGTCGAGGAGCGTGCCGTCGCCGTCTTCGGTCTTGGCCAGCTTGTCGACGAAGTGCGCCAGCGCCTTCACGTGGTATTGGTTGATCTTCGACAGCGTTTCGATCAGCCCCGGATCCTCGCCGTGATGCGACACGCCATGGAAACCCGAATTCGGGGCTGCGCTCTCCGGGTAGCGGCGCCCTGTGAGGTCGCGCGCAAAGAGCAAGGTACCGACGCGCGTGAGGTCGGCCTGGTACGCGAGCGCCAGCAAGTCGAACATCAGCTTGATGTGCTCGTCGAACGACTGCGGGATGCCCGGCGGCACGGCGAAATCCTCGGGCGCCGCCGTCGTGGCCTTGGCCGCGATCTGTAATCGACGCTCGATCTCCCTGACGTTCTCGGTGAAGCTGTCGAGGCGCGAACGATCCGGAGCGCTGATTTCCGTTCGTAGGCCGGCGATCTTGCCGTTGATCGAGTCGAGGATGCTCTGGTTACGTTCGCGGCGAGCGACGCGCTGTTCGGGCGTGCTGCCGCTGCCGAACAGGCGCTCGAACACGACCTGTGGGTTCAACTCCATCGGCAACGGCGTCGTCGGCGATGCCCAGGCGATCGTGTTCGTGTACACGCAACTGTAGCCCTCGCCGCAATTGCTCGAGCCCGAGCCCGGATCCTCGACCGACATCTCCACGGAAGGCAGCAGCGTCTCCGCGCCGATCTTCTGCGCGATGATCTGGTCGATCGTTTGACCGGCGCGAACATCGGCGCCCGCGGTTTTCTTCGGTTTGTCGGCGCACAGGAATGCCGCGGCGACCCAATGGTCGGCGCCCGTCTCACCCGGCGGCGGCTCCGAGGACGTGGAATGGAGCCCGGTCAGAATCGTGAGGTCCTTCCGGTACGGCTCGAGAGGCTTCCAGATGAACGGCAGCTCGGCGGGCAGCGCGCCTTCTTTCTCCGGAACCCAATAGCCGGGCGCCGCGCCGTGCGGCACGAAACCAGCGAAGAAGCGACGCGGCGGAGCCGCGGTGGCCTGCGCCAGCGCGGTCGCGGCGGGAAACATCGCCTCGAGCAACGGCAGTCCGAGCGCGACCCCCGCGCCCTTGAGCAGGGCGCGGCGCTGAATGTGCTTCTTGGTGATGAACATTGCTCTACTCCACGTTCGCTGCGGTCTTCACGTTCATCGTGAACGCGGGGCTCCGAATGACGCCCATGAGCAGCGACGAAAATCGATAGTCGTCCTCGGCCGCGTCGTGCGTGATCGACCGCACGAGCGGCATGTCCTCGTACTCCAGTCCGCGGCCGATGGCATAAGTCAGCAGCTTCTCCGTCACGGATTGGGCAAATATACCGCCGTTGCTCACCGTGAATTCGCGCAGGCTCGCGAGGCCATCAAGCTGCGTGCCGTCGTTCGTGACGCCGGTGGGATCGATCGGCTGTCCGGCATCGAGAGTTCTCCACGCGCCGACGGCATCGAAGTTCTCCATGGCGAGCCCCATCGGCTCGAAGCTCTGATGGCAAGCGGCGCAACTGGGGTTGGCACGATGCGCCTCCATGCGCGCCCGCAACGTCTTCGGCGCCTCGCCAGGCGCCGCCTTCAGATCGGTTTCGACGCCCGGCGGCGGGTCGGGCGGACTGATATCGAGGAACGTTTCGAGGAACCACTTGCCTCGCTTGACCGGCGACGTGCGGGCGACGTCCGATGTGATCGTCAGCAGCGCGCCCTTGCCGAGCAGCCCGCGCCGCATGTCGAGCTCCGGTCCCAGCGTCACGCGGCGGAACTGCGATCCGTAGACATCAGGGATGCCGTAGTGCTTCGCGAGCCGCTCGTTGACGAACGTGTAGTCGGCCGTTAACAAGTCGAGGATGCTGCGGTCCTCGTGAATGACGCTGCCGAAGAACAGCTCGATCTCGCGCCGGAATGCGTCGCGCAGCGTGCTGTCGAAGTCCGGAAACAAGTCCACGACCGGCTCGCTGGCCTGCATGCCGCGAACGTTCAGCCACTGCCCCGTGAAGTTTTCGACGAACGCTTGCGAGCGTGTGTCCGCGATCATCCGCTCGACTTGTTGCTGTAGAACCGCCGCGTCGTGTAAGCGCCCCTGCGACGCAAGCTCGATCAGCTCTTGGTCCGGAATGCTGCTCCACAGGAAAAACGAGAGGCGTGAGGCGAGCTCCAAATCGCTGATGCCGTAAGGGGACCCCGGCGCCGCCTCGGCAGGCTCGATTTCCGATCGATAGATGAACTCCGGATCCGCGAGGATGCGCTGCACTACGGCTTCGACGCCGTAATCGAAGCTGCCGCCTTCCTCACGCCCGGATTGGAAAAAGCCCATCATCGTCTCGAGGTCGCCATCGGTCGCGGGACGGCGGAAGGCTTTGCTCGCCAGCGTGGAGATGATCTTGCGCGCGCACTCGCCTTCCTGGCTGCTCTCTGCGGGGTAGCACTCGAAGATCTTGTCGCGGCTCTGCGTGCTCGTAGCCACGACACCGCTAAACGGCCCTTCGATGAAAACCTGGCCGACGTGCGGGTAGAACGTATAACCCGAGATCGCGCCCGGCGAGTTCATCGTGCGAACGAACGACTTGTTGAGTCCTGTATCGGGCAGATCGCTGGTCGCGATGAAGGTGACGCCGACTCTGTGAAAGCCCGCCTTGATCGGGATCTCCGGCGTCCGGCCGCCGTTGCCTTCCTGGGTGGCGATCTCGGAATCCCAGTCGTACAGGTACACGCGCGCGCCGTCGATCGTGACCTCGAGCTTCTCGCCTTTAACGTTCCCCAGCACGGCGGTGAAGTAGCCGGTCATTCCCTTGACGGTGAAGACATAGTTGCCGTCGGCCGGGAACTCGTGCTCGATCAGCATGCCGCCGCGCGTGCCGAACGGCAGCCCTTCGATGTAAGAGTTTTGCGAAGTGTCGTGCGGCGCATCGAACACGGCCAACGTGGCGGCGGTCTCGGTGCCGATCGCGAGCCGGCTGATCTTCCCGGCGGCCGACAGATACGCCTCCATGAGCGCCGGCGACGTGGTCAGCGTTCCGGCCATGTTGTCAAACCCATGACTGGAGTCGTCCGCGGGCAGAAACGTCGTGGCGTCGATGTTCAGGGCCAGCAGATCGCGGATCGCGTTCGTGTATTCGGTGCGGTTCAGCCGGTGGAGGCCGGGCGCGGGAACATGCGGCTCGGCATGTCGATCGATCTCGTTCTCCAACCAGGCCACGAGCGCGTCGCGCTCCCCACGTTCCAGGGTCGGCCCGCCATCCGCCGGCGGCATCAGTCCTGCGCGCAGCTTGCGGATGGCCGTTTCCCAGATCTCCGCATCGCGCGCCACGGCGTCGAAAGGATGCGCCTCCAGGTTCAGACCCCCGACCTGCTCCGTCGCGTTGTGGCAGTCGAAGCAATTCCCACTGACGACGGCCGCCTGCCGCTCCCCTTCATTGCCGACCAGGCCGCAGCCGGACGCAAGCACGCCAGCTAGAGCAGCAGCTACGGGTAGTCTGGTCCTCAAAACGCCTCCGTTCATCCGCCGGTTCCGCCTCAATAAGAGAAATGTATCTAAAAGACAGCACTCGCGCGTCATCGGCGCGCAGATACTCGGCGGGCTTGACGTATCTTCAGCCGGGTGGGGGCGCGGCCACCGATATTCAGGGCCGGCCGGCTCGCCCCGAGCGCGTCGTGGTGCCTCGGCGATAGTGCCACACGCGGCACTATTTTCTGAATCTTGACACCGTCACAGGAGCTTGCCGTGCGCCGGTCGCCATGCGTGCCCGCGTGCGCGACCGTGCGCGACCGGCTAACGGACGCGCCGGAACACTATCCGAAACGCCTTCCCTTGGCGCTCGAGCTCCCCGCTCGCATCGTCGCACTGCTCGCCGGACCCGTAGTAGCGCACGTTCCAGAGATCCGCGTCGGCGTCGAATTGCGGCTCGCCGTTGAACGTGATCTGGCACGGGAACCCTCTTCGCACCGAGGCTCGCATCTGGCCGATCAGAGGCTTGACCTCGTCGCCGTTGGGCCGCCGATAGAAGGTGATTTCTGCCGGCACACCCTCTCGCTGCAGCGCCGCGCCCATGTCGTCACACGTCGCGCCGACACCCGAATAGGCGACCAGCCACCGATCTGTCAGCTCGTCGAGGCGCGGCTCTCCGTGAAGCGAAATGTCGCAGCTTTCCGTCTCCTCGACCTTGGCGACGAGCTCGAGCGCTTTATACATGACATCGGCCGCCGCGAGTCTTTGCGCCGCCGCAAACGACGCGATGCTTCCGCTGACAACTGCGGCACTCGTCGCTAGCCATCGGCCAGTAACTGAATCCATATCGGCCTCACGCGTCGACGGTCACCACGGCCTTAGCCGCGAGCCCGCTGCTGTCATAGCGCTCGACCTCGCAAAACACGCCGTCGGTGCGACCATCGGCGTTGCGATCGAGAAACGTATCGTTGTGATTGAAGGATGTGCGCTTCGCGAGGTGCTCGCGATAGGGCTCCCAGTTTTCGAACACTTCGGCATTGATCTCGTCGGGGAAGAAGATCTGGCTCGCGACCCTCTCCTTCCCATCGACCAGCACCTTGAAGTGAATATGCGGCGTGCGGCCGCCGTACCAACTCGGGTAGACGGTCTTGAAACGAACCCAGCCGCCTGCGTCGGCGAACTGCGTGCCGCGCAAGAACGTGGCACCAACCGTCGGCTCGGTGGGAACCCCGCCGACCCCGGGCTGGTCGCGATAACCCGAATACAGACCGAGCGCATCGGCCTGCCAGAGATCGAGGCGCACGCCCGCCCACGGCGCGCAGTCTCGGGCGCGCGTGATCTGCACGGCGAACTCGAGCGGCGCTCCCAACCGGCCGCTCGTCACGTCGGACCGCACCAGACTCGGGTCGAAGTAGAACGGGCCTTCGCCCGCGTCCGGCGTCACTGCACAGCTTGCCGCCTGGGCGAGTGCCTCCGGCAGCGCAAGCGTGGCGGCAAAGGCGGACGCCGCGGCCAAAACGCGCCGTCTACCGAGATCCGGCTGGTTCGCATGTGGCGGTGCGGTCACAAGCCAACGTCTTGGTCGCATGGCTCCCCCTCTCTTACGATCCGGCAGCTCTCGCAGCGCCGGCGCGTTACGGGTGCGGGAGGTGCGTGGCTCCCTTGGGCAACTCCATGAGCTCGAGCACGTTACCTTGTGGATCGACTACCGTCGCAATCTTCACCGGCATCCCCCCGATGGGGACCGAGACCACCTCGCCCTGCATCGAAGCGCCCGCGGTTTTTGCGGCTGCGACGGTCGCGGCGACATCCGACACGTGGAAGATCGCGTGCGCCATTGCGCTCTTGCCGGCACCGGGCTCGCGAAGCTGGACGAGAAACTCGGGCGATGTGCCTGCCTTAGCCGCGGCGACAGTGGCGCCGTAGCGCATGATGATCTCCGTCGGCGGCGTGCCGACCTGGTCGATCGCCTTCAAGCCGAATGCCGTGTCGTAGAACTTCGCCAGCGCGGCGACATCGCTCGCGCCCAGTCGAACCGCCAGCACGGTGACGTCCGCTTGAGCCAACGTCACCCACGCCGCCGCACTGAGCCCCAGTACCGCCGTTATTGTTCGTCGCATGTCCCGCACTCCTGGAGTTGTTTGGTGACGCCCGAATGTCTGCGTCGGGCGCTGCTCGATAATACGCCGAAAGGGGTCCGCGGTCGGCGCGAACCGCTCGACGAGCTTCGCGGCGCCGTGACGCTTACAGCTTACGCCGATCGATCGGCCGGCTCGAACAACTCGATAGGGTTACCGTCCGGATCCAGAACTTGGATCTGGCTGCCACCAGGACCGACCTCCATTTCGTTGCGGAAATGGAGCCCCGCCTTCTTGAGCCGCTCGATGCAAGCCGGAAGGTCAGTGACGCGCAGCACCAGGCGGTTCCACCCTCCCGGGAGCTGCAGCTCGCCGTTCGGCAGTGCGCGCGACCCCGACGCGCCGGGTCCGCTCAACAGCAGCTCGAGGTCGCCGAGCGAGACGTTGGCGAACGCTGGGAGGTGTTGGTGCTCGAGCTTGAACTCGAGGTGGCCGGTGTAGAACGCGATCGCGCGAGCGACGTCGCTGACCTGATATCGAACGCCGTGAAACCCCTTGATGAAGTTCTGTGTCATTCCGCGGACCCCGCTAACGTTCGATGAGACGTTCAGTACACCGATTGTCACAAATGGACGACTGCCGTAATCGGAGTAAGTTCCTCGCGGAGCAGATGCCGCTGGGCACGCGGTCTGCGACAATTCAGCCGCCCACCTCCATTCACGATCGTTCCTTCGGAGTCTTGCATCGTGCTCATCCGCACTCCTCTCGCTGCGCTCGCACTCTGCCTCGTTCCCCACCTTCTCGCGGCCCAGGTCGAGGGCGTGCCCGCGCGGCCGTTGCCCGCTAGTCCGTTCGTCATCGACACGGCCGAAGCGGGCCAAGTGCGCGTGACGCCGATGAAAGGGCTCGAGCTGCCATGGGATCTCGCGTTCCTGCCGAGCGGCGACATGCTCGTCACGGAGCGGACGGCCATGCGCTTGCGCATCGTGCGGAGCGGCGTACTTCTGCCGCAGCCGATCACGGGCCTTCCCGGGGGCATGAGCTCCGGCGGCGGCGGTGGTCTCATGGCGGTGGCCGCGCATCCGCGGTTCGCCGAGACGGGCTGGGTGTACCTCACCTATACCAAGACGGCCGAGCGCGGACGGCGCGGCCTCGGACTTGCGCGCGGGCGCCTCGACGGCATGGCCCTCAAGGACGTGCGCGAGCTCTTCACCGTCGATGAGGCGGGCGGCGGTCCGCCGCCGGGCTTGCCGCTCATGTTCGCGCCGGACGGTTATCTCTATTTCTTCATCGGCGGCGCGAACGACGAGATCGCGCAGCGCGGCGACTCCCACTACGGCAAGGTGCTGCGCTTCAACGACGACGGCAGCGTGCCGCGGAATCCGTTTGCCGGCCGCGAGGGCTTCGCCAAGGAGATCTTCACGTTCGGTCATCGCAACGGCATCGGCCTTGCGATTCACCCGACGACGGGCGCGGTGTGGCAGAACGAGAACGGCCCGTTCGGCGGCGACGAGGTCAACATCCTGAAACCCGGCGCGAACTACGGCTGGCCGCTCGTGAGCTATGGCCGCGACTACAGCGGTGCGCCCGTATCGGACAAGCGGACGCTGGACGGCGTCGAGGATCCGGTGCTGTTCTGGGTTCCCTCCATCGCGATCTCGGGCATGACGTTCTACACGGGCGATCGTTTCCCGGCGTGGCGCAACAATCTATTCGTCGGCGGACTTCAGTACGGTCGCATTCCGCGCACGGGGCAAATGCAGCGCGTCGTGTTCAACGAACAATGGCAGGAGATTCGGCGCGAGTCGTTCTTCGAGGACCTGCGGCAACGCATTCGCGACGTCGAGCAGGGCCCGGACGGGCTGCTGTACGTGCTGACGGACGAGCGCGACGGCGCGGTGCTCAAACTCGAGCCGGTATCGCCACAGTAGCGATGCCGCTACGGCTCGTATAAACCGACGACAGCTTTGAAGCTGCGCTCGACGCGCAGCATTTCGTCCGCGGTAAGGCGAGTCAGGGGTCCTTCGATGAGCCTCTGCCGATCGAGCGTTCGCGGTTGCTCTGTCATGATCTGACAGGACTGCTCGAGGTCGTCCCGCTGCAGAATGGTCACGTGTAACGGCTCCTTCGACGCCCGCACTTGCGTCGTGAGCGGAAGCACCACGACGGTCGGCTCTCCCTGCGCGATCAGGAAGTCGGCCTGCATGATCAACACCGGCCGAATCTTGCCGACCTCTGCACCACGATTCAGGTTCAGATTGCCGAGCCAGATCTCGCCGCGCCTCATCGGCGCGGCTTCCGTTTGCGCGCAAGCCGATACGACGACTTGCGCTCTTGCACGCCCTCACTCACTGCCAACGCCTCGTTGTCCGTCAGCAACGCTTCCTTCGCTGTAGCGAGGGCTTGATCGTCTCCACGCGCTCGCGCGGCTCTCGAAATTTCGCCTAGGAAACGCTCGCGCTCGAGCCGAGCGAGATAGTCGATGATGGCGTCTCTCGCAAGTTCCGATTTTGGACGTTCCAAGCGCGCAGCTTCGCGCGAGAGCTGGGCTTCCACTTCATCCGGTAAGCGAATGCTGACAAGCGGCATGTCAATTCGTATGACGAACTGTATTACGATTGAGCTTACACCGCCATGCCAAACGACGCCAGCGACGCGAGACAGAGCCGTCAGATGCTCTCGCTCGATTACGCGGCGAAGTACATGCCGCCGTTGACGGAGATGGTCTGCCCGGTGATGTACGCATTGCGAGCAAGCAGCACCGCGACGTCGGCGCACTCTTCCACGCGGCCGAATCGGCCGACGGGAATCATGTCCGGCTTGATGTGCGGATTCGAGGCCACCATTTCGGTGCCGATCAGTGCCGGCGAGATCGCGTTGATGGTGACGCCTTCCTTCGCCAACAGCCGCGCATAGCTCTTGGTCATGGCGATGACGCCGGCCTTCGCGGCGGCGTAGTGAACGGCCATCACGCTCCCGGCCTGCGCGGCCACCGACGTCAGATTGATGACGCGCCCCCACTTGCGTGCGCGCATTCCGGGCAACACCGCCTGCGTCATGAGGAACACCGACGAGAGATTGAGCTGAATGCAGTCGTTCCAGCTCGCCTCCGTCATTTGCTCGATGCTTTCGATCGTCGCGCGACCGGCGTTGTTCACGAGAATGTCCACCGGCCCAAGACCCGCTTCCGCCGCTGCGACGAGCGCTGCAACATCGCGGCTCTTCGCTACGTCGCCTTGCACGACGAGCGCGCGGCGGCCCAAAGCTTGAATGGCCTCGGCCGTTTGGCGCGCGTCGGCTTCGCGGCTGACGTAGTTCACGACGACGTCGCAACCGCCCTCCGCTAGCGCCAGTGCGATTGCTTTACCGATCCCGCGTCCGCCGCCGGTGACGAGCGCGATCTTTTTACTAAGCGATGTATCCGTCATCCGCGAATGCTATCGCACAGCACTCCCAGGCGACACACGAGAACGGTTTACGAGGCCGCCGGCAATTCCGCCGGCCACCTTCAGACAATGCGCGACGACGTACGCCAGGGGCTGGGCCAGCGATCCGGTCGTAGCGATCCACATGATGCTGAACAGGAGCATTCCTGTGAGTCCGATGAGTGCGCCGTGCAGGACGAAGTCGGAGTCGATTCGCTTGGCCGCCCAGCGCGTCAGCAGGAAGAACATGACGAACGAGGACACGAGCGCGTCGATGTTGTCGAGCGTGCTCATCGGGGCCGCGATCTCGGGCACTCCGGCGAGCATCGCTGCGAACAGCAGAAGAAAGAAGACGGCGAGGATCGCAACCTCCGCCAAGAAGGCGGCGGCGATGACCCATCGCCAACGGATTCTGCGCATCGCACTCATGGAGCGCTCCTAGGGCGAGCTACATCTCGACGTTCAGAACCGTGGTACCGACCGCCCCGCTCATCGTTACCGAGAAGCGGTTGATTCCGGCGCTGAAGTGCTCGCGCAGCGATTCGAGATTGACTCGTGCTTCGAAGGCGTGACACGGGTCGCCCTGCTTGGCCGAAGTGACGGCCACGAGGATCGGACGAACCTCTTTGTCGTTGACGGCCGTAACGCTCGCCTCGCGCGTGTACGGCTTGTTGCAGAGTGTCATCTCGAACGGCAGCGAACCTGCTCGCTGGTCGATCTCGTCGTAGAGGATGTCGATGCTCAAGTCCGGCCGGTCCGTGAGCTTCAACGTCGGCAGCTCGCTCGCCGGAACCGTGATGCTCGTGTCGGCCGGTATCGCTGCATCGAACACCGTGCCCACCTCGAGCACGGCCCGGCTACCCGGCAAGAATGCGGATGGCCAAAGAATCATGGACAGGCCTCGGGCCAACCCGGAGCGATCGTTACCCGCTTGGTCGTAACCACCGCTCAGCGTTATCTCTGTGCCGTCTTTGGCTTTCACGGACACGGCCATGACCTGCAACGCGCCGCCACGGCCGCCCGTGCCGGTGCCCTCGAGCCTGGAGATACGCATCACCATCGGCGTGCCGGCGGCGATCACGACGTGGCCGTCGACGATGACGTCCTTCCAAACGTGGCTGTCGACCGGGTAGCCCACTCGGAACTTCTTGGCGTTCGACGTGATGCGCTCTTCGAGCTCGCCAAACACCACCGTGCCGCGAGGAAGGACGAGCTCGGCCGAGAAGACGAGTGTCGGGGCGAAGAGAAGCAGGCAACCAGCTTGGAGCGCGAAACGGGTTGTCATTGCTATTCCCGCGGTCCGTGAGGCTCGCCAAATCTTACGGCATCCGGCGGCGCCAAGTCGATTCCGGCAACGTTCTTGGGTCTGGGATTGGACAAAAGACGACAGTGGCGCGACGTTTGGAGACAGTTCCTCGCGCCGTGCACGTATACGAACGTACGTGCCTCTGCATTGGTTGGGCACTACGGCGCGGCCGGTAACCTTGAATGGCGCGGAACTCTCC
>Ga0157380_10003424_pt1 | contig 10891 bp, 9 predicted proteins | sample S35metaG_FD_119757 | JGI IMG/M metagenome (GOLD analysis project Ga0157380, IMG submission 119757) | Switchgrass rhizosphere microbial communities from Kellogg Biological Station, Michigan, USA - S3-5 metaG | ecosystem: Host-associated > Plants > Roots > Rhizosphere > Soil | place: USA: Michigan...
GAGCGCGGTGCGCCCGTCGGTGACGCCGCCGTTCAACGGGTCAGCCAGGACCCGGTCGAAAGCGTCCTTCGCCGAGAATCGCGGCGCGGTACCGATGCCCTCGATCTGCCCCCGCGCCTCCAGGCGCCAGGCTTCGACCTCAGGCCTCCGATAGACGCAGAACTTGAGGCTCGAGGAGCCCGCGTTGAGCACGAGCGCGTAGTCGTCCATCGACAACATGACCTCGCGATTGACGCGGCTCCTGGTCTTACGTCGCCTCGTGCAGCGTCTGTCGTCGCGCATGGGCCGCGAGCACGGCGACGGCGCAACTGGCGATCCTCGACCGAACGCTGTCCGCACGGCTCGTCAGGATGATCGGCACGCGCGCGCCGAGGACAATACCGGCGCTATCCGCCTTGGCGAGGAAGCTGAGCTGCTTCGCCAGGATGTTGCCGGCCTCGAGGTCCGGTGCGATGAGGATGTCGGGATCGCCCGCGACCTCCGATCGGATGCCCTTCGTTTTCGCGGCGTCGCTGCTGATGGCGTTGTCGAAGGCCAGCGGGCCGTCGAGCACGCCGCCTCTGATCTGCCCCCGCTCGGACATCTTGCACAGGGCGGCGGCGTCAAGAGTGGCCGGCATCCTGGACGTGACCGTCTCCACGGCGGCGAGAATCGCGACCTTCGGCCTCGCGAGGCCGAGAGAAACGGCCAGGTCGATGGCGTTCTGACAGATATCGACTTTGTCTTCCAGCGTCGGCGCGATGGTGATCGCCGCGTCGGTGATCATCAGGATCTTGTGATAGGTCGGGATGTCCATGATGAACACGTGGCTGATGCGACGTCCGGTGCGCAGGCCGGTCTCGCGCGCCACGACCGCACCGAGCAGTTCGTCGGTGTGCAGGCTCCCTTTCATCAGGAGCTCGGCCTGCCCCTGACGAACGAGCTCCACCGCCATGGCAGCCGCCCCGTGGCTGTGAGGCGCATCGACGATCCGCGTGTTCCCCAGGTCGATCCCGCTCTCCCGGGCGACCGCGTGGATCCTGGCCGCCGGGCCCACGAGAATGGGCGTGATCAACCCTTCAGCGCCAGCCTCGAGGGCCCCCGCCAGGGCGGACGCCTCGCAGGGGTGCGCGACGGCCGTGGCTACCGGCTCGAGGCGCCGGCACCGCTCCAGTACCTGTTCGTACTTACCGGTTCCGAATTCGCGATTCATGATCCCAACTTTAGAACTTTAGAACTTTAGAACTTTAGAACTTTAGAACTTTAGAACTTTAGAACTTTAGAACTTTAGAACCCGTCGGCTCGCCCGCCAACGACGCCTGTCCGCCCGCCACGTACATCGTCTGCGACGGGAACGCGATGCTGGTGCCGGCTCTGCTGACGATCTCCGTCACGCCGAACAGGAGCTGTTCCTGGATCTCGAGAAAGTGGTTCCAGTCCCGTGCATACAAGTATCCAAATACATCGACATCGAGCGAAAACGCCCCGAGGCGGAGCAACCGGACGCGCACCGATTCGCGGTCGATCGAGGCGTGTTCCAGGAGCAGTTGCCGGATGCCGTCGACGACCGTGTGGAGCTGATCGGACGTCGTCTCGTAGCGCAGCCCCACGACCGGATGAAACCAGAACTTGTCGCGCGCCGAGATGGTCTCGAGGCTGGCATTCGCGATCTGGCTGTTGGGCACGCTGACGACCGTGCGATCGAGCGTGCGAATGCGCGTCGAGCGCAGGCCGATGTGGTCGACGGTGCCGCTGATCTCGCCCATCTTCAGGAAGTCTCCGACCCGTACCGCCTGATCGAAGATCAGGGACGCGCCGGCGATGACGTTCTCGAGCGTCTTCTGCGCCGCGAGGGCCACCGCGATGCCCCCCACGCCGAGGCCGGCCAGCGCCGGCGTGGCATCGATGCCGAAGCGGCGAAGCGTGACGACCAGCGCCGCGAAGATGATCAGGACGTCGACGCCTCTGCGCCCGACGCGCAGCAGCGACACCGCCGCACCGTTTGAAGAAGGAAGCCGGCGGCAGAGGTGATCTGTGACCTCTCCGTTGAGGCGCATCAGGAGCCACGTGCTGGCGACGATGGTGATGAGCGTGAACGTATTGACCCAGAACTCCCGGAAGAGCAGCGACAGCGGCAGCGTAGGGAGCAGCCAGCGACTCACCAGCGCCACGAGCAGCAGCCGCGCCGGCGCGGGCAGGGCATCGCGTCCGGCCGGGTCCGACCCTCTGACCACGCGGCGCCAGACGAAGCGTGCGGGAGGCGTCAGCGCGCGGTTCAACAGCACCGTCGCGCCGTAGAGCGCCGGAAGGCCGAGCAGAATGGCCAGCCAATCGAGGAGACGGACGCCCAACACCCGCTTGTCGAACAACACGCTGGGGACCACCGCGTCAGCCCGGCTCCTGACGACTTCCGTGTACATGGCCGGAATGGCGTCCAGCGTCTTGCTCGAGAACAGCCAGATCGATCCGGCCTTCCCGCCCTTCACGCGTTCGACAACGATCGGCACCTCGCCCGCGTCCCCGGTAATCAAGCCGATGCGCTCCTGATCGGGCGACAGCGGGTCGGCCCGGGATCCCTCGGGCGCATCGCTCAGCTGTGTCAGTCGCGCCGTCAGGCGGGCGTCGAGGACGACGAACAGTTGGTGGGCGAGATCCTCCGCCGCTCTGTCAGTCAGGCGGGTATTCAGGTATTGGCGCGCGAGCACATCGTCGCCCTTGCGGGCGGCGCTCAACAATCCGAGCACGGTTCCTCGCGGGGTGCTGCGGCCGAACGGGTCCGTCGGTTGCTCGGCCGCGGCGGGCGCGGGCGTCGGCGGGGGAGGAGCCGTCTGGGCGTGTGCGACCAGTCCTCCAGCGAGCGCGAGAACACAGGCGCCCAAGAGACATCGCCCTGACAGTCGCATCGATTTGAAGCCTTCTAATTCGACAGGGACGAGCCCGCTGAGAGCGACGGCGGGAGCCGCCGTGGGGGGCCGGTTTCGCTGGCCGGACTGTTGGTGATTACTGCCATGAACCCCCCTGGTTCCAGGCCTTCACTGGTTCGCCTTCCAGGACTCGTCAGGGTTGTAGAGCGTCATCGCCCGGGCCGCGGCGTCCGAGCCCGTTCCCAGATCCTTCTCGCGGACGATCCCGTCCTGATTGACAACGAAGGTCATGACACCGGTGACGTCATACTGGGCTGGCCACGCCACGAGCGCGAACCCGCCCGACATCTTTCCAGCGGCCACATAATCCTTCGCCCCTCCAGCGGCCGCGGGGCCCTGGGCGGTCAGGATTTTGAAATAGTACCCGTGGAACGGTGACGGCCCCGTGCCATCGTTGCCAACCGGCCGGCCCTCCGCCGCGGCGGTTGCCACGAGGTCACCGAGCGGACTGACCTTCTGACCTCGCTTCGAGGGCCAGAAGAGTCCGTTCTCGCGGCCAGGATCGCTCCCGACCGTTCTGGCGTACAGCCCCGCCGGCTGTCCGTCGTGTCCCCTCTTGGCATAGAGCTTTTGCGCCGCGACGTACGTGCGGCAAACCCGGATGACCGCCAGCTCGTTCCGGCCGATTCGCCTGGCGATGACTTCCTCTTTTCCCGCGGCGGTGTCGAACCGCCATCCGCTCGCGTCCTTCGCCAATGGAACCGGAAACGGCCATTCCTCGTTGCCGATGACGAGCACCTTGTGATCGCTGCCCTGATCGACGAGCTGCCATTTCTCGGCAGCGGCGACGGCGAAGACGTCGCGATTGCGACGGGCGGTCGCCGGATCGGACGAGTCCAGGAGCTCCTGTCCGCCGGGCCCGAAGACCGCCACGACGTCCTCCGCCTTTCCGGCTTTGGCTGCCTCGACGAGCGCCCGCACGGCGTCCTCGGGTGTCGCGAAGGTTCGAGCGGACGGCGCCGGAGCCTTGCGCGAGCACGAGACGAGCGTCATGAGCGTCACGCCGGCGAGCGCCATCAGTGTCAGGATCGTGGTCGAGCGTCTGCGTCTCATCGGCGTCGTCCTCCCCCCGAGCTGCTCCGGCTCCGCTGTCCGCGCTGACTGGAGGCGCGCTCCGACTTGCCGCTCGAATAGCCCGAAAACGCATCCGATTTCGTGCCGCTTCGTTCCCGGGCCGCCGGGTCCGCGGTGCGGGTCGTGCCGCGAGCCTCCTGGCTCGTGCCCGCGGCCCTGTTCTGCCCGGCTGCCGCCTGAGCTTCCGTTTTCTTCGCGTCGCGCTGAGCCTGGGCCTCCGGGTTCTTCTGCTGACGCGTCTGCTGGGCGTCCGTGCGCTGCTCCGACCGTTCGGTACGCTGTTCCTGCGCGTTGCCCGCACGATCGCCGCGCTCGTCCGCGAGATCCTCGCGGTGGTCCTGCCAGTCCTCGCGCGCATCCTCGCGGTTGTCGTAGTAGTCGTCCCAGGCGTCGTTGTACATGTAGCCCCCGCCGTGGAAGCCATAGGGACCGTAGTAGTAGTTGTTGTCCATCGCCGCGCCGATGGCGATCCCCGCAGTGAACCCGATCACACCGGCTGCGACCGCAGCACCGGTATCGCTCTCCTGCTGCACCACCACCGTGGACGACGAGGTGTAGACGGTCTGTGGGTTGTACTGCGGAACGTAGACGACCTGTGGGTTTGCCGGCTCGATCACGACCACCTGCTGGCCGCTCTCCGTGGTCTTGGTCTCGACATCCTGTTGCGGCGTGCTCTTGAGCTTCCCGGCGTCGCGCGCCTTGACCCGCAGCCGTTGGATGCTGTCGAAGACCGCCGAGCGATCGGCAGCGAAGGCCTCGCCGAGCCGGGTCGTCCAGGGCAGATCCCCGGCCATCGCGTTCACAACCTGCGGGAAGAGGACCAGGGCCACGAGGCTCGGCTCGAACCCGGACTTCGTTGCGGCATCCTGAAGCTCGGTGCCTTTGAGCGTCTGGCTGGCGAGCCATTCGGCGAGCGCGGCGACCTTGCCGGGGTTCGAGGCGGACAGGAGCATCTGCGCAAGAAGGGCATCCGGATAGAGCGCGACGGGCGCGAGCAGCTGGTCGAGCGAAGCGGCCATCGCGGCCGTCGGGGCCGTCTTGGGCGCCGGCTTGGCAGCCGGAGCGGCGGCCTTCTGCGCTGTCAGCGGTTCGAGCGCAGTCAACCCGTCAGGGCGTGCGAGGCCGACCCAGGCGACCACGAGCAGGGCGTGCGTTCCGATCACGAGTGTTTTCATTCCGGTCCTCCGTGCGACCAGTGTGATCCAAACCCTCAAGAGCGCTCAGGCCGCCCGTCCGGCTGGCCGAGGCACGTACCCCGGCCGACCCGACGAGCGAAGTCTCGCGGCCGCAATCAAGAGGATGCGGCAGCGGGTTCGTGCGGCGCGCGCATCGCGTGCGCCTCGAGAGGGATTATCGCTCGCTCAGAAGCGAATCCCGAATGTCGTGACCAGGAACTGGCCGTTCGCCTTCCGCTCGGCGGTTACTCCAGGCAGGGGCTGCACCGGTCCCGTTGTCGGGACGGTCGGACCCCAGATGTAGTGATACCGGAGCTCGGCGTAGACAGCCCCGAAGTTCACGCCGCCGCCGAAGTCCATCCCGAAGTCAGTCGAGCTCCGCTCGCCGACGATGTTCTCAACAGGAACGAAGCCTCCTGGATAGCAATAGTACCAAAACGGATCGCAGTAACCGGGGACGAAACCCACGCCGGGTGTGGTCACTTTGATCGGCCGATAGTAGACGCCCGCGCCCACGAGGCCGTACGGCCTGACGACACCGTCCGGCTTCCGCAGGACGAGGTTCGCCGTGCCGTACTGCATGTTCATGTCGCCGAAGAAGTCCGTCGGTACGGACCCGGCGTTTGGCGTCGGACTCACCGGAATGGAGATCCGCTTCTGGCCCAGGCCGTTGAAGCTGTACAGCCCTTCGATCGCAATCGCCGGGGTCACGCTCACCTCGACGCCGAAGTTGAAGTTGTATCCGTTGCCCAGGTGATCTTTGATTTCGGAGTTCGGAACGGTAAAGCCGCCGCCAAGCGAGAACTTGACCGGGTTGTCCTGCGCCTCTGCGCCGGCCGGCGACATCGTCAAGAGAAGGCCCGCTGTTACCACGCATGTTGTCAGATGTTTCATCGCACGCATCCTTTCTTCACGTCACAGGAGCACCTCGCGTGCCAGCCGACAGCCTCGTGCCGGATCGCGCCGATCGGCGTTTTCGCTGGAACATTTGCGCGATTGGAGGCTCGAGCGTGGCTGGGTCCCGCCGTCGTACCGGAGGTTCTCCGGAATGGCGGAGAGGGTACCGGTCGTGACGTCGGGAGAGGCGAGGCGGTTTGTGATGGCTGTTGCACGCGATCGGAAAGCCGGGTCCCCCGGAATAGCGGAGGAACCCCGAAAAGCCGGAGGACCGACGGGACCCGTGCCCCCGCTTTGGCCCCAATGAGGCGCGAGGCTCGCGGCCCGGCCATGGCACGAGGCGTGCGTTGATGGCGGACGCAAGATTCCCGCGTCTACAGGTGGCCCAATGAAATCGATTCGTGATGCTCTCAGCCCCGCGACATGGCCGCGTCCCGCCTCGCGGACGGTTGTTGCCGGTCTCGTCGCCGCGTACTGGTCGCTGGCGAGCCCGCCGCCGGCATCCGCGTCGCTGCTGTCGCCCGAGCTCGAAGACAAGTTGGCGGGGTTCATCGCCGTCGCCGTGCTCTTCATCGTTCCGATCACGCTCATCGTCCTGTTCTGGCTGGTGCACATCCTGCCGGAACAGATCGCGCACAAGCGGCACCATCCGCAGTTCGAGGCAATCCGCACGTTATGCCTCCTGTCGCTCGTCTTCGGGGGGCTGCTTTGGCCACTGGCTTGGATTTGGGCGTACACGAAGCCGGTCGGCTACAAGCTGGCCTACGGAACCGACAAGCATCCCGACTACTTCAAGGAGCATGGCCTCCCGGAACCGGATAGCCCCGCCGCCGATCTACGAAGCCGCCTGGCCGCGCTCGAGGAGCGCGGTGTGCCCGCGAGTGAGCTGGACGCGATTCGCACGGACCTGGCGGCGCTCGAGTCGCGGCTCGCCGCGAAGGACGAGGCGGTCTAATGGAAATCATCCTGCTCGGCATCTACTGTTTCTTTGTCTGGCTGATCTTCATCAAGCTGAAGCTGCTGCCGTGGACCACCCCGTGGAAAGTCGCCGTCGCGATCACCCCCGTGGTCGGTCTGGCGGCGATAATCCTCCTGCTGAATATCTTCGCGCCGACGACCACCGACGTCAGGGTGGTCAAGTACGTCGTGCCCATCGTGTCGCAAGTGCGGGGACGCGTCATCGAGGTTCCGGTCCAGAACAACCGGCCTGTCAAGAAGGGCGACGTGCTCTTCCGGATCGACCCGGAACCGTACGAGAGCGAGGTGCATTCGCTCGAAGCGCAACTGGCGTCGGCTGAGGCGAAGGTCGGGGCCGACCGGGCCCGGATCAACGAGTCCCAGGCGCGCCTGCCGGACGCGGCGTCGACCGAGCGCGAGTTGCGCGAGCAACTCAACCAGGCGACGAACAACGTGGCAGCGCTGCAGGCGTCGCTCGAGCTCGCGCGGAAACGCGTGGCGCAGAACACGGAGCTCACCGCGGCCGGCGCCGGGAACCGTTTCGACCTGGAGCAGGCCCAGACCAACGTCACCGAGCTCACGGGGCAGATCGCCGCCGGACGAGCGGTCGAGCAACAGGTGAGGGAGAAGTTGTCGAGCCGGGTCCAGGGCGACTTCGCGGCAGTCGCGGGCGCCAAGGCGGGAATCGCCACGGCGCAGGCGCAGGTGCGAGCGTCACAGGCGCAGGTGGATACCATACGGGCCCAGCTCGAGAACGCGCGGTGGAATCTCGCGCAGACGACCGTCGTCGCGCCTGCGAACGGCACGATGGTCAACGTGAATCTCCGGCCGGGCTTTTTCGTGGCCGGCATGCCGTTCAACGAGGTGATGACCTTCGTCGACACGGAGTACCAGATCTTCGCGCTGTTCAACCAGAACGAGCTCCACCAGATCGAGGCGGGCAACGAAGCGGAGATCACGCTCGACACCTACCCGGGCCGCATCATCAAGGCGCACGTGGACTCGGTGATCTGGGCACAGTCGCAGGGGCAGTTGGAGGCGTCCGGCGATCTCAATCGGACCGGACCCGTCAGCGGGCCTCCCGGCCGGTTCCCGGTGAAGCTGGTGGTCGCCGAGCAGGACAACTCGCTCTTCCTGGCGGCGGGGGCGCGCGGCGCCGCCGCGATCTACACGGAACATCTCTCGCTGATTCATATCATTCGCAAGGTGCTGATACGGACGGCGTCGTACTTCGACTACATCATCATCAAGCACCACATCAGTCTCCATTGAAGGGCGGCAGATGGTTCATCCTCGTGTGACGGCGCGGCGCCGGCTTCAGGCCATCGCTCTTCCGCTCGCAACCGGACTGGTGGCCCTGGCAGTAACGTCGGTTGCGAGCTGTGCGCTGAAGACGCCGCCTGATGCCGCGGCCATCAGAGAGCAGGCGCTGCCCACGCTGCAGACGCCCGCGGGTTGGACGGCGCCCGGCGCGGGCGCCGGGGGCGTGGCCGATAACTGGCTCGCGGGCTTCCACGACGATCAGTTGTCGGCCGCGGTCACCGAAGCCATCGCGCACAACGCCGATCTGCGCGTCGGCGCCGCGCGTGTCGAGCAGGCGCTGCTCTACGCCAAACTTGCGGGGGCGAAGCTGTACCCGTCGGCCGATGTGCTCGCGCATGGCGGCCTCAAGCAGGGGGACGGCTCCGGTCTCCAAGGGATCGGGATCTCCGCAACCTGGGAACTCGACGTCTGGGGCCGGGTTCGCTACGGCCGGGCGGCAAGCGCCGCGCAGGCCATGTCGGCGGAAGCCGACTTCGCCTACGCCCGGCAGTCGATCGCCGCGGCCGTGGCCAAGAGCTGGTTCCTCGCTACCGAGGCGGCGCTGCAAATCGGGGCGGCGCGCGACACCGTTCGGGCGAGCGACGAGCTCGTGCGGCTGGCCGGTGATCGCGTGCGCATCGGGGTTGGCAATCAAGAAGAAGTGTTCGTGGCGCGCGCCAACGTCGGGACGTATCGCGACGTCCTGCGTCAGCTCGAGCAGGGACGCGAGCAGGCGATTCGGGCGCTCGAGCTCCTGCTCGGCCGGTACCCGGCCGCCGCCGCGGCCCCGTCGCCGCAGTTGCCGGGTTACCCCGGCGAGGTCCCGGGTGGGCTGCCATCGGCGCTGCTGGAGCGGCGTCCGGACGTGATCGCCGCCGAGCGGCGCGTGGCCGTCGCATTCAATCGGGTCGGTGAGGCCAAGGCGGCGCGTCTGCCGGCTATCGCCCTGACGACCAGCGTCAGGACGATCTCGAGCGACCTGTTCGTGCTGCAGGATCACAGCAATCCCATGTGGAGCGTCGGCGCCAACCTGCTCATGCCCCTCTTCCGGGGCGGTGCGCTCAAGACGCAGGTGGAAATCCGCACGGCCGAGCAGAAACAGGCGATCGCCGAGTACGCGCAGGTGGGGCTGCGTGCCTTTGGCGAAGTCGAAAGCGCCCTGGCCGCCGAGATCGCCGCACGCGAGCGCGAGCAGATCCTGACGCAGGTGCTCTCCGACAGCCAGGAGGCGCTCACCGTGGTGCAGACCCAGTTCAAGATCGGGAGTACCGATCTCCGGTTTGTCGAACAGCGGCAACTGGCGCTGACCTCCACTCGTTCCGCGCTCATCCGGGTCCAGACCGAGCAGCGCGTGCAGCGCGTGAATCTCCACCTCGCGCTCGGAGGCAGCTTCGAGCTGCCGCCGCCGCCACCGCCTCCCCCCACCGCGCCTCCGGGCGGCGCGCCACCGCGTTAGGAGTTGGAGGAGTCGCGGCTCACGACATCTCGTGAGCCTGGTCACGACAGGGTGTGACCGCCGCGCGCGACTCCGCGAGCGGCACGAGAAACCGTTTCGCACGCGACAACCGCTTCGACAAGGGAAATGAGATGCCGAAAAACCGCGACACCGCTCACGACAACGGCAAGATGAAGGGCAAGGAGTACGAGAAGCAGATGGAGAAGCTGCAATCGCAACTCTGCCATCTGCAGGAGTGGGTCAAGGAGAAGGGCCTGCGGGTCATCGTTATCTTCGAGGGCCGCGACGCCGCCGGCAAGGGCGGCACGATCAAGGCGCTCACCGCCCGCGTCAGCCCGCGCGTCTTCCGTGTTGTGGCCCTGCCGGCGCCGACGGAGCGCGAGAAGTCGCAGATGTACATCCAACGCTACATGGCGCACTTCCCGGCTGCCGGCGAGGTCGTCATCTTCGACCGCAGCTGGTACAACCGCGCCGGCGTGGAGTACGTGATGGGGTTCTGCACGAAGAAGCAGCATCGCCGCTTTCTCGAGCTGTGTCCCACCATCGAGAAGCACATCGTCGACGGTGGCATCCTGCTGATCAAGTTCTGGCTGGAGTCGAGCGACGAGGAGCAGAAACGCCGCTTCGAAGCTCGAATCAAGGATCCGCTGCGCCAGTGGAAGCTCAGCCCGATGGACCTGCCGTCCCGCAGCCGCTGGTATGAGTACTCGCGTGCCCGCGACATGATGCTGAAGGCCACCGATACGAAACACGCACCCTGGTACATCGTCCGATCCGACGACAAAAAACGGGCGCGTCTGAACTGCATCGCTCACCTGCTCGACACCATCCCCTACAAGAAGCTGCCTCACGACAAGATCAAGCTGCCCAAACGATCGACCAAAGGCGCCTACGACGATGTGGCCTCGCTGAAGGGGCGGCATTTCGTTCAAGAGAGGTACTAGCCGGAGCAGGACGCCGGCCGGCATCGGACCTGCCGCGCGCCTCTCGGGTTGGGCGCCATCGAACCGCGCCCAACAACAGCCTAGGAAACTGCAGGAAAGATGGAACGAACCCGCCGACGGCGGCTGAAGGCTCCCGACCAAGGGCCCCGACGGCTGGACTTTGGTCCAGTGCAAATGCCGGCC
>Ga0157380_10003426_pt1 | contig 10890 bp, 8 predicted proteins | sample S35metaG_FD_119757 | JGI IMG/M metagenome (GOLD analysis project Ga0157380, IMG submission 119757) | Switchgrass rhizosphere microbial communities from Kellogg Biological Station, Michigan, USA - S3-5 metaG | ecosystem: Host-associated > Plants > Roots > Rhizosphere > Soil | place: USA: Michigan...
ATGTGTGCCGTATTCGCCTCTCCCCGTTCGGCTGTCGACGCTGCGGTAGCCGCGCAACTGGCACTCGAATTGCCGGTGCGGATGGGCATCGCCACCGGCGAAGCCGAACTGCGCGGCGGGGATTACTTCGGCACCGTACTCAACCGCACCGCGCGGGTGATGGCCGCCGGCTACGGCGGGCAGATCCTGCTCGACGGTATTACTGCAGGCCTACTGAGCGGCGTCGGCCTGATCCCACTGGGATTCAGGCGATTACGGGATATCGCCAAGCCCGTGGAGGTGTTTCAGGTATGCGTCCCTGGATTACAGACCGAGTTTCCACCACTGAAGACCGTTGACCCAACTCCGGGCAACCTGCGGCGAGCCAGCACCAGCTTCATCGGTCGCGATAACGAGTTGCTCGACCTCGAGACGACTCTCAAGGCGTATCAACTAGTGACGCTGACCGGTGTCGGTGGCGTGGGCAAGACAAGACTCGCGATGGAGTTGGCAGCGCGCTCTGCGAACGACTTCCCGGACGGGGTGTGGATAGTCGAACTCGCGTCTGTCGGCGATCCAGCCGCCGTGCCCGACGCCGTCGCCGCCGTCCTCGGAATCATCCAGCAGCCGAGGATGAGTCTGACGGACAGTATCGCCGCAGCGTTGGAAGGTCGTTCACGGCTCCTGGTGCTCGACAACTGCGAACACGTACTCGACGCGGCGGCCGACCTGATCGAGGCGATCCTATCGCGTTCTTCGACGGTGAAAGTTCTGACCACCAGCCGCGAGGGACTCCGGCTCGCCGACGAACGACTATGGCCGGTACCGTCGTTGGACGTACTCACCGAAACCGAACCCGCGGCGGCGACTTTGTTTGTCGACCGTGCTCAAGCCGTCGCATCCACCATCTCGCTGTCCAAATCCGAAGATGCTGATGCGGTGCTCGAGATCTGTCGTCGCCTTGACGGTATCCCATTGGGAATCGAGTTGGCCGCCTCGCGCTTGCAGTCGATGACAGTCACCGAAGTGCGTGATCGGCTCGACGACCGGTTCCGGCTGCTGGTGGGGTCTCGGCGAGGCCTCGAACGGCATCAAACCCTGCGACATGCGGTGCAATGGTCGTACGACCTACTCGATGACGCCGAAAAGGCGTTGTTGGCAAGATGTTCGGTGTTCGCCGGCGGATTTGACCTGACTGGCGCGTGTGCCGTAGCCGGCACCTGCACGACCTTGCCACCCTGGATCTGCTCGATGCGCTGGTGCGTAAGTCGCTTGTCGTCACTGACCGGTCAGCGACACAGACGCGGTTTTCGATGCTCGAGACGATTCGCCAGTTCGCCGAGGACCAACTGGTGACCAGCGATGGGGCAGAAGATGCACGTGCCGCGCATGCCCGATACTTCGCCGGGCGGGAAGCCGACATCATGGCGCTGTGGGACAGTCCAAGACAACGCGACGCATACGAATGGTTCACCACTGAGCTGGCGAACCTGCGCGCCGCGTTCCGATGGGCATCCGACCATCGTGATCTAGACACGGCCGCCGCCATCGCCTGCTGCTCGGCATTCGTTGGCATGTGGGTCCAACAGCTTGAACCTGTCGCGTGGGCCGAGGAGCTCACCGAACCCGCGAATGCCGTCGGGCATCGTCGGCTGGCACAGCTCTACGTAATGGCGGCACAGTGCTATCTGGCCGGACGAGTCGAAGACTTCGTTGATTACAGCGAGGCAGCCCAGACAGCCATCGAAAGCGGCCGGTTCGACGAGGTTCCGCACGAATTCGAAGCCACGCTTGGCGGCGCGTACTGGACGGCAGGTCGGCCCGACAGTTCGATCGAGTGGTGCCGCAAAGTCATCGCGCGAAGTCCCGGCTCACATACATATGCGAGGTTGTACCTGGTTCTGGCATTTACCATCGCCAACAGATACAAGGAGGCCATAGCCGCGTCCGAAGGACTGCTTGCCGATACCGAGGCCACCGACAATCCCACCACGAAGTGTGGCGCGCTCCTCGCATACGGCCATGCCCTTCGGGCTGTCGATCCCGCAGGCGCCTACGACATCCTGCGCAGGGCCCTGGATATCGCGCGGGACAGCGGTAACCGAACAATCGAGTCAGGTATCGCCGTCAGCCTGTCGAGGCTCACGGCCACCCGCGGCGACCCGATCGACGCGTTCAACTTCCTGACCTTGTCCATCCGCCAGTACTACGACTCCGGCACCATCTCGCTACTACGCAACGCGCTGGCCGTTTTGGCCATCTTGCTTGACCGTCTCGGACAACACGCAGCGGCAGCCACCGTCTGCGGATACGGCGCCAATTCTGCGACGCGAGCGGCTATTCCAGAGCTCAAGACGGCGATCGCCCATCTACGCGAGGTCCTAGGCGACGAACACTTCGAATCGCGTATGCGTGAAGGGGAAGCCATGACCCATGGCGCTCTGGTCACCTACGCATTCGACCAGATCGATCTCGCGCGGGCTGAACTTCTGCATTCGGACGCATCGCCATGAGTGTTGTCACGTTCCTGTTCACGGATATCGAAGGCTCGACCCGGCGGTGGGAGGCCGATCCGGACGCTATGCGGACCGCACTCGAGACACACAATCACGCATTGCATGACGTAGTCGAAGCCCATGACGGCAAGGTGTTCAACTACACCGGCGATGGGATGTGCGCCGTATTCGCCTCTCCCCGTTCGGCTGTTGAGGCTGCAATCGCGGCACAGCGAGCGCTCGAATTGCCCGTACGCATGGGGATCGCGACCGGCGAAGCGGAGTTGCGCGGCGACGACTACTTCGGCACCGTCCTCAACCGCACGGCGCGGGTGATCGCCGCGGGCCATGGCGGCCAGATCCTGATCGACGGCGCGACGGCAAGTCTGCTCCGTGGAGTCGGCCTGATTTCGTTGGGGTCGAGGCGGTTACGCGATATCGCCAAGCCGATCGATGTCTTCCAAGTCCGAGCGGAAGGACTGCGCACCGAGTTCCCACCGTTGAAGACGGTTGATTCGATGCCCGGAAACCTACGGCCATCAACCACCAGTTTCGTAGGCCGTCGGGGGGAACTCGCTGAGCTGGAGTCCGTCTTGAAGGCGCACCGGATGGTGACATTGACTGGCGTCGGAGGGGTCGGCAAGACACGGCTCGCACTTGAGGTCGCTGCCCGGTCGGCGAACGACTACCCCGATGGCGTGTGGGTGATCGAACTCGCATCGGTCAGCGATCCCGCCGCGGTGCCTGAGGCGGTCGCGGCGGTTCTCGGGATCATTCAGCAAGCGGGGATGAGTGTGGCCGACAGCGTCGCCGCTGCGTTGGAGGGCCGGTCACGGTTGTTGTTATTCGACAACTGCGAGCACGTTCTAAACGCAGCGGCGGACATGATCGACGCGATATTCACCCACTCTCAAACCGTGACAGTTCTTACCACCAGCCGCGAAGGGCTGCGTGTCGCCGACGAATATCTGTGGTCGGTGCCGTCACTGGATCTCGAGGATGGCATCGACTCCTCTGCTGCCGCACTCTTCCTCGAGCGCGCGGAGGCAATTGCGCACGGCCCGCTGTTCAATCAGACCAACGATGCACAGGCTGTTGTCGAGATATGTCGCCAACTCGACGGGATCCCCCTCGGTATCGAGTTGGCGGCGTCGCGCAGTGCTATCTATTGGGCCGCGTCGACGACGGGTTCCGCTACGCCGATGCTTGTCTGGAAGCCATCGACAGCGGACTTTTCGACGAGGTTCCGCAGGAGGATCAGTCTTGGCTTGGTGGTTTGTACCTGGCGAAGAATCAGCCCGAACAATGGGTCACGTTGTGCCGCAAAATGTTTGCACGTGGCCGCGACACTCGCGGCTATATCCAAGCGTGCCTGGCTCTGGCCCTGTCGACCGCAGGCGCGGATGACGAGGCGCTGGCGGTGTCACGAGGCCTCCTTGCCACCGCTGACGCCACCGACAATCCGCACGTGGCCAGCTACATACTGCTCGGCTACGGCATTGCGCACCGCCATGCCGATCCCGTCGCCGCTTATGGCGTCCATCGCCGCGGTCTAGAGATCGCCCAACGCAGCGGCAACCGCGAGCTCGAGTCATACCATGCGGGAAACCTTGCGAGGCTCGCTGTAAGCCATGGCGAAATCACGGTTGGCCTGGAGAATTTTGAGATTTGCGATCCAGGTCTGGCACGACTCTGGCGCCTACCAGATCATGAGCAGCGCACACGCGGTGCTCGCCGCCCTATTGGTTCAGCTGGGACGCTACGAATCAGCCGCCACCTTGAGCGCGGCTGGAGATTCCCCCTTTGCGTCGGCGACCTATCCCGAGTTCCAGGCGACGATCACCCACCTCCGCGACGTGCTCGGCGACGATAGGTACGAATCACTTGCACGCGTCGGAGCCGACATGACCAACGCTGCACGTGCGAACTATGCACTCGATCAGATCGACCTGGCCCGCGCAGCGCACACATAGACACGAGCGTGCGCAAAGTGCTCACAAATTGCGGCGTGTCGTGTGCAGACACGCACGCTCGCGGTAGTGAAGCGAGCTAGTCGGCTTCGGCCAGGCGATGCTTCAGCGCGTCGAACTCATCCTTGATGCCGGTCGGCAGCTTCTCGCCGACGAACTCGAACCACTCCTCGATCTGAGGCAGTTCTTCACGCCACTCGTCGGCGTTCACCGCAAGAGCCTCATCGACGTCGGCGGCATCGACGTCGAGGCCCTCGAGGTCGAGATCGTCGGCGGACGGCACGATGCCGATCGGCGTGGTGGAGCCGTTGGCCGTGCCCTCGACGCGCTCGATGATCCACTTCATCACGCGGCTGTTCTCACCGAAGCCCGGCCACAGGAAGCGGCCGTCGTCGCCGCGGCGGAACCAGTTGACGAAGAAGATCTTTGGCATCTTCGACTCGTCGGACTGCTTGCCGATGTCGATCCAGTGCGCGAAGTAATCGCCGACGTTGTAGCCGAGGAACGGCAGCATCGCCATCGGGTCGCGACGCACCGTGCCGACCTTGCCCTCGGCGGCGGCGGTCTGCTCGGAACCAAGGGTGGCACCGATGAACACGCCGTGCTGCCAGTCGCGGGCCTGGGTCACCAGCGGCACCGTGGTCTTGCGCCGGCCGCCGAACAGGATCGCCGAGATCGGCACGCCCTGCGGGTCATCCCACTCCGGCGCCAGCGTCGGGCACTGCGACATCGGAGTGCAGTACCGCGAGTTCGGATGCGCAGCCTTCTCACCTGAGTCGCGCGTCCAGTCGCGGCCCTTCCAGTCGATCAGGTGCTGCGGGTCGCCCTCCAGGCCCTCCCACCAGACGACGTTGTCGTCGGTCAGTGCGACGTTGGTGAAGACGGTATTGCCCGCCTCGATCGTCTTCATCGCGTTCGGGTTCGACGACCAGTTGGTGCCCGGCGCTACGCCGAAGAAGCCGAACTCGGGATTGACCGCGTACAGCCGGCCATCCTTTCCGAACCGCATCCAGGCAATGTCGTCGCCGACGGTCTCGGCGCGCCAGCCGGGAATCGTCGGCTGCAGCATCGCGAGGTTGGTCTTACCGCAGGCCGACGGGAATGCGGCTGCGACGTAGTACGCCTTGTTCTCCGGGGAGATCAGCTTGAGGATCAGCATGTGCTCGGCGAGCCAGCCCTCGTCGTGCGCCATCGCCGACGCGATGCGCAGCGAGTAGCACTTCTTGCCCAGCAGCGCGTTACCGCCGTACCCCGAGCCGTAGCTCCAGATCTCGCGGGTCTCGGGGAAATGGGTGATGTATTTGGTGTCGTTGCACGGCCACGGCACATCTTTCTGGTCAGGCTCCAGCGGGGCGCCGATCGAGTGCAGCGCCTTGACGAAGAAGCCGTCGTCGCCCATCTTTTCCAGCGCTGCCGTGCCCATCCGGGTCATGGTCCGCATGGATACGACGACATATTCGGAGTCGGTGATCTCGACGCCGAGCTTGGGGTCATCAGCACCGAGCGGACCCATGCAGAACGGGACAACCCACATGGTCCTGCCGCGCATGGAGCCGCGGTACAGGTCGGTCATGATCGACCGCATCTCGGCCGGATCCATCCAGTTGTTCGTCGGCCCCGCGTCGATCTCACGCTCGGAACAGATAAAGGTGCGCGATTCCACCCGCGCAACGTCAGACGGATCGGACAGCGCGAGGTAAGAGTTGGGCAGTTTGTCGTCGTTCAACCGCTTGAAGGTGCCCGCGTCGACGAGGTGGGCGGCCAGCCGCTCGAATTCCTCTTCGGAGCCGTCCGCGAACGCGACGCGATCCGGCTGTGTCAGTTCGGCGACCTCCTGGACCCAGGCCAGAAGCCCCTTGTGTTTGGTCGGTGCGGTGTCCAGACCTGGAATGGTCGCTGCTGTCATCAAAACTCTCCTGCGTAGGTTTCTGCCAGGACGCAGGCCCCGATCGCGCAACCAAGCGAGCGTGGCTGCGCATTCGGTCGTCCCTGTACTGAGGTTAACGTGGGTGACATACCCGCGGTGAATCGCGAGCATGTCCGATCACTCACAGGAACGATTCAGATGTCCGTTCTTGGCAGTTGTACCGATTCAGTTTGCGCGTTGATTCCCGCCATGCGGTCTCCGAAGCCGGCATCCCCTCGAATACCCGCTCGGGAAGTGAACCCCCGTGGCGTATTCATACCGTGGAAACCTACCGCTCAGCAAGACCCACTTGTTTGCTGACAGCGCAGACGGTGGGCATCGCCAAGAGCTACTCGGTACGGCTGTCCGACGACAGCGCCGCGTCGGAGCCGTTGCGAACGTCGACGGACCCGGAGCCGTACAGCTCGGCGCGGACAGTGTCGAGCGCCTGCTGCAGCGGCGGTAGCCGGCGGTCGCGAACCGCAGCGGCCTTAGCGGTGGCAACCGCATGCTCGCGCAGTTCGGCGGCGATCTCCGCAACGCGATCGGCGGCCGTGGCGCTCTCGATCTCGTCGCGGGCTGCCAAGTCAGAGGTGAGCGCCGTCTCGGCGGCCAGCACCCGGGTGGCCACCCGCTCCTCGACCGTGGAGCGCAGCCCGGAGGTGACGTCGGTGACCCAGCGGTCCAGCACCGCGCGGTCTTGTAGCAGCGCCCGGATGCCCACCACCGACACGGTGAGGAGCAGGCCCACCAGACCGCCCGCGACAAGTACGGCAATCGTCAGGCCGGGCGCGAGGCCCGTGAACAGGCGGGTCACCGCTAATGCGACGCCGAATCCGAAGCCTGCGCCCAGCACCATCGTCAGCTGCGTCTCCAACCGCCGGGACTTCATCGGCGGCCGCGAGACGTCGGGCCGGGGCGGCGGCGGTGGCGTTTCTGGAGCCGACAAGGCGAGTTCGGTCGCGACGTCGCCGAGGTGTTGGGTGATGCCCTCGTCCACCTCGTCGACGACGTCTCCCGCACGGGTGTGCACATAGGCCTCGAATCGACCGAGCTTGCGCCGGGTCGTATTCGACGCGTCCTCCTGCAGTTCGGCGCGCACCGACGTACAGCGGTTGCGGGCAAAATAGGTCAGCTGCACGCGCGCTTGCTGGATCTGGCTGCGCAGCGCGATGGTTCGTTCGGACTTCGACAACCGGCGCTCCCGCAAGATGTCGTCGCGGCTCTTGTGCAGCGTGGTCACCCGCGCGCGCCGATCCGATCCAGTGGCACCAGCCTCGTAGCGATCGATCATCGTGCCAAGCCGGACTTCCCATGCGCGCAGCCGGTTTCGACGCTGCACATCGGGATCGGCCAGTCGCTGCCCGAGCACGGCGACCAGTTCGTCCAACATGGGCTCACCCAGATCTGGTGCGGCCGCCGCGCCCACCCACTGCACGTGCTGATAGCGCGGCGCACGTGCCGCGAGCTGCGCCCGGCCGGCCGCCAGCACGTCGCGCCAGTTGCGGTGGGCGTCGATCTTCGCCACCACGCCGATGATCAGGTCGGTGTAGTTGGCCGCGAAATCGATCAGCGCACAATCGGATTCGGTCAGCGGCGCCACGGCAGACGCCACGAACACCACCGCGAGCGGCGCACGGGCGGGGCCCAATTCGTCGGCCTCCACAAAGGTGTGCTCGGGCATCCGTTCCCGTAGCGCGTCGATGAGGCTGGTGGTGCCTGCTAGCCACGGGCCGGTCACCAGCACCGCGTCGTGGCTGTCGACACCCGGTGAAGTCAGCCCTGGGTCGGCGGCCGTCACCACGGCGTCGGCCGCGGCTACCGGATCGGTCACCGGACCCGCCCGAGAAGACGCAGTGAACCCCTTGCGATGTCGGCCCCGCAGCTGCGATGCAGCGCACTGACCGGACCCCGGCTGTAGCGTCGCCAGTGCACGGCCCGACGCACATGCGCGGCTGTGTCGTCCCCCCGGTCCACCTCAACCCCTGCCGCCTCGACCACGTCGACCGCTGCCGCCATCACCACGAGGACGGTCTGGTCGGTGGACAGAAACTCGGTGAGTCGCTCGTCGTCGGATTCGACTGCGAGTGCGCGTAATTCCGTGATGGCCGACTGCAGCCTGCGATAGCGCACCGCTGCGCCCGCCGCCTCGATGTGCGCGACGACCCGGTCGACCTGGCTGGCCCGCCGCAACGCTGTCGACACGGTCGCATCGTCGGCGCCCTCAGCGAGCGTCAAGACGGCACACGCAATGCCGAACCGGTCCAATGTGGCGAGCAGTCGCTGCCGAAGCTCCGGCCGCACCGAATGCCCGGTGCGCGCGAACGCGTCCGTCGACGTCAGGTCCGCCGGCTCGGTGACGAGGGCGCGGAGCGCCGACGTCAGTTCGTCGTCCAGGGCCGCGGTGGCCAGCAACGCGACCATCGGCACTGTCGGCACCCCGGTCAACGAGCGGCAGGCGGCAGCGCGTCGGTGGGCCCTTGGCAGGGGGCCGCCGTCGCCGAGACCCGCCAGGTCGGCCTTGTTCAGCACCGCCACGGTCGGCCGGTCGGCGGCCACGAGCCGAGCACGATCCTCCGGCTTCAGCGCCTCGGCGATGACCACCACGTGCACGTCTGCGGTCGCCGGATCGGATACCACCGCCACGCCCGACGCGGTCAGCGCCGCCGCGACCGTGCCGCGGCCCACTCCGTCACGGCCCAGTACAGCAACGCGCAGCGGCGCCGCAATACGATCAATGATCCTGACAAATCTCGGACTGTGGTTCTGTTCAGCGAACCGCGTCAGCGCATCGACGAAAATTTGTTGGCCTTCCGTTGACCCCGCCCAGGTGAAACCCGGTCCCCGTGGTGCGTGTTGGCCTAAATGTTGGCACCTCGACGGGTACATGGCGAACGGTTGTCCCCAGTACCAGTCGAAGGCAACTGTTGAGTATCAATCTGTACCACGATGCGGGTACTAGAGCCTTCATGAGCGACCATGGACGGATGCAAACGCCCAGGCAACATGTTGCCGAGTCGCATTTGCATCCCCGGGTCACCAGCTTTCGCACCCGGCGCTCGACGCTCTCCGGGGGTCAACAGGCCACCTGGGAGCGTCGCTGGCCCGAGATGGGACGTACGCGCGCGACGCCGACGGGCCCGCGCCGCGACTGGACACCGAGTCCTGGTTCGACCGGTCGGCGCCGGTGGTACTGGAGATCGGCAGCGGTACGGGCATCTCGACCCTCGCGATGGCGCAGGCCGAGCCACACCTGGATGTCGTCGCGGTGGAGGTGTACCGGCGGGGCCTGGCCCAGCTGCTGAGTGCCATCGACCGTGAAGGCGTCACGAACATCCGGCTGGTCCGGGGCGACGGCGTCGACGTGCTCGAGCACATGTTCGGACCGGACTCACTGACCGGAGTGCGGGTTTTCTTCCCCGACCCGTGGCCGAAGGCCAGGCACCACAAGCGGCGGCTCCTGCAACCGGCGACCGTCGCGTTGATCGCCGACCGGTTACGTCCCGGCGGTGTGCTGCACGCCGCCACCGATCACGTCGGCTATGCCGAACAGATTGCGGAGGTGGGTGACGCCGAGCCGCGGCTACGCCGGGTCACCCCATCGGACTCGCTGCCGATCTCCGTCGCCCGGCCCGTCACGAAGTACGAAGGCAAAGCGCAGCACGCGGGCAGCGCTGTTGTCGAATTGCTCTGGGAGAAACAGCCATGAGCCTGACTGAAGACATCCGGCATATAGATGATGTAGCCCCGCCGCCGGTGGTGCCGACCGAGGCGACGGCCCGGGTGCTGCTGGTGTGGGACGCACCCAACCTCGACATGGGTCTCGGCTCGATCCTCGGGGGCAGACCCACCGCCGCGCATCGGCCGCGATTCGACGCCCTCGGCCGCTGGCTGCTGCAACGCACCGCCGAGTTGTCGGCCGCGCGCCCAGACGTCACGCTAGAGCCGGAGGCGACGGTGTTCACCAACATCGCCCCTGGAAGCGCCGACGTTGTTCGACCATGGGTGGAGGCATTGCGTAACGTAGGCTTCGCGGTCTTTGCGAAACCGAAGATCGATGAAGACAGTGACGTCGACAGCGACATGCTCAACCATATCGCCCTTCGACGCAGCGAGGGGCTGGCAGGAGTGCTGGTCGCCTCCGCAGACGGGCAGGCGTTCAAACAGCCGCTGGAGGAAATCGCCCGGGAGGGTGTGCCGGTCCAGGTGCTGGGATTTCGCGAACATGCCAGTTGGGCGTTAGCGTCGGATACCTTGGACTTTGTCGACCTGGAAGACATTCCTGGTGTTTTCCGGGAACCGCTGCCCCGAATCGGCCTTGATTCGCTGCCCGAGCAGGGGGCTTGGCTGCAGCCTTTCCGGCCGCTGTCCTCGCTAATGACTTCGCGCGTGTAGACAACTGGAGATGCGCAGGTCGCTACAGACTTAGAAGGAGCTTACGTGTTCGCCTGGTGGGGTCGAACGGTGTACCGATACCGATACATAGTGATCGGTGTCATGGTCGCACGGTGCCTTGGTTGCTGCGTATTCGGCATCAGTC
>Ga0157380_10003427_pt1 | contig 10890 bp, 10 predicted proteins | sample S35metaG_FD_119757 | JGI IMG/M metagenome (GOLD analysis project Ga0157380, IMG submission 119757) | Switchgrass rhizosphere microbial communities from Kellogg Biological Station, Michigan, USA - S3-5 metaG | ecosystem: Host-associated > Plants > Roots > Rhizosphere > Soil | place: USA...
AACTGTGATGACTGTCATTCGCAGTCTTTCGTTGGGCGAAGTCGGAGTGCAACACGCGTGGCGGGTGGTGGTGCGCGAGGCAACAACGGGAATGGTCGTTGGACTGATGGTGGCGGTTGTCGCATTCGGCCAGGCGCTGCTGTGGCGGGCACCGCTGGCGTTGGCCTTGACTGTGTCAGTGACGATGTTTGCCATCTGTGTCTGGTCTACGACAGTTGGCGCGCTGATCCCGATTGCCGCCGAACGGGTTGGTGTCGATCCTGCCGTTTTGTCGGCGCCCCTCATCACCACCTTCGTCGACGCGACGGGTCTGGTCATCTACTTCAGCATCGCCAAGATCATCTTGCGGGTCTGAGGTGCGAGTGGCAGTGTGCGGCGGGCAGTGTGCAGTGGGCAGTCAAGAGAAATTCACCCTCGCCGACCGTCAGGATAGACTGCAACTGTTCTAAGTTGGATAAGCTGGAAGCGGATCACCACCTAATCTTCGTATCGCCCTGACCCCTGACCCCTGACCCCTGACCCCTGACCCTTGACCCCTGACCCTTGACCCCTGACCCCGCCCGCCTTTCCGCCATCTTTACAAACTTTTTATGGACTCTTTACCCCGTCTTTACGAGCCGGGTCGTAGTCTTCCTTGGTGATGACTACTGAACCTTCATTCGAAAAGATGAAACTGACGCCGCACGTTGTGATCGAGCAGATGCGTCGCAACGGTTCGACGTGGGCAAATTGGGGAGCGGTCTGCGGCTTGTGCCTCGGGATTGTGTCGCCGGTCATCGGCGCGCTGCTGACGGTGATCGCGTGGTTCACCGGTTCGGAATGGCATGGGCTGCATCCGCATCGGACCGGCACGGCGCTATTTGTGCTGACGATTCCGCTTCTGATTTTCGGCGCGCATTGTCTCGATCTGGCGGACAGACGTGAACGGGAAGCGCGCAAGCGTCGCGCAAGGTGATTTGGGCAAAGAGTTCGCTTGAAGCAGGAACAGCAATGACGTTGGTAGTGATGAAGAGAGCAGTAGTGAGGACGACATTCATGACGGGCTGTGCGCTGCTGTGCTGCATGTTCTCAACCGTTCGCGCCCAACAGACGATTTTCAACGTACCGACTACGGACGTTCTTGATCGGGGAAAAGTCTACGCAGAATTGGACGCGAGTTTGAAACCGACCGACGGCGCTTTGGTTCCAAAGTTCTCCTCGTTCGTTCCGCGCGTTGTTGTGGGCGCCGGAAGTGGTGTCGAGATCGGTCTGAACGTCACCGGCAACATTCAGCCGGGACCCGATTCCACCACGCTTGTTCCAACCATCAAGTGGAAACCATATCAAGGGAAAGATAACGGCTGGGCCATCGCAGTTGGCGACCACCTATTCGTGCCGGTGCCCAATCGCGCTTACAACGCCGGCAACTACGTCTATGCGGAAGTCAGCAAGACTTTCGGGAGCGGGACGCGAGTGACGTTTGGCGCGTACGACTTCACGCGAAATGTCGTGGCGTCGGCGAACCGTGCGGGCGGGCAGTTTGGCTTTGAACAGCCACTCAATAAGAAGGTGACGCTTGCTGCTGACTGGTTCACAGGGAAGCACAGCGCCGGCTATTTCACTCCGGGTGTGGTGTTCAAAGTTGGACCAAAGGTTACCGGGTACACGGGCTACTCGATCGGCAATCAGAACCCGTCGCAGAGCAATCATTTCTTCCTGCTGGAACTGGGCTACAACTTCAACTGACAACCGGAGCGATGATGTTGGATCTGATTTTCATAGCTGCCACGGTGCTCTTCTTCCTGATCGCGATCGCGTATGTGCGCGGCTGCGAAAAGTTGCGTTAAGGAGTTGGTCATGAGTGTTGAGACGGTTTTGGGGTTAGCGGCGTCCGCGCTGTTGCTCGTCTATTTGGCCTACGCGCTCTTGCGTCCGGAGAAGTTCTGAGATGACCGCGAACGGCTGGTTACAGATTCTGTTTTTTCTGGGATTAATACTCGCCGTCACGAAACCGTTGGGCGTGTTCATGACGCACGTCTTCAACCGCGAGCGCACGTTTCTCGATCGTCTGCTGCGTCCAATCGAGCGCGTGATTTACATACTGACTCGCGTCGACGCTGAACGCGAGATGCGCTGGACGGAGTACGCCGTGGCGATGCTGCTCTTCAGCCTCATCTCGATGTTGGCACTTTATCTGATTCAGCGTCTGCAGGGCGTGCTTCCTTTTAATCCGCAGCAACTGCCCGGCGTTGATTCCAGCGTCAGCGTTACCGGGAAATTTGTCGGCTCAGCTTTCAACAGCGCCGCTTCGTTCACCTCAAACACAAACTGGCAATCCTACGTGCCCGAATCGACGATGAGTTACCTGACGCAGATGGCAGGTTTGGCGTATCACAATTTCGTTTCCGCCGCCGTGGGGATTTCGCTGGCCGTCGCTTTCATTCGCGGCATCGCGCGTCGCGAAATGGAAACGATCGGAAATTTCTGGGTCGACCTGACGCGCTCTGTGCTGTGGGTACTGCTGCCGTTCTGCATCATGGGCGCACTCGTGCTGGTCTCGCAGGGGACGATCCAAAGCCTCAGGCCCTACGACACGGCGAAGATCGTCGACCCGCAGAAAATCGAGGTGGACCAGACGGACGCCGCCGGCAACGTTATTACGAATTCCGACGGTACGACGGCGAAAGAAACTCAGGTAGTCACCGATCAGGTTATCGCTCAAGGACCACTCGCGTCGCAGGAGTTCATCAAACAGTGGGGCACGAACGGCGGCGGTTTCTTCAACGCCAACAGCGCGCATCCGCTGGAAAACCCGACGCCGTTCACGAATCTGATCGCGCTGTTTTCCATCTTCGCGATCTCCGCGGGTCTCACTTACACGCTCGGCCGCATGACCGGCTCGCCGAGACATGGGTGGGCCGTTTGGGCCGCGATGGCCGTGCTGTTTCTCGCGGGTGTGACGACGGCTTACCGGGCCGAAGCGCACGGCAATCCGTTGCTCGCAGGAACGGACCAGACTGCCAGCGCGATGCAGTCGGGCGGCAACATGGAAGGCAAGGAAGTTCGCTTCGGCATTGCAAACAGCGCGCTCTTCGCGACGGTTACGACCGATGCTTCGTGTGGCGCGGTCAACTCCACGCACGACAGTTTCACCCCACTCGGCGGCATGGTCCCGCTCGCGGACATCATGCTCAGCGAAGTGATCTTCGGCGGCGTCGGCGCGGGCATGTACGGGATTTTGATTTACGTCGTGCTGGCGGTTTTCATCGCCGGTCTGATGGTTGGGCGAACCCCTGAATATCTCGGCAAGAAAATCGAATCGTATGACGTGAAGATGGCGATGTTGGTAGTGCTCGTGTTTCCCCTGACGATTTTGGTCTTCGCGGCGATCTCGCTGGTCTCGCCAGGCTTTGGCACGTCGCAAGTGAACAACGCGGGCCCACATGGACTGTCGGAAATTCTTTACGCATTTACGTCCGGCACCGCGAACAACGGTTCGGCCTTCGCCGGCATTTCCGCGAACACGCTTTGGTACAACACGACGATTGGCATCGCGATGTTGGTCGGACGCTTTTTCATGATCATTCCGATGCTGGCGATCGCCGGCAACCTGGCACAGAAGAAACTGGTGCCGCCGTCGCTCGGAACTTTTCCCGTTACCACGCCGCTCTTCTCGACGCTCCTCGTGAGCGTGATCGTGATCGTCGGCGCGCTGACGTTTTTCCCGGCGCTGAGTTTGGGGCCGATTGTTGAGCATCTGTTGATGCAGGCAGGGAAGACGTTTTGAAAGAGGAAGGTCTTGGGTCTTTGGACTTTGGTCTTTGCTTGTCTTTGGCGAGTTGACTTGAGTCGCCGCAAATAGGGTTGGCGCCAGATCGGAAAAAGCAAAGACCAAAGACCCAAGGCCAAAGACCAAAAAGTGACAACTAGAACAATGGCAACTCATTCAACCAAAAAAGCAATTTGGAACACGCACATCGTCAAACGCGCGATTCTCGATTCGTTCGTCAAACTGAACCCGCGCAAGATGATGGGCAACCCCGTCGTGTGTGTGGTGGAGGTCGGCAGTGTTTTAACGACGCTGCAACTGATTCGCGGAATTATTTCACCGACTCCGGGAGTGACTAGTACCGGTTTCGAGTTGCAGATCACGCTCTGGCTTTGGTTCACGGTGCTGTTTGCAAACTTCGCCGAAGCAATGGCTGAAGGACGCGGCAAGGCGCAGGCCGACAATCTGCGGAAAGCCAAGACTGAGACGATTGCACATCGCGTCGTTCCCGGTTCTGAGACTGACGGGGGTAGCGGTGCGGCTCATGTTGAAGACGTCCCGGCGCCGCAACTGCGGAAAGGTGACCTGGTGATCGTCTCAGCGGGCGAGTTCATTCCCGGCGACGGTGAAATTGTCGCCGGCGTGGCATCAGTTGACGAGTCAGCCATCACCGGCGAAAGCGCGCCGGTAATTCGCGAGGCGGGCGGCGATCGTTCCGCGGTCACCGGCGGCACGCGCGTGCTGTCGGATCAGATCAAAGTACGGATTACTTCAAACCCCGGCGAGACGTTTATCGATCGCATGATTGCGCTGGTTGAAGGCGCCGAACGGCAGAAGACGCCCAACGAGATCGCGCTGAATATTCTGCTCGCCGGTTTGACGATCATCTATCTGCTCGCAGTCGTCACCCTCCAACCGTTTGCGATTTACTCGAACGCTTCGCAAACGATCTTTGTTCTCGTCTCGCTGCTCGTCTGTTTGATTCCGACGACCATCGGCGGCTTGCTATCGGCGATTGGAATCGCGGGCATGGACCGCCTGATCCAACACAACGTGCTCGCGATGTCGGGCCGCGCGGTTGAAGCAGCCGGTGACGTGAACACGCTCTTGCTCGACAAGACCGGGACGATCACCCTCGGCAATCGCCAGGCAACTGCTTTCTTTGTGTTGCCGGGCGTGAACGAAAAGGAGTTGGCAGAAGCCGCGCAACTGTCGTCGCTGGCTGACGAAACGCCTGAGGGCCGGTCCATCGTCGTGCTGGCGAAAGAAAAGTATGGACTGCGCGGACGCGAGCTGGCGCCGCACGAGGCCCGCTTCATTCCTTTTACCGCGCGAACTCGAATGTCGGGCGTAGATTTCGATGGCCGCGAGGTCCGCAAAGGCGCCGCCGACGCCATCGAAAAATATCTGAACGGATTCGGGAGGTCTGCTCCCGATGATTTGCGCGCCATCGTCGACAAAATCTCGAGAGAGGGCGGCACGCCCTTGGTCGTTTCGGAAGATAGAATCGCCCTCGGCGTTATTCAACTGAAAGACATCATCAAGGGCGGCATGGTCGAGCGCTTTAGTCAGATGCGGCAGATGGGTATCAAGACGGTGATGATCACGGGCGACAACCCGCTCACCGCGGCGACGATCGCTCGCGAAGCAGGCGTTGACGATTTTCTCGCGCAGGCGACGCCCGAAGACAAAATGACGCTGATTAAAAGAGAACAGGCGGGCGGCAAACTGGTGGCGATGACCGGCGACGGAACGAACGATGCACCTGCGTTGGCCCAGGCCGACGTCGGCGTGGCGATGAACACGGGAACGCAAGCCGCGAAAGAAGCCGGCAACATGGTCGACCTCGATTCCAACCCGACAAAATTGATCGAGATCGTTGAGATCGGAAAACAACTGTTGATGACTCGCGGCGCGTTGACGACGTTTTCGATTGCGAATGACGTGGCGAAGTACTTCGCGATCATTCCCGCGATGTTTGCCGGCGCATTTCCGGTTCTCAACGCATTGAACATCATGGGTCTGCGCACGCCGCAATCAGCGATTTTGTCAGCCGTAATTTTCAACGCGGTGGTGATCATAGCGCTAATCCCGCTCGCGCTCCGAGGCGTGAAATATCGGCCGATGAGCGCAGCGTCGCTGCTGCGTCGGAATCTGCTGATTTACGGATTGGGCGGAATTATCGTGCCGTTCGTTGGAATCAAGATCATTGACGTGATCGTTCATGCGATTGGACTCGCGTAGAAAACGGTCTTTGGACTTTGGTCTTGGGACTTTGAAAAACAAGCTAAGACCAAAGACCAATTTGGGAAGTTGAAATGAAGAATCTAGTCACAGCAGTTTTGATGACAATCGTGACCACAGCCCTGCTTGGCCTGGTCTATCCACTGGCAGTGACCGGTCTGGCCCAGGTCATCTTTCCCGCGCAGGCAAACGGTTCGTTAATCAAAAAGGTAGACGGCACGATCATCGGATCGAGTCTGATTGGTCAACCGTTTTCTTCGCCCGGTTATTTTCGCTCGCGTCCTTCGGCCGCCGGCGCCAACGGCTACGACGCCAGCGCTTCATCAGGTTCGAACCTTGGACCAACCAATCAGAAACTGATCGATCGCGTCAAGGCCGACGTGGCGAAGTTGCAGCAGGAAAATCCGGGTAAGGCGGTGCCGATTGATTTAGTTACAACATCCGGGTCGGGACTCGACCCGCACATCTCGCCGGCAGCGGCTGAGTTTCAAGTGCCGCGCGTCGCGCGCGAGCGCGGAATAACTGAGGAACAATTGAGACAAGTGATTACGAGACACACTGCCGGTCGGCAATACGGTTTCCTTGGCGAACCGACTGTCAACGTGTTGGAGCTGAATATTGACTTGGACAGAACAACACCGATGAAGAAGTGAAATTTTGGTCTTGGGTCTTTGGCTTGGGCCTTTGATTTTGGTTGGTTTGGTAGGTGGACCATATCTTTCAAAGTCAACACGGCAAAAACCAAAGGCCAAAGACCAAAGACCGAGTTTTTCGAATGGATCAAAACGGCAACCGTCCATCGCCTGAATCTCTGCTCGCCAAGCTTGGCGACGGCGAGCAGGCGAAGCTGCGCGTTTACATCGGCGCGGCGCCCGGTGTCGGCAAGACTTATCAGATGCTGGAAGACGCACATCTGCTGAAGAAGCAAGGTGCGGACATCGTTGTCGCAGCCGTCGAGTTTCACGGTCGCGAAGACACCGAGGCGATGCTCGGCGATTTGGAACGCGTGCCTTCGCGTCGCCTTCAATACCGCGGCGTCACGCTCGACGAGATGGATCTGGACACGGTGATTGCCCGTCATCCGGCCATCGCCATCGTCGACGAACTCGCGCACACGAACGTGCCCGGCTCGAAAAACAGCAAACGTTACCAGGACGTTTTGGAGTTACTCAACGACGGCATTTCAGTAATCACCGCGGTAAATATTCAACACCTCGAATCGCTTAATGACGTTGTCACACGCGCTACGGGCGTGCGCGTGCGCGAGACGGTTCCTGATTATCTGTTGCGACGCGCGGACGAAGTTGTAAACGTGGACGTGTCGGTCGACACGCTGCGAACGCGTCTGCGGCAGGGCAAGATTTATGACGTCGTGAAGATCGAACAAGCGCTCAACAATTTCTTTCGCAAGGGAAATCTTTCCACGCTGCGCGAGCTCGCGCTCCGGCAAGTGGCGACGGACCAGGCGACGAAAGCACATGTCTATCGCGAGCGCGAAGGGTTGGCGCAGGCGGTGATTCCCGAAAAGGTGATGGTCGCGATTGCGTCTCGCGGCGGCGCCAAGAAGTTGCTGCGCGTCGGTTCGCGCATGGCCGGCCGGCTGGCTAACGACTGGTACGCGGTTTACGTCGAAACGCCTAACGAAGAGCCGGGCCGGATTGTGCCCGTCGACTATGCAGCGCTTCAGGAAAACACTCGTTTTGCCGAGGAATTAGGCGCAAAGGTCATCAAGTTGAAGTCGCGAAACGTGGCGGACGCGCTCGTCGACTTCGCGAGAAGGGAAGGCATCACGCACGTCGTCTTCGGTCAGACTTCGCGGTCTCGCTGGGACATTCTCCTGCACGGTTCGATCATCAATCGATTCTTGCATGAGGTGCGGGATGCGACGGTGCAGGTGGTGCCGTTGGAACAGAATTCAGGAGTCAGACGTCAGGAGTCAGAATGAGGAAACCGAAAGATGAGGGTTGGAATTCAGCGTGCTTTGCTCTCGCTTCTGACTCCTGAATTCTGACTCCTGTGTTCTGCGTTGCCATGAATTTACGAACCAAACTTCTCTCCGGCTATCTGATCTTCGTCGCCGCGCTCGTCGTGCTTGGCGGGTGGAGCGCCTGGCGTTTGCGCGAGATGGGTGGTGTATCGCGTCGCATCATCGCCAACAATTACGACTCGGTTATCGCGGCGCAGAACATGAAGGAAAGTCTTGAGCGGCAGGACTCGGCTGCGTTGTTCGCTCTGCTCGGTGCCCGCGAAAAAGCTACCACTCAACTGCATGAGCACCGCGCGCGCTTCGACGCAGAATTCAAGAAAGCGGAAAACAACATCACTGAAGTCGGTGAACGCGAGTCGATCGATTCAATTCGCCGCGAACGCGACACTTACTACTCGATGTTTGACACGTTCATGGTCCGCGTGAATGCAACAGAAATTGCGCCGGACAAAAATGTCGCGCGAGGAGATCAAGAGCTCGCTGAGCGCCACGAGTATTTCGCGCGGCTCGAGCCGCAATTCAACAAACTGCGCGCCGAATGCGAGCACCTGCTACAACTCAATCAGCGCGCGATGCTCGGCAAGTCGGAAGCTGCCGCGGGCGTGGCCCAACTCTGGTTCTATCACGCTGTTGTTTGCCAGTGTCCTGGTCGTTGCCGGTTTGGCGCTTGCTTTCTTCCTTGCGAATCGAATAGTCGAACCTTTGCGACAACTCACAGCAACGACCGCACGAATCGCCGGCGGCGATCTCAACGCAAAAGTCACCGTCAGCTCGCGAGATGAAGTAGGTTTGCTGGCTGCAGAGTACAACCGCATGGCCGAGCGCATTCGTCAACTGCGCAGCTCCGACATGGGCCAACTGCTCGTCTCGCAGCAAACAACGGAAGCGGCGATCGATTCGCTGTACGACCCAGTGATCGTCACCGACGGCGCCGGCTGCGTCACGAAACTCAATCCTGCGGCGGAGGAAATATTCGGTTCCGAAAAAGAGAACAGCGGTAAGCACGTCGGCGAGGTGGCGCGCGACGCGCGCGTTGCCGGAGCGGTTGCTGAGGCGTTGCAGTCGCAGCGCCCGGTTGCGGGCGAGGGCATGTCTTCGGTTTTGCCGCTGGCCGTCGACGGTTCACAAAAGGCATTTCGCTTGCGCACCACTCCAATGCGCGACAACGGTCATCTGCTCGGTGCGGTCACGATTCTCGAAGACATCACTCACCTGCGCGAAATTGATCGACTCAAGTCAGAGTTCATCGCTACTGCTTCGCACGAACTGCGCACGCCACTGACCAGTGTGCAGATGGGTGTTCATCTGTTGCTGGAGGGCGCGCTCGGAGAGTTGACCGACCAACAGAACGAAGTGCTGCAAGCCTGTCGGCAAGATTGCGAGCGGCTCGATAAATTGATGCGAGACCTGCTTGATCTTTCCCGGATCGAAGCTGGTGAAACTCAGCCGCGGCTCGCGGCGGTGAGCGCAAGAGATTTACTCACGACTGCTATTAGAGAGTTGCGTCCGCAGGTCGAGACGAAGGGTTTGAGACTGAACGTTGTTGCACCTATCGATCTTCCCTCGGTGCGCGTCGACCGGCTTCAGATCGAACGCGTAGTCAGCAACCTCGTCAGCAATGCGCTGCGACACATGCAGCGGGGCGAAATCAAAATCAGCGCCGAACGCCGCGACAGCCACCTTGCGGTTTCGGTTTCGGATTCGGGCAGCGGCATTCCCACCGAATACCTGGCCCACATCTTCGATAGGTTTGTGCAGGTTCCCGATGGACCAACCGGAGGCGCCGGGCTGGGGCTCGCGATCTCAAAGTCAATTGTGGAGACACACGGTGGGCAGATTAGCGCGCAATCACAAGTGGGCCGCGGAACGACTTTCACGTTTACTTTGCCGCTGGCGAAAGGGCCGTCCAGCCGTGATCGGCTCGGCGCGGTTGCTCCAGGAGAGGAGGTCAGTAGATGAGTCAACGCATTTTGATAATTGACGACGAAGAGAACATTCGCCGCGTGACGCGCCTGACGCTGCAGGCGGCGGGTTACGAAGTTGGTGAGGCCGCTGGCGGCGAGCGTGGGCTGGAAGCTTTTGGCGATGGTTCGACGTGGGACGCGGTGTTGCTCGATCAGCGGATGCCGGGTCTGGACGGGCTCGAAACGCTGCAGCGGATCAAGAAACGCGAACCCAACGCGCGGGTGATCATGTCGACCGCGTTTGCTTCGATCGAGCTCGCGGTGGATGCGATGAAACTCGGCGCGACGGATTTCGTGCGCAAACCCATGACACCCGAACTCTTGCGTAATGCGGTGACTGCGGCGCTGGCGAAAGAGGCGCCCGGATTCTCTGCGGCAACAGAACACGCAGGACGTCGAGGGCCGTTGATTCAAGTGGTCACGATGAACGGTTTCACGATCCTTCCTTCTGAAAATGCGAGGCAGGAACCAAACGAGCGCCGCTTCCTCGTGAAGGGTCCGAGCGGAAGCGAGCACGAAGTGTTGGTTGAAATCGATGAAGAAGCCGTGGGCTACGTTGAGCGGATGATCCGCAGAACACTGTCGGCGGAAAACTCGTTTTGGACCAGCCAGGCGGAACGTTTGTTGAGCGACTTCTTGTGGCGGGAAGGGAACGTGCCTGCGAGCAGAAGACTCACGGTCACGAATGTAGATCGTGACGAACTGCCGGTGGCTGCTCACTGGCAGAGCACTGAGATTGGTCAGAACCTGGAGCAGTAGCGAGCGGGTTTCTTAGATTGGGAGAACAAAGCAACGTGGCAGCAGAACTCAAGCGTTTTATCATCGGGCGCGCGCTTCGGACCGAACAAGCGGCCCATGAGCGACTCACGCGGAAAACCGCGCTCGCGGTTTTCTCGTCAGACGCGCTTTCATCTACAGCGTATGCGACCGAAGAAATTTTGCTCGTG
>Ga0157380_10003428_pt1 | contig 10888 bp, 6 predicted proteins | sample S35metaG_FD_119757 | JGI IMG/M metagenome (GOLD analysis project Ga0157380, IMG submission 119757) | Switchgrass rhizosphere microbial communities from Kellogg Biological Station, Michigan, USA - S3-5 metaG | ecosystem: Host-associated > Plants > Roots > Rhizosphere > Soil | place: USA: Michigan...
CGTTTACCTCGGCGACAGATATGGTGTGCGTACACCCATGCAGTGGAACATGAATTTGAATGCCGGATTTTCGGCAGCGAACCCACAACGTCTTTATCTGCCGATTATCACGGATCCTGCTTACCGGCATGAATCGGTAAATGTTGCGGCTCAGGACGAAAACCCAACTTCATTTTTATGGTGGATGAAGAACGTTCTTTCGATGCGCAAGCGTTTGAATATTTTTGGCCGCGGCGATATGAACTTCCTGGAAAGTTCAAACGCCAAAGTATTGGCCTTCGTAAGAACATATGAGAAGCAACGCATCATCGTCGTGGCAAACTTGTCACAATTTTCCCAATCAACCGTTCTCAACCTGGGCGAGTACAAGGGTTGTGATATCACAGAAGTATTCAGCCAGAACCGTTTTTTTAATGTTGGTGAAGGAGACTACCCAATTACGATCGGACCCTATGGATATTTCTGGTTCCAGGCCGATGTTGCCGAGAAAAAGGAAAAGGAAGCAAGTGGCGAACTGTATTTACTGAAGACGGACGTATCGTGGGAAAAACTATTTGACAATTATAACGAGCTGCGCACGCTGGAGAGGAAAGTTCTCATTTCGTTCATGAAGAAATGCCGGTGGTTTGGTGGTAAGGCAAAAGTTGTTAGTAAGGTGAGCATTAAGAAGACCATTCCTGTAAAAGTGAATGGGGACACGCATTTCTTCGGCATCATTGAAGTTCACTATGTACAACGTTTGCCTGAGCTTTATTTTCTCCCTTTGGCCTTCCTTCCGTCGGACAGTATCATGGAGCGTGTAGAGTATACGGTGCAAAGTGTGATATGCCGCGCGGAGATACAGGGGAAAGCAGGATTCATCATGGATAGCAGCTATGACAAATTATTTCGCGACTTCCTGTTTCTCAGTATGGGGAAGGAAACGAAGATCAGAGATGATGATGGAGGTACTTTGTTATTTAATTCTGGCGTGTTTGCTAAGATTGATGTGCTTAAGGAAATCGATTCAAAAATTTTAAAAGCAGATCAAAGCAATACTGCAATAATTTATAATGACCAGTACTTCTTTAAATTTTATAGAAAAATCGAAAACGAGATCAATCCGGAGGTTGAGATCGTTCAGTTCTTGTCTGAACATACGACGTTCCGTAATTCTCCACGCTACGCAGGCAGTGTAGAATATCAGGATCACGAAGGAGCGGTAATGGTCTTTGGTCTGCTCCAGGAGAAAGTAGAGAATCAGGGAGAGTCGTGGAGTATGTCTGTGGATTCGGTGGGCAGGTTTTACGAGCGCGTCATGGCAAAGGCGAAGGCAATCAAGCCACCGAAGCTCATCAACAAGGCATCTATAAAATTTGAAGATGCGCCGGATGTCATACAAGAATTCATTGGCAGAGGATTTTATGAACGCATGGTACGGTTAGGGTTACGTACTGCGGAAATGCATTTAGCCCTGGCATCCAATGCTTCGAATCCAGCGTTCGCCCCTGAAAATTTTACGGCAAACTACCAACGATCGTTATATTCGTCGCTGCGCAAGCTTGTAAAGGATCGCTTTAATATGTTAGAGGCGACACTGCATAAACTTACCCCTGAAGTTCAGGAGTTTGCGAAAAAAGTGTTGGCGCTGGAAAACGGAATCATGGAATGCTTCAGCGAGGTGTACCAACTAAAAATCAAGACCAGCAAAATAAGGATTCATGGCGACTACCATCTTGGTCAGGTCCTCTTTACCGGCAAGGATTTCGTGATCATCGATTTTGAGGGAGAGCCCGGTCTTTCATTTAGTGAGAGAAGATTGAAAAAAAGTGCCCTCAAAGACGTAGCCGGAATGATGCGTTCCATTCACTACGCTGCGTTTGGTAAAATATTGCTTAACGAAAATTATCGTGACCGCGATCTGGAATTTCTGGAAAGCTGGGCTGAACAATGGCAGCACTATGTAAGCCGGTTTTACTTGGGAGCGTACATGGAGCGTATGAACATGGGAACTGAATTATCGGAAGAAAACGATATCCTTATCAGGACCTTCTTGCTGGAAAAGGCAATTTATGAACTGGGATATGAACTCAACGGCCGCCCCGACTGGACCATTATCCCGTTGAGAGGTATTCATTATATTATGAAACGGTACCAAGAGGAAAAAGAGGAGCGAAAGAAAAAATAGTCCTAATTTTACCATCGATGGCACCGAATGTAACCGATCACGAAAGTGTCATCACAACCAACTGACGTATGGCAAAAAAAGCATCTTCAAAATCGATGAGTTCAACTTCTGAAGGCTTCTCTTTGCTAACAGACTTTGATATTTACCTGTTTAAATCTGGTAAGCACTATAAACTGTACGAAAAACTTGGCGCCCATGTAATTCATTCGTTGGATCATAAGGGAACCTATTTTGCTGTTTGGGCACCCAACGCTAAATCTATTTCGGTGCTGGGGAATTTTAATCATTGGCAGGATAAACATCATAGGCTGAATCCTCGCTGGGATGAATCGGGAATCTGGGAGGGTTTTTTTACCGATATCCATCATGGAGAAGCATACAAATACGGTATCCATTCAAACACCGGCGAGTACGTGGTGAAGGCAGATCCCTTTTCGGCGTTCTGTGAACCACCTCCTAAAACTGCTTCTATTGTCTGGGAAACCAAGTATGAGTGGAAGGACGATGCCTGGCTGTCAGACAGGAAAACACAGGCTGGTAAGCCAAAGCCATACTCCATTTACGAAGTTCATTATGGCTCCTGGAAAAGAAAGGCGGAAGCGGAAAACCGTTCGTTGACATATCCGGAAATGGCCAATGAACTCGTTGAGTATGTTCGCGACATGGGCTTCACCCATATTGAATTCTTGCCATTGATGGAACATCCGTTCTTTGGCTCGTGGGGCTATCAACTGACAGGATATTTTGCGCCCACTAGCCGATACGGTACGCCTGAAGATTTTAAATACATGATCGATTGCTTTCACCGCGCTGGGATCGGAGTCATATTGGATTGGGTGCCCTCACATTTTCCGGGCGATGATCACGGTCTTTATAAATTCGATGGCACTTTTCTTTATGAACATGAGGACCCTAGAAAGGGATTTCACCCTGATTGGAAGAGCTACATTTTTAACTACGGCCGCAATGAAGTGAGATCATTTCTCATTAGTAACGCGGTGTTTTGGCTGGAACAATTTCATATCGACGGGCTGCGGGTAGACGCCGTGGCTTCTATGCTTTATCTGGACTATTCACGGAATGCAGGGGAGTGGATTCCAAATAATTTTGGCGGGAATGAAAATATCGAAGCCATTACTTTTTTGAAAGAGATGAATGAGGTCGTGTATAGTCACTTTCCAGACGCTATTACCATCGCTGAAGAATCAACGTCATGGACGGGCGTGTCAAGACCAACCTACCTCGGCGGGCTGGGATTTGGCCAGAAGTGGATGATGGGTTGGATGCATGACGTTTTGAAATATTTCATGTTTGATCCTGTGTATCGACGGTACCATCAAAATGAAATCACCTTTAGTATCATGTATGCCTTCACGGAAAATTTTATGCTTCCGTTGTCACACGACGAAGTTGTGCATGGAAAAGGCTCTTTGTTAGGGCGGATGCCCGGCGATGAATGGCAAAAATTTGCAAATCTCAGAGTACTTTTGAGCTACATGTTTATGCACCCGGGAACGAAACTATTGTTTATGGGTGGTGAGTTTGGCCTATCGGCGGAATGGAACCACGATGGCAGCCTGGATTGGCACCTGTTGCAATACAACGTACATGCTGGGGTGCACAAACTGGTTCGCGATCTGAATGCTTTTTATAAATCGCAACCGGCATTGTATATGCATCAATTCGAGCACAAAGGTTTTGATTGGATTGACTATTCCGATAATAATAACAGCGTGATATCATTTCAACGCAATGGCGATAGTAAAGAGGAATTGCTCATCGTTGTGTGCAATTTTACGCCGGAAGCCCGCCACCATTATAGGGTAGGGGTCCCGTATCGGGGAACCTGGGTGGAAATTTTTAATTCTGATGATCAGAAATACGCTGGCGGAGGACTCGTTAATATTGGCTCGTTGATGACTTCACCCGTCAAATTTCACGGCCGTGATTACTCCATTTCATTAACTTTACCACCGCTTGGTGTGTCAGTTTTGAAGTTGGAAAAGGAAGTAAATGAATTTGAATTGAATGATATTAGCACTTAGACACGTTATCAGTTATCCGTTAATAGTTATCCGGTGGGTAACTGATAATGACAGCGAATCTGCCAAAGAGAAAGGTAGTTCGATGTCTGGAACGGATAATGATTAACGGATAACGAATAACATCGAAATACCTTGGAAAAATATATTTGTATTCACGGGCATTTTTATCAGCCTCCTCGTGAAAATGCATGGTTGGAAGTAATTGAAGTTCAGGATTCAGCGCATCCCTATCACGATTGGAACGAAAGGATTTCGGCAGAGTGTTATGCGCCGAACACGGCCTCGCGTATCCTGAACGAAAAGAGTGTTATTAAAAACATCATTAATAACTACTCTAAAATAAGTTTCAATTTTGGCCCTACACTGCTCTCATGGATGCAAACGCGCGACCAGGAGACGTATCAGGCTGTCCTGGATGCTGATCGGGAAAGCATGAAACACTTTAACGGTCACGGTTCGGCTATTGCTCAGGCGTACAATCACATAATTCTTCCCCTCGCTAATTCACGAGACAAGGAAACACAGATCATCTGGGGTATTCGGGATTTTGAAAGTCGATTCAAAAGAAAACCGGAAGGCATGTGGCTTTCGGAAACTGCCGTTGATGTTGAGTCATTGGAGTTATTGGTGAAGCACGGAATAAAATTTACAATATTGGCCCCCCGCCAGGCGAAAGCCATTCGCAAGAAAGGCGAGACAACCTGGACCAATGTGAATGCACTGACGCTCGATACACGGCGACCGTATAAGTATACCCTTAAGTCGGGTGAAAGCATTGCGCTTTTCTTTTATGATGGATCGATTGCACAGGGGGTTGCCTTCGACGGCCTGCTTAACGATGGACGAAAGTTTGCTCACCGTTTACTGGAAGGCTTTGATATTCATACGGTTGAGCCACAGCTGGTGAACATCGCCACCGACGGCGAAACCTATGGACATCATCATAAGCACGGCGATATGGCCCTAGCCTATGCGTTGGACTATATCGAGCGGCACAAACATTCCCATCTTACAAATTACGCCGATTTCCTCTCCAAATTCCCCCCGGTGTACGACGCCGAAATTCATGAGAACAGTTCATGGAGTTGCGTACATGGAATAGAACGATGGCGCGACAACTGCGGCTGCAATTCCGGCAAACCTGATTTTCATCAATTATGGAGAAAGCCGTTAAGAGAGTCCTTGGACTGGTTAAGGGATAGATTAATTGAGATTTATACGAGGGAAACTTCATATTTTTTGAAAGATCCATGGAAGGCCAGAGAAGATTACATCAACGTTATTCTGGATCGCAGCGACGCAAACATTTCTAAATTTCTAAATGAACATTGCTTTGCAGAGGTAGAGAATAATCGCGTGTTGCGTATGATGGAGGTGCAGCGCAATGCAATGCTGATGTATACCAGCTGTGGATGGTTCTTTGATGATCTCTCTGGAATCGAGACCACACAAATTATGCAGTACGCTTGTCGCGCCATGCAATTGGTAAGCCAGGTAAGCGATATCAGGCTGGAGGAAGAATTCTTGAAAAGAATGGAGAATGCTCCAACCAACATCGCGACGCTGGGCAACGGAAGAGAAGTCTACCGGAAATATGTTATTCCTGCCAAGACAAATTTGCAACGCGTCGGAATGCACTACGCGGTAGCATCGATATTCGAGGACGATCCGGAATCTTTTCCTGTCTTTAACTACACAACGCAAAACGAAATTTTTATTCGGAAAGAGGCGGGAGACCAGAGACTGGTGGTGGGGATCACGAAAGTAAAATCGAATGTCACCTGTTCTGAGAAAAAATTTGCTTTCGCCGTAATTTATATGGGTCAGCATAACATCATTGGAAATATTTCCATTGATATGGAGGTTGACAAATTTACCATCATGCAAACTTTGATGGTGAAAGCTTTTGATGAAGCCCGGCTCGGCGATATCATCGGGCTGATGCAACTGTATTTTGGGCCTGAGAAGTACACCATCTGGCAGCTTTTCCAGGATGAGAAGCGGAAAGTTTTCGACCTGATTACTTATCAGAGTATGCGCGATCTCGAAAATTCATTGCGAAGAATTTATAACCGTGACTATCCGCTTGTCATGGCGCTAGCTAATAATGATGCTCCTATTCCAAATGCCTACAGGACCACATTTGAATACATCTTGAATGCAGACTTAGTGCGTTGTTTCCTCTCTGAAAGGATCAATATCCGCCAGGTGGAACGCATCACAAATGAACTGGTAAAATGGCGTTTGCACATCGAAGACGTAGTTCAGTTGGAACGTTTGGTGGGAGAGTGCATCATAAAAGAACTCAAGCGCTTTAGTCTTGAGGGAGAAAACTATTCACGGATCGAACGGTTGAATAGATTGTTTCCATTGCTTTTTAAGCTTAACCTTTCCCCGAATCTTTATAAAAGTCAGAATTTGTATTTTGAGATATCAAAGGCAAATCCATTGCAACAAGGCCATTCCCCCGAATGGATTAAGGAGTTTACTTTGCTTGGGGAAAATTTACGGGTAAAAATTGAGTGATCTTTGATAGCAGGTGCGCATATTCCAATTTTGTAGTCATGTAATTTGTGAACCAAAAGACTAAACAGTTTCGAATAGGGTTAATCGCCTTATTGATCATTTCGCTTCACATCGTACTGTGTCTTTACCTTCTATTTGCTCCAGCGAAATTCCGGGCTCAAGGCGGAATGGTAGGTGTATTTCGGCAGCTTGTTTTGTTGGGCCCTTTTTTTACAGAGTCGAGAATCAAAAACACACGTTATTTGTCGATCAGATATAAGCAAGATAGCGACTGGTCTTCGTTCCGAAACTTGAGCCAGGAACATTTTGATGCCTATCGCGCGAGACCATGGCGTTGGGACAAACTTGCATACATCGGCTATGAAACGGATTTAGCACTTACGTTGGGAAGGGTAGCGAAAGACCGGCCCCTCGATGCGATAAAGAACAATTCTTCGTTTCAAGAGCTGAACGGGTTTCTGATCCAGGAATTTATTCCAGAGCACGTTGATTCAATTCAGGTCATTGGCCATGGGGTCACCTATGTTCCAACTTCACAAACTTTTCTGCCAGATACAACATTTGTGTTCACCTACAACCCGCACACCATTGGTAACGCAAAAAAATAGGGTGCAGACAGCTGTTCAGTATTTGGTTGAGGACTTCAACGAACCTGCGACTGCGCGATTATTTTTCAGGGCCCTTGTTTTGCTGAGTTTTGTCAAGATCGTGATGCTGTGGTCGTTTAGCCATCGCTTTATGAACCACCATAACATTACCCTGCCCAGATCCTGGGTCGGAAAAATCGTACTCGCGCCGTCTTTCTTAGCGAACGACAACGTGGACATATTCTTTCCAATAGCACTTGTCTTTTTAGGTGTCGCATTTTTTTTGCGACCAAGTTATTTCACAACCGTATTATTTTTTTGGTTGACCTTCAATCTATACATTGTTTACCTTCCGTTTGCCAACGGCGCGGATCTCGTATTGTTTATGCTTGCGCTCTGGTGCATTCCGATAGCCATGAAACCAGCGTTCAAGTCGGAGACAGGAAGCATTATTCAGAAAGCTTGTCACAATACAGGGATCATTTTATGCCAACTTCAGGTGATCTTTATTTACCTCGTTTCCGGATGGGACAAACTGATGAGTGAGGCATGGCAATCTGGTGAGGCCATCGGCTACATTATCAGTCTGCGAAATCTGTTTAACCCTGCGTTTGCCGGGATGTTCGAGCATGCGGGATTGCAAGTTGTGCTGTCCTGGACAACCATCATTTTTGAACTGGCCTTCGTTGTGTTGGTATGGTTTGATAAAACAAGAATTCCAATCTTGATAATCGGCGTCTTGTTTCACCTCTTCATTTGGGTTGTGATGAGCCTGCCGGACTTCGCCATTACCATGATGCTTTCATATATCCTTTTCCTGAAGGATACAGATTACCATGGCATGCCGGCAGGTGTTAGACGATTGCTTCTTTGAGCTGTGTGTTGTCCAGGTAGTTCCAGACCAGACTACTGGCACCTAAAATTGGAGCAGCCTGATTCTGAAGACCGGAAGGAAGCACTTTGATTTTGCCTCGGAACAAAGGCATCAGATTAGCTTCCATATGTCTGATCGTGGGTTTGAAGATCAGATCACCCGCAAGCGACAGTCCACCGAACAGGAAAATTGCCTCGGGATCCGTGTGAACTATTGTCTCTGCCAACTTCATTCCCAGAATTCGTCCCGTATATTCAAATGCCGCAAGGGCGACAATATCACCGCGCACTGCAGATTCGGTGATCATCTTGGTCGTTAGATTATCGAAGCTAATGCCACGGAGTTCGCTTGGTTCCAGGTGATCGGCGAGGAGTTTATAGACCGTTCTTTTGATACCAGTAGCCGATACGTAGGTTTCCAGGCATCCACGTTTACCGCAATTACAATGACGTCCTGCTGGGTTCACCGAAGTATGTCCCACTTCACCGGCGATACCATGTTTGCCATTCAGTAACTGGCCGTTTGTTACAAATCCACTGCCCAATCCAGTTCCTAACGTAATGACAACAAAGTCTTTCATTCCTTTAGCAGCACCATACACCATTTCACCCACAGCCGCAGCGTTGGCATCGTTGGTAACAATGGCGGGAAGGTCGAATTCCTGCCTGATCATATCCGCTAACGGAATAATTCCCTTCCATTTTAAATTCGTAGCACGCTCAATCGTTCCTTTGTAGTAATTTCCATTTGCGGCACCAACACCTACACCCATCAGTTTGTGCGCACCGGGAATCGTCTTGATCGCTTCTCTCAACGCCACGGCAAGTCCACCGAAGTAATCCTTAAACTCTTCATAATCAACTGTTGAAATGCTACCTTGATAGACCACATTCCCGTCGCGATCCACAATTCCGTATTTTGTATTGGTCCCGCCAATATCAATCCCGATCGTTAGCTCTCTCATAATACTTTCATTTATTCGTGGTTAAATGGATAGGATTTTCGCAATTCTAAGGGCTTCGTCGTCGATGGCATGGTGCTTTGTCATGATATCATCAAATCGATTGTATACCATTTTCTTATCATTGACACCCACCATCACATCCGTTTTCCCTTCCAGCAGGCCTTCAACTGCTGCAACCCCCATGCGCGAGGCAAGCACACGGTCAAAATAAGTCGGAGAGCCACCCCGTTGTAAATGACCCAACACGGTGACTTTAATATCGAAATAGTTCGAACGGGCTGCGACCTGTTTAGCCAAGGCATGCGCATCACCGATCTTCGATCCTTCGGCAACAACAATCAAGTTTGAACTCTTGCTGGTTTTGCCACCTTCCCCCAGGACCGCATAAAGTTGTTCGAACGTTATATTTTCTTCGGGAATGACAATAGCTGCCGCGCCACCTGCAATACCACTATTGATGGCGATGTAGCCGGAGTTTCTGCCCATTACTTCGATAAAAAATAATCGATTATGCGAAAGGGCAGTGTCGCGAATTCTGTCAATGGCTTCCACTGCAATATTGGTAGCGGTATCATACCCGATAGTATAATCCGTACCGGCCAAATCATTGTCAATAGTGCCAGGGATACAGACCGACGGCAATTGAAATTGTTCGTATAATTTATGGAGTCCGGTGAATGAACCATCGCCACCAATGGCAATCAAGGCATCGATCCCTTCGTCTTTTAAATGCTTATAGGCTTTGGCTCTTCCTTCTGCTGTTTTGAATTCTTCGCTGCGCGCTGTTTTTAAGATAGTGCCGCCGCGCTGAAGAATGTTGCCGACAGACCGCGCGCCAAGTTTCACAATATCGCCTTCAATCATCCCTTCGTACCCGCGCATTATTCCCATGCATTCTTTCTTATAGTAGGCACAGGCACGAACTACGGCACGGATAGCTGCATTCATTCCTGGGGCATCTCCACCGGATGTAAAGACCCCAATTCTCGAAATTTTATTGTCCATTAATGTCTAAAATCCAACAAAAATAACGGTCGCCACGTACTTTGCAACACACTATTTAATCAATTGAATTTCAAACGTTTGAAATAATTGATTAAGCCATTCGTTGAAGAATCGTGCGAGCTTGTTTCGTCGGTCGATTTCAATTCCGCCAGGATCTTTTTCGCAAGAACTTTGCCCAACTCTACGCCCCATTGATCAAAACTGAAAATATTCCAGATTACACCCTGTACGAAAATTTTGTGTTCATATAAGGCAATCAAACTTCCCAATGTTCTAGGCGTGAGGCGTTTGAACATGATACTATTGCTGGGCCTGTTCCCTTCAAAAACTCTAAAAGGTGTATGCCAACGTATCGCATCTTCATCCATACCAGCTGCCTTTAATTCCGCTTCAACCTCTTCAGCGGTCTTTCCTTTCATAAGCGCCTCTGTCTGCGCAAAGAAATTTGAAAGTAGTTTTTCGTGATGATCACCAATCGCATTTTGACTTTGTGCAGGCGCCAGGAAATCGCAAGGTATTAATTTCGTGCCCTGATGAATGAGCTGGTAAAAAGCGTGTTGCCCGTTAGTGCCGGGTTCTCCCCAGATAATGGGGCCAGTCTGATATCCTACAGGTGTCCCATCACGGCCAACGGACTTTCCATTGCTTTCCATGTTTCCTTGCTGAAAATAAGCGGCAAAACGGTGCAGGTATTGATCATAAGGAAGAATAGCTTCTGAA
>Ga0157380_10003432_pt1 | contig 10882 bp, 9 predicted proteins | sample S35metaG_FD_119757 | JGI IMG/M metagenome (GOLD analysis project Ga0157380, IMG submission 119757) | Switchgrass rhizosphere microbial communities from Kellogg Biological Station, Michigan, USA - S3-5 metaG | ecosystem: Host-associated > Plants > Roots > Rhizosphere > Soil | place: USA: Michigan...
CGGCATGGCCCGCCACGGCGGCGGCGCCTTCTCCGGCAAGGATCCTTCCAAGGTCGACCGCTCGGCCGCCTACGCGGCCCGCTACGTCGCCAAGAACGTCGTCGCCGCCGGCCTCGCGCGGCGCTGCGAGGTGCAGGTCGCCTACGCGATCGGCGTCGCCCGCCCGATCTCGCTGATGGTCGAGACCTTCGGCACCGGCAAGCTGCCGGACGCCCGCATCTCCGAGCTTGTCGAAGCGGAGTTCGACCTCCGCCCCGGCGCCTTCCGCCGCTACCTCGACCTGCACCGCCCGGTCTTCCGTCAGACCGCCGCCTACGGCCACTTCGGCCGCGAAGGCGACGCCTTCACCTGGGAGCGCACCGACAGGGTCGAGAAGCTCAAAGCCGCAGCGGGCCTCGAAGCAGCTCCCGCCTGAAGTACCCAGCGTGGAGGGAGCCTGGTCGCCCTCCGGTCGAATTGATGTCGCACGCGAGCTTCGCTCGCTTAGCGACTATGTAGGAGCGCGGCCTGCGGCCGCGCATTCACCGGATTGCATTTCCGCCGCTTCGCGACATTCGTCTGGAGGGCGACCAGGCTCCTTTCCGCTTCGCAGCCCGGCGAGCTTTATCGAGCCACGGAAGCTTTGAGATTCTCGGTGGGGCCGGCGCTTAAAGCTGGGAGCGTACGGACTGCCGAGGTGAACCTCCGGCTTGAAGCTTGTGTTGACCGTCGGGCCATCGGGGGTCCCTCCCCAGGAACTCCCGCGAAGCGGCCTGGGGAGGGACCCCCGATGGCCCGGTGCGCATCCCCAGTTGGAGCTCGCTCAACCCGGGGGCTGGGCCTCTCCTAGGCCGTGTTCACCAGCCGCGTTGGCCCCGGTCGCCTGGTCCACGCTGTGGACTACGTCCTGGGGGTCGGCCACCCCGGCGAAGACGAAGTTGTAGTCGTCGCCGGCGGCGGTGTCGAAGTCGACGTCGCCGATCTGCATGACGCGCTGGTAGACGGACTGCTTGTAGTTGACGTTCTGCACCCGCTCGAGCCGCGTCTCCTGGACCTCGCGGGAGACGATGCCGCGGCGGATGTTGAGGCGGCGGTCGGTGATCGTGTAGGTCGTCGCCACCCGCTTGACGAAGCCGGCGAGAACGGTGACGGCGACGATCACGAGGACGACGAGGAAGACCGTGCCGCTGTCGGCGCCGAAGAGCTTGAAGATCACGCCGGCGATCGCCGCGACCAGGATTCCCTTCAGGTAGAAGCCGAGGATCGCCCGCCACGAGGGGTGGCCCTGGAAGATCACCCGCTCTCCCGGGCTGAGGTTGAGCGCCATCGGTGCGCAGCATATCCACGGCGTCCGCGTTCCTCCATAACGTGGGACGGTGTCGATAGCCAAGGTAGAGCCGCTCACCACCGCGCGCGCCTTGCGCGGCCCGTTCGACTACCGGCTGCCCGAGGCAATGTCCGACCTCGGGGTCGGCAGCGTCGTCCGGGTGCCGTTCGGGCGGCAACGGATCCTCGGGGTCGTGGTCGGGCTCGCCGAGTCCTCCGATCTGCCCCCCGAGCGGCTGGCCGAGCCGATCGAGGCGCTTGAGGCCGGTGCCCCGCCGGAGCTGGTCCAGCTCGGGCTCTGGATCGCGCGCGAGTACTGCTCGACCGCCTCGCGCGGCCTGCAGCTCGCGCTGCCACCGGGGACGGGCGCGGCGGGGCAGCGGGTGCGCTCGCGGCTGGAGTTGCGGGCGGAGATCGCCGCCGCGGGCGAGGAGGCTTTGAGCGGTGGCGAGCGGCTGGGTGTGAAGCAGCGCGCGGTGCTGGAGGCGTTGCGGGCGGGGGAGATGTCGGCGGGAGAGCTGGCCAGCGCGGTGAGCTCCGATCGGGCCGTCCTGCGTCGCCTCGAGGAGCGTGGCCTGATCGCCACCCGCAGCTCGCGGGTACGGCGACGCTCCGCCCACCCCGACGTCGGCGCGGGGGGTGGCCGTCCCGAGCTGCTCGCCGAGCAGGTCGCGGCGGTGGAGGGGATCGTCGCCGCTCTCGATGGCGAGGCCGGGGCGCCCCGCGAGCTTCTTCTGCACGGCGTCACCGGCTCCGGCAAGACCGAGGTCTACCTGGCCGCGGTCGAGGCGGCTCTGGCCCGCGGCCAGGGCGCGATCGTCCTCGTTCCGGAGATCGGCCTGGCGCCGCAGGCGGTGGCGCGCTTCCGGGCACGGCTCGGCGACCGCTTCGCCGTCCTGCACTCGGCCCTCTCCGACGGCGAGCGCTACGACGAGTGGCGGCGGCTGCGCGGCGGCGAGGCGAGCGTCTGCGTCGGCCCCCGCTCCGCCGTCTTCGCGCCGGTCGGCGACCTCGGCCTCGTCGTGATCGACGAGGAGCACGACGCTTCCTACAAGCAGGAGGGAGACCCCTGCTACGACGCGCGAACCGTCGCTCGCAAGCGCGCCGCCGAGTGCGGCGCGGTGCTGGTCGCCGGCACCGCGACACCACGGCCGGAGGCCTGGCTGGAGCTGCCGCGCCTGGAGTTGCCCCGCCGCGTCGACGGCCGCCCGATGCCGCCGGTGGGGGTGCTCGACATGCGCGAGGCCGATCCCCGCTCCGGGCCGTTGCACCCCGACACCTGGGGGGCGCTGGAGTCAGTGCGCGAGGCGGGGGCGAAGGCGATCGTGATGGTAAACCGGCGCGGCTTCGCACCCTGGCTCACCTGTCGCTCCTGCGGGAAGCACTGGGACTGCCCCAACTGCGACGTCTCGCTGATCGTCCACCGCCACAGCGGCCGCCTCGTTTGCCACCACTGCGCCCACTCCGAGGCGCTGCCGCGCGCCTGCGGCGATTGCGACTCGACCACCCTCTCCCAGGCCGGGGTGGGGACAGAGCAGGTCGAGGCGCTGTTGGCCGAGCGACTGGCGCCGATGCCGGTCTTCCGTCTCGACGCCGATACCGCCAGCGCTCGTGGCGCCCACGCCCGAATCCTCGCCGCCTTCGGCGAGGCCGACAGCGCCGTCCTCGTCGGTACCCAGATGGTCGCCAAGGGGCACGACTTCCCCGAGGTGACCCTGAGCGCGATCCTCGACGCTGACGCGACCCTGCGGTTCCCCGACTTCCGCGCCGGGGAGCGGACTTTCGCGATGGTCGCCCAGCTCGCCGGCCGCAGTGGCCGCGGCGCCGCGGGCGGCGAGGTGATCGTCCAGACCCTGGCCCCGACCGCGCCCAGCATCGTCCACGCCGCCGGGCACGACGCCACCGCCTTCCTAGCCGAGGAGGTCGAGCGGCGCCGGGCGCTGCGCTACCCGCCCTTCTCCCACCTGACCCGGATCGTGCTCAAGGCAGAGGCGGAGGGACGGCTCGACCGGGTCGCCGCCGAGCTGGCCGACGCCCTCTCATCGGCCATCCCCGGCGACACCGATCTGCTCGGCCCGGCGCCGATGTTCCGCGTCCGCAATCGCCACCGCCGCCGCTTTCTGCTCAAGGCAGCCGACCGCGAGGCGACGATTGCCGCGGTCCGTGACACGGTCGAGAGCCTCGCCGCGGACCGGGCACTGCGCGATGTCGCGATCGGCGTAGACGTCGACCCACAGTAATACGGCTTGTGCCGATCCGCGTGCGGGACGCGGATCGGCACAAAGCGCGAGCTCACCGGACTCTAGGCGACGACATAGAAATCTTCTAACGATTCGTATGTCGCATCCCATCTCACCGCATCGGGACAGTGGTCTCCACCTTCGAGCAGTTCGAGCTCTGCACTGTCTGCGGTGATCCTGCCGTGGCCAGACTCCTCTTTGTGAGAGGCACCTTCCACGGTCAACTCGACCGAGTCGCCGAAAGTGCAATCCAATTCAACTAAGTCGAGGATGTCGCACTGGAACGCGAGCTCGACTTCCGGCACCGTGGCCGTAGCTAAGTTTAAGGCGGTCTTGAGCAGTTCGATGACAGGGGATAGCTCTGCCGTCACCGTGCAATCGCCCGCAAGCCCTTCTATGTGGCATTCTTTCCAATCGAATTTCGTGACCGTGACTTTTTGGCGATCCGGAAAGGACGCTAACGCAGATACTCCAGCGGTAGCTAACGAATCCTCACATTCGATGTTCGCCACGTCGCTCGACAGCAGCGATGGACTAGGCGCAACTAGGTGGAGGCTTTGCGTCAGGTCGCCTTCAGGACAGATGACCGCGTTGTGGGTTTTGCAGAGCGCCGTTCCGGCCCCTTCCGCCTGGGACACGATATGCACGTGTTCTAAGGGTTCAAGTAAGAAGTCGAACGAAGCCACTTCGTAGCACAAAATACCAAACCCTTCCCTCCAAATTTCACTACTGTCCGTGGCCATGCCATGACCAGCTTTTTCGGTGTGTAAGGCTCCTTCTAGCCCCACTTCCATACCGGTCAGGTCAAAAGTACATTCCTTCATAAGTTTGAATGCACCTTCACAAAATAGATGCATTTTGCCATTTTCAGCTATCAACACTCCTAAATCTAAAGGAGTCTGCGAAACGGTGAAATTAGGTAGTTCTTCCATTGTAACGGTGCACTCGCTATGTGCAGAGCCCCAGCCGCATTTATCGAGGTCGAACGCCGTAGTGTGTAGCTGTTGGGGGTCATCAGGATTTAAGACTTCGGCGTCGATTAAGAATTCTAAGCATAAGATGTCGATTGGGTCGTTTCTAAATATGACGATGCCTTTGTTCGCCAAGTGAATGTTTTTCACCTGGTCTTTTTCGGCGCAAGGGCTGTCGTGGACTTTGCATAGGGCGGTCACGCCTTCTCCCGTTGCGGGCGCGGCATTGAAGATTGCCAATACGAGGGCTGCGAGTACGACTAGGCCGCAGGCTTTGAGGTTTCTCATGTGGTCTCCTTTGGATGTGGTTTGTCGGGATCGAGCGTCCGATGCCCGATTGCTGGCGGGCGGTATCCCAGGTGGGAAATACAGTCAATAAATATTGAGCAGACTGCTCGCGAAGGTTAGTCGCGACGCGGGTCATACAATTGATCCATGCCCGAGGAGGCCGAGAAAACCGAGAGCGCCGAGCGCGAGGAGCTTGAAGCTGAGCTGCTGGAGCGGCGCGAGGCGGCGCTGGCCCACGTGGTCAAGTTCGGCGATCCGGTGCTGAAGAGCGTGGCTTCGCCAGTGCGCGAGTTCGGGCCTGAGCTTAGGGCCGATGTCGAGCGGATGATCGCGATCATGCGCGACGCGATGGGGGTCGGTCTGGCAGCAACCCAGATCGGGTTGCTGCGTCGCCTGCTCGTCTTCCAGGCCGGGCCCGACAGCGAGCCGACGGCTCTGGTCAATCCCGAGATCGAGTGGCTCTCGGATGAGGTGGTGGTGGCCGAGGAGGGCTGCCTCAGCCTGCCCCGCGTCTCGATGGACGTCGAGCGCCCGCTGCACGTGCGGATCGGTGGCCGCGACGTCGAAGGGGCTGAGATCCGGATCGAGGCTTCCGGCCTCGAGGCACGCGTGCTTCAGCACGAGATCGACCATCTCGACGGCGTGCTGATCCTCGATCGTGCCCCTCGCCAGCAGCGCAAGGGTGCCCTTCGCGCCCTCCGCGAGGGCGGCAGCTACAACCCGCCGTTGGACGATGACGTCGAAGCGCGCGAGGGTGACGAGCACCGCGAGCCTCGCACCGACGCGTGATGACCGTCTACCTCGGCACCTCGGAGTTCGCCGGCGCCGTGCTGCGCCGGCTTGCCGAGTCCAGCCACCGCCCACTGCTCGTCATCACCCCGCCCGACCGGCCGAAGGGCCGGGGGCGGCGCACCCAGTCCCCTCCCGCCGCCGAGGCCGCGCGCGAGCTGGGGATCGAGCTGCTGCAGGCGGCTGACGTCAACGACGAGGCGGCACTCGAGCGGATCCGCGCCGTGCGTCCCGAGGCGCTCGCGGTCTGCGCCTTCGGCCAGATCATCCGCGAGCCCCTGCTCTCGGAGTGGCCGATGCTCAACGTGCACCCCTCGCTGCTGCCTCGCTGGCGAGGGGCGGCGCCGATCGAGCGCTCGATCATGGCCGGGGAGGAGCGCACGGGGGTATGCGTGATGCAGGTGACCGAGGGCCTCGACTCCGGCCCGGTCGCCCTGCGCGAGGACACCCCAATTGGCATCGAGGAAGACTTCGAGGCCCTCTCGGCGAAGCTCGCCCCCCTCGGCGGCGACCTCCTGGTCGAGGCGCTCGGCCTGCTGGCCGAAGGCCGGCTCGAGTTCGCCGAGCAGGACGAGGAGGGAGCGACCTACGCGGAGAAGATCGTCGCCGCGGAGCGGCGCCTCGATCCCTCCCGCTCGGCGGTCGAGCTGGCGCGGGTCGTGCGCGCCCTCACCCCGCACGTTGGCGCCTATCTCGAGACCAGCGGCGGCGAGCGGCTCGGCGTTCGCCGCGCCCGTCCCGTCGACGTCAGCGTCAAGGCGGGCGAGCTGCGGGCCGAGTGGGGGGCGCTGCTGCTCGGCTGCGGCCAAGGGGCGTTGCGCCTGGAGGTCGTGCAGGCGGCCGGAGGCAAGCCGATGGCGGCGGACGCCTTCCTCCGTGGCCATCCGCTGCCCAAATTGTGATCGCGTCCGCGCGCCTGCTCGCCTTCGAGACGATCAGGGCGACATTCGAGGACGGTGCCCACACCGAGCGAGCCTTCCGCGAGGCGGCCGATCCGCGTGAGCTCGACGGCCGCGAGCGGGCGCAGGCGCAGCGACTCGCCTTCGGCGCCGTGCAGCGGCGCGGCACGATCGACGCCGCCCTCGACCGGCTCGTCGATCGCCCCCTACGCCAGCTGGACCCGCCCGTCCTTGCCGGCCTGCGGCTGGGCGTCTACGAGCTGCTCTTCGCCGACGGAACGCCCGATCACGCCGCGGTCGACCAGGCGGTCGAGCTGGTCAAGCGGGCAGGTGCCGCCCATGCCTCGGGGCTCGTCAACGCCGTCCTGCGCCGTGCCGCCCGCGAGCGCGACGCTCTGGCGGCATCCCTCCTCGGCGACGACTCGACCCCGGAGGCGGCTTCCATCGCGCACTCGGCCCCGCTCTGGCTGGCGCAGATGTGGTGGCGCGAGCTCGGGGCCGATGACGCCCGCCCCCTGCTTGCCGCCTGCAACGAGCCTTCCGAGCACGCCTTCCGCGTCAACACCCTCATCGCCGACCCCGACGCGGTCGTGGCCAAGCTGCGCGAGGCGGGCATCGAGGCTCGCCCCGCGAGCGAGCCCCTGGCCGTAGCGGAGATGGTCGTCGTCGAGGGGCGGACGGGCGACGTCGTTGGGGAGCTGGTCGCCGCCGGCGAGCTGACCCCGCAGAGCCGTGGCTCCGCCGCGGTGGTCGAGCTGCTCGACCCGCGGCCGGGGCAGCACGTGCTTGACATCTGCGCCGGCCCGGGGATCAAGACCGGCCAGATCGCGGCGCGGATGGAGGATCGGGGAGAGGTGATCTCGGTTGAGAGCGACCCCGCGCGGGCGGCCGAAGTGGCGGGCCAGGCCCAGCGCCTGGGATTGCGTAGCGTCACCGTGCTCGAGGCCAACGCCGGCGGGGCGGGGATGGCGCCCGGCTTCGATCGCGTCCTGCTCGACCCTCCCTGCTCTGATCTCGGCGCGCTCTCCTCCCGGCCGGACGCGCGCTGGCGCAAGTCGCCGCAGATGATCGAGCGCCTGGTCGAGGAGCAGCGGTTGCTGCTGAGGCGGGGGCTCGAGGCGCTTCGGCCCGGCGGCTTGCTCGTCTACTCGACCTGCACGATCTCGCGCCGCGAGAATGAGGATCAGGTCGCGGGCCTCCTTGCTGCCGCGGGGTCCGGCGACGTCCCCGCCTTCGCAATCGACGACCTCGGCGCCCTCGTTCCCGGCCTTGCCTCGCCCGTCGACGGCCGCTGCCTGCAGGTCCGCCCCGACCGCGATCGCACCACCGGATTCTTCATCTGCCGCCTGAGGCGCGATGATGCCCACGATGACTGAGCCTCACGAGGCCGAGAGCATCATGCGCAGGGCCGCTTGCCCCGGCTGCAGCGAGCCGTGGCTGCGCCCGACGCAGCTCCCGGGCCGCTTCCGCTGCGTGTACTGTCTGCGCCGCTTCGAGCTCGTCTCGCAGTGTCCCAACTGCGGCGAGCACCAGACGATCGCCCGGATGAGCACCACCGAGGACATGACCTGCCAAATGTGTGGAGATTCGATGTTGAGGCCGGTATGAGCTTTCGCGTCCAGGGGGGGTCATGAGCGAGCGGATGGGGGAGCTGATCGCCTCGCCGAGGGTTGCGCCTTCGATCCTCTCGGCGGACTTCGCCCGGCTGGGCACCCAGCTGGACGAGGTGATGGACGCCGGCGCGCGGGTGATCCACTTCGACGTGATGGACGGACACTTCGTCCCGCCGATCACGATCGGCCCGCTGGTCGCGGGCTCGATCGCCGACCAGGTCCACGCCGCCGGCGGCGCGATCGACGTCCACCTGATGATCGAGCGCCCGGAGCGCCAGATCGAGGCCTTTGCCGAGGCCGGCGCGGACTCGATCACCTTCCACGAGGAGGCGACCCCGCACGCCCACCGAACCCTGGCCGCAATCCGCGAGCTCGGCTGCCTCGCAGGCATCGCGATCAACCCCGGCACCCCGGTCGAGTCGGTTGCCGAACTGGGCGGCCTCGCCGACATCGTTCTCTGCATGACGGTCAACCCGGGCTGGGGGGGCCAGGCCTTCATCGAGGCTTCCCCCGACAAGGTCTCCCGCCTGAAGCGATTGGTTGGCGATGCACGGATCGAGGTCGATGGCGGAATCGACGCTTCGACCGCTGGCTCAGTGGCCGAGGCCGGTGCCTCGCTGTTCGTCGCCGGATCGGCCATCTTCGGCGCCGATGACCCGGCCGCTGCCTATTCCGAGATCTTTGAAGCAGTCGCGAGAGGCTGAGGTCAAGCAGATCGAGGACGCCGAGATGCGCCGACCTCAGCCTCTCGCGATCAGGGCGCCAATCACCTCTTGCCACCAGGCCTTCTCCGCGGGGTCGTCGGGACCGACCCGTTGGGCGCGACGTTCGCACCAGCTCGCCAGCGAGCGGCGATCGCCGACGGCGACGACCGCTTCGGTGGTGAGCGCGTAGCGGCCGTCGGCGAGGGCGACGAGGGCGCTGGCGCGGTCGCGCCGGCTGCGCAGGACCGAGACGACGGCGATGCCCTTCACCTCCTGCGGGGCTGAAGGGTCCTCGATCTCACCCCCCGGCCCGACCGAGAAGATCTGCGGGGAGCCGCGCTGCGGCAGGCGGGGAGGCGCCGGGACGCCGATCGGGCCCTCGTGCCAGCGCCGGGTCATTTCCTCGACCTCTTCGCGTAGCTCGCTGCGGACGAGGATGTGGAGCTCATCGCCCTCGCGCACCACGGTCGAGCCGCGCGGCGGGATCGCGTGCCCGTCGCGGACGATGACGTTGAGCAGCGCATCGCGCGGCAGCCCCAGTTCGCGGACCAGGTGCCCCGCCGCCGCCGCGCCGGGCTTGAGCCGGTAGGAGACGACGTCGCCGCCCATGCGGCGGATCCGTCCCGACTCGAGCAGCCGGCGCGGCAGCGCCGGCTCGTCGGTGGTCAGCCCGAGGCGCTGCGCGAGCGGCTCGAAGCTCGCTCCCTGGACCAGGGTCGAGGTGACGACGACGAAAAAGACGATCGCGAACAGCTCTTCGCCGCTGCCCACTCCGGCGACGACGGGGAAGGTGGCGAGCCAGATTGGCGTCGCGCCGCGCAGCCCGGCCCAGCCGAGCATCGCCCGCTCGCGGACGTCGAGCGGCGAGAGGACGGTCGCGACGAAGGCGGCAAGGGGGCGGGCGAGCAGGATCAGCACGGCCGAGAGCGCGAGGCTTTGCCAGGCGACGTCACCGAGCGTGCTGGGGAAGACGAGCAGGCCGAGCAGGATGAAGAGGCCGATCTGGGCGACCCAGCCGACGCCCTCGTGGAAGGCGACGATCGTGCGCCGCGCCGGGATGCGAGCTGAGCCGAGGGCGAGGGCGGTGAGGTAGATCGCGAGGAATCCCGAGCCGTGGGCGATCTCCGCCAGGCCGAAGGAAAGCCCGGCGATCGCGATCGTCGCGACCGGATAGATCCCGTCTGTTGGCAGCTGGGCGCGATCGAGGGCGATCGTGGCGACGCGGCCCAGGGCCAGGCCGACCACCGCGCCGATCGCCAGTTTCATGGCGAGCAGGCCGGCCATGTCGGCGAGGCCGAAGCCGGGCTCCTGAATCCATTCGATGAAGCCGATCACGAGCAGCAGCGCGACCGGGTCGTTCATCCCCGACTCGCCCTCCAGCGAACGCGCCAGCCGCTTTTTCAGAGTCGAACGGCGCAGCACGGCGAAGATCGCGGCGGAGTCGGTAGCGGCGATCGCGGCGCCGACGATCATCCCTTCGAGCACGCTGATGCTGAAGATCCAGTGGGCCGCGAGCCCCGCCGTACAGGCGGTCACCGCTGTCCCGACCGTGGCCAGCGAGGCCGCGGTGCCCAGCACCGGCCGGATCTCCGACCAGCCCGCGGTCAGCCCGCCCTCGAAGAGGATCAGGACGAGCGCGATCGTGCCGAGGGTGCGGGCCAGCTCGGCGTCGTCGAACTCGATCCCGCCGATTCCCTCGGAGCCGGCGAGCATGCCCAGCCCGAGAAAGAGCAGCAGGCCCGGGATGCGGATGCGATCGGCGAGCAGGGCGCCGAGGATGCCGGCGGCGAGCAGGGCGCCGGCGACGAGGATCAGCTCGGCATCGTTTCCGCCCACGGGCTGAACCTACGTGTTCTCGTCGACGGCGGCGAGGCGCAGCTCGAGCTCCTCGGGGGAGCCCGGAGCGGGCACGTCCTCGGCGCGTTCGTGGGGGCGGCGGTAGATCAGGTAGAGCAGGCCGAAGAGAACACCGGCGGTGAGCGTGAAGCCAATCTCGACGCGGAGGAACTCGTCGTTGACGAGAGGCACGAAGTTCCAGCCGATGAAGAGGGCGGCGCAGACGATCCAGCGGAC
>Ga0157380_10003433_pt1 | contig 10881 bp, 10 predicted proteins | sample S35metaG_FD_119757 | JGI IMG/M metagenome (GOLD analysis project Ga0157380, IMG submission 119757) | Switchgrass rhizosphere microbial communities from Kellogg Biological Station, Michigan, USA - S3-5 metaG | ecosystem: Host-associated > Plants > Roots > Rhizosphere > Soil | place: USA...
CAAGGCTTCGACGAGCGACGAGCATTGTAGCCAGCTCCTGTTCACATGGCGCCTTAATTCCGTTTCCAAGTGCACGTTCAGTTGTTCGAATGTCCGCAACGTAGGCTCGCAGTTCATCTGGCGAGAGGGACATGTGGTGATCTGGGCCGGGCAAAGACCGATCCAGGGTGAAATGTTTTTCGATGATGCTTGCCCCGAGCGCTACAGCAGCAATCGCCGCTGTATTCGAACGCGTATGATCGCTGTAACCGACGGGCATATTAAATTCGTGCTTTAAGGTTTGGAGCGCCCGGACATTAGCGTCACCGGGATCAGTCGGATAGTTTGACGTACATTGAAAGAGGGCCAACTCACTTGGACCACTCGCTCGAATGTGAGCGACTGCTCCAGCAACATCGTCGAGCGTAGACATTCCTGTGCTTAGCAAGATCGGTTTGCCGGTTGCGGACATGTAAGCCAGTAACGGATAGTTCGTAATCTCACCCGATCCAACTTTTATTCCAGCACCCCGCAGTTCGAGAAAGAAATCCACTGCTTTCGTGTCGAAACAAGACGCTAGATAAGTAATGCCAACCGAGTCGCAGTGCCTCTTAATGTCCCGATGTGCCTCCCAGGGCAAATCGTAACTCCTCGCCATCTCGAGCATCTGGGTCTCACGAGTATGGTCTCGCTGGTACTGAGCAGTCGGTGCTGCGCGTGAGACCTGCTCATCGGCACGATAGAGTTGAAACTTTACTGCGTCGGCTCCGGCGTCCCGGGCGATGTCCACCAATTCAAGGGCTTTCGCCAACTCGCCGTTATGGTTTACGCCGGCTTCCGCAATTATGAAAACGGGTTCCCCGTCGCCGATCATTCTGGTTCCAAAATTGATCTTCTGCATTGATTCGAACTGGACTCAGGTCAAACGATGAAAACCGGCGTGAGCGACGGGACCTTTGAGACTATCTTCGACGCCTCCGTTTTTAAGGACGTCTGCGATGAACTGAAAAACCTCGCCGACTGATTCCAAGTAGGTTTGAACATCGGAGGGACGATGAGCATAAGTGGGATAAAACGCGTTGGTGCCCAGGTAGCCGCGATCAAGTAGCTCCTGAGTAAATAGGGTGCGGATTGCCTGCGCATTCGGGTAGTTGAATGAGAAGTACGTGAGAGCGGGGATGCCGGTTACTGTGATCGATAGACCAGCGCGTTCAGCGTTTTCGCGCCAGCCAGTCCGCATGATCTCACCGACTTCCGTCAAACGTTGTGGTACGTTGTGGCTTCTGTGCTTCCTGATAGTAGCGAGCGCAGCAACTGGTCCAATCTTGTCGGTCCAATACGTACTGCTGATGAATGTCGTTTGTGCGGCATCCATCACAGCGTCAGTGCCAACGATTGCCGCCATCGGATAGCCGTTGCTCATCGCCTTCGCGAAGACAGCGACATCGGGGTTCACTCCGAGAGTCAGGTGAACACCGCCCGTGTTCATTCGCCAACCAGAAGTAACTTCGTCAAAAACCAGGACCGCTCCTGCTTTGTGGGCCAAGTCCTTCACCGCTTCAAGAAAGCCGTTTTCAGGAAGGTAACTTCTAACCGGTTCCATTACGACTGCTGCCAGTTGATCTTTATTTGCAGCTACGATCGCTTCCAACTCTTCGATATGGTTGTAGCGAAACGGTAAGGCAGTGCCCGCTAAACCACGTGGCACTCCAGCCGGTTCAAGCCCTGGCAAGAGATGTCCATCAAGCACATCGCCTTGTCCGAGATTCGCAGCGATATACCAGTCGCCCCAACCGTGATAACCGCAGAACGCGACTTTATCGCGCCCGGTGAAGGCCCGGGCGATTCGTACTGCCACCGTCATTGCTTCGCCTCCACACCGAGCGAAGCGCACTTTCGATGCCCACGGATGGAGTTCACAAAGTAACTCGGCCAGTTCGACTTCTTCAGGACAATTCAGATGCGACATCGAGCCTGACTTGATTGCCTCAACCACTGCCGCATCTACGTCGTCATCAGCGTAGCCGAGTATGCAAGCGCCAATTCCGCCGGAGATCATGTCCTGGTACTTGTTACCGTCGAGGTCCCATACATCGATGCCTTTAGCTTTTGAGTAATAACTGGGCCATTGTTCCGGGAGTAACAGCTCGGGTCGCTTCGAGAGTAATTGCACACCTCCCGGGATCAGTTTCAGAGCCTTTTCGTACAATTCCTGCCCACTTGATTTCACTTTATTTTGGTCCTTAAGAAGACGTGCAGAGTTTGGAGTTACCATGCGGTCCAGCCACCGTCGATGATCAAATTATGTCCGGTGACGTAGTTTGACAGGTCTGAGGCCAGGTAAGCAATTGCTCCCTTCAGGTCCTCTTCAGTCGCCATGCGTCCTAGAGGCGTTCGTGCTTTGTAACGTTCATGAAATTGTTCGGGTTGATTGCGCCAGATACCGCCGGGTGAAATGGCGTTAACGCGAACGTGCGGAGCCAGCACGGTAGCGAGATAACGCATCAACTGCAGCAGGCCGCCCTTCGTCGCCGCATAGCCTGCCGCGTTGTTCATTCCTGTATCCTTGTACAAACGCATGTCCGGTCCAACAATCCCGTAGATTGACGACACAAACAACACTGAACCGCGTTCGGATTGCACCAGCAGATCTTTCGCTGCCTGGACCAGAAGGAATGCGGCCGTCATGTTGATTCGCATCGCTCGATCCCATGGTTCGACCGATTGTTCTTCGAACGGGACAGCCCAACCGGGAACATTGGCCGTGTATGCAGCGCTGTGAATGATTATGTCGAGACGACCCAATCGTTCTTTGACCCGTGCAGGGACTCTCGCGATCTCGTCTGTTGCCGACAGGTCAACGGCGAGTCCGACGCAATCAACTTTGTAGGTTTCGCTCAATACCGTAGCGACCGCGTCACATTTCTCTTGCTCGATGTCCAGTACGGCTACCTTTGCGCCAAGTTCTGCAAGTGACTGACCGGCGGTGCTGCCGACGTATCCTGACCCGCCGGTGATCAAGGCGACCCGTCCCGAAAGATCCATTAACTCTTTCAACGTCTTCATCAACGTGACCTATTTCCAGGGCGTAAGATCAATTAAGCCTTTCTCAACGAGGAACTCTGCCCACTGCAGATCGATTGGTTCGTCGATTTCGATCGAGTGATAACGGTCCATCACATAGCCGTAACTGTTTGGGCCATCGGCGTACATTGTGTGGTGTTTTTTAAAGAGATTCCACTTAAAAAGATATAGTGCGCCATTCGCCGTGTATTCGTCGCGCATGTCTTGTCGGCGCAGATAATTCAGGTCCGTTACCTTGTCGATTAATTCGGTGATCCTGCCTCCCCCGTCGAGCGGAGCGACGTAAGTTGAATGAACTTCAGTCTTGCGCACGCCAATAACGGCGCTGGCATCGTGTTTCATCATCAACTCGACAGCGTTGTCGAAATCAGTTGAAGTTGCAAACGGTGCTGAGGGCTCAAGTAGCATGATTGCGTCGTACTGCTCAGGCGAGTTTGCTTCCAGCCAATCCATCGCATGGCGAATGACATCGAAACTTGAAGCGGCATCGGTTGCGAGTTCAGCCGGGCGAGTGAAGGGAACATCAGCCCCGTATTTGCGCCCTTCCTGCTCAATCTCCGGATCATCAGTGGAAAGAATAAGACGTGAACAATATTTTGAACGAAGTGCGGAGATTGCCTTAAAGGCCAACAGCGAAATGCCGGCAATCTGCCTCAGGTTTTTTCGCGGGACGCCTTTTGACTGGCCACGAGCGGTGATTAGAAAGAGAGTGTTCATCGTTGTAGGGTCACGTCAGGGGTATATCGACGTCCCAATATTCTTCACTCAGCGGCAAAGTAATAGGTACGTTTCCTGATCGGCTCGAAACATGTGCACCGATCACCATTTCCAGGGCGGCAAGTCCATCTTCACCACGGCAACGGATTGGACCAGTGCCGAGCAGTTCGGTGATGCCGGCAGCCAACATCGCGATCATGTCAAGCGGTTCGGACTCAAACGGTATTGTCTCAAGCGGCAGCCAGTACTTTCCGACGGGTGCTTCCCGATCTGACCCCTTTCGTGCTGACACATCCCAACGATTCGCTGGCTCATCAATTCTGATCTGGCCGATGCTGCCAATCACATTCATCGGAATCGCGACGCCCAGGTCCGCAAACATATCAATGACTAATCGCATTCCGTTATCAAACCAGAAAATCGCGAGCGCACCCGGGTCTTGATACTGACCGCCGCGTGGATTCGTTACCTCGGTTGGATCGACAAAAGCGGTCACTGAAATCGGTTCGGCGCCACTCAACATCCTGGCGAGATCCATCGTGTGGGTCCCGTTACCTGCAAACAGACCACCCCCAAGGACCGACGAAAAGTGACATGGTTTTCCAATCACGCCTTCAGCAATTAAGTCGCGAAGTTTCTGATAACTGGTGACCCAACGTCGTGCGTGACCCATCGCGAGGCGGGTTCCGGCTTTTTGACAAGCATCGATCATCGAACGCGCATCGCGGACCGATGTTGCCATGGGTTTCTCGCAGAAGATATGCGAAACACCGGCAGCAGCGGCGGCGACAGTGATCTCTGCGTGTGATGGACCATTGGTCACGATGTTCAGCAGATGTGGACGCTCGCGTTTCAATAACTCGCGCCAGTCTGTGTAGCTTGTCGCTTCGGGTGCCTTTTCCTGAGCGGCGTTGATTGCGTCAGTGCGCGAGTCGCAGACTGCGACAACGTCAACGCCGTCGACGCGCCGGCAAGCCTGGATGTGGCGAAGCCCGTGTGGTCCAAGTCCGACAACAGCGGCTCGCGCGGTCATTCCGAGGCTCCTGAGATACTCTTAACGAGTTCCATTGTCTTGACTGCATCGTCCAGGTTCGCTGCCGGAAAGGCAGGTTTTCGACCGACTCTAACGCAGTCGATGAAGTAACGGTCCTGGGCATAAAGACCGGGTTTGAATTGCTTGTCTATTTCGTCGGGTTCGATCGCGGTAGTTCCGGACGCATCCACTTTCATGCCTCGCTCTAGTGGATTCAACTCAATGCGTAAGGCCATTCCGTAAAGAGTGACATTCCAGGTTCCCGGTGCCATCCAGTGCGCGATGTATTGTCCTATTGCCCCATTCTCAAACCTCATCAACGCCGCGAAGGAATTGTTCTGTTCCTCGTTCCACTTACTTTTCATTGAATGCATCTGGCTTACGTCGCCGCCGAAGAAACGTAGTAGATCGATGCTATGAATGCCGTTCGCGAAAATGAGCCGTTCCACGATCTCAGCCGGATGGACACCTTTGATCTCCGCCAGTCTCTCAGGCGCTTCAACGACAATGGAAATCAGCGGACCAGCGGCGGTAATCATTTCGCGCGCCTTTTGCGCGACGCTGTAAAACCGCCGATTCAGACCGACCATGTTCAAACAATCACTCGCTTTGGCGATATCGCGGAGTCGTTTTGTTTCAGCGACGCGGAGGCCGGGAGGTTTTTCCAGAAGTGTGGGGACTCCGCGCTCAAGGCAGTTAGCAGCGACTTCGAAGATGTTGCCGGCGTTAACCAAAACCAGAACTGCATTCGGTTTCGTCGAGTCGATCATTTGCTCGTAGTTGCTAAAGCGATCTTTGATCTCGAAGCGGTTGGCCAGGGGATGAATGCGTGCGTTACCGCGCCCCGAGATACCCACCAACTCGACGTCATCAAATGTAGAGACCACTTCGAGATGCTTTTCCGCGAAGAACCCTGCACCAATGACGGCGACTCTTGTCTTAACCATATCCAAGAACCACTATCCCCCTGTTGATGATGCTGCGGTATCTGTTCCAGACAGACTCCGAATATGCACCTCGAGCTCATGCGCAAGAAGCTGGTGTCCTTCGGCTGACAGATGAATCCCATCGACTGTCAATTTTGACGTGCCACCATTTGTCCTTACTAAATCATTTAGCGCAAGAAGTTTGACTCCAGCTGATGCCGCGGCGCCAGCGAGAATCTGGTTGTAAGTCTCGACATTCTTTTGAAAACCTGGCGAGCGTTCTTCCATTTCGTCAGGAGGAGAAATGATGTTGACAAAGACAAGCGACTTCACGCCACTAGTCGCTGCACGTTCAACCACCTCATTCACGCCCTGCGCAAACTGTTCGCGTTGCACGTAGACAACTTTGCGCAGCTGCACGATTCGTTTGCGATGTTTGTGAGCAAAATCGAGAATCTTTACGCGGACACGTGCCGGACGAAATCGCTCCATCCGATCACGTTCGTGACGCAAAAAGACGCGCGGCGCGCAATCTACAATCCCCACATGGACCACAACGACTTCCGGCTTTCTGAGGTCGACTAGTTCATACCAATCCTCCAGAACATTTTCGATGGTCCGCCGTCTCATGCCGCGTTCGATTACAGTGAAATCGCCGGAACGATGATCCAGCAGGGTTCGATCGAGGAGGAAAGGATAAGTGGATTCATAGGGCGTATAACCCTCACCTTCTGGCCGAGGCAGCGCCAGCGAATCTGCCAGAATAAGGATCTTCATGTGTCGCGAGTCGTGGTTGTCCAAACGAGGATTGGTTGCAAGATCCCTTTTCGTTCAATGCCGAAACGCGAACCGGGACTGCCAGTGTCGACCACATTGAACACCAACACTTCAAGGTTATCGTACACCGTACCACCGCCGGCTGCGCTTGCTATGGTGGCGGTTACGGTATAGCGACCCACGTTGAGCCATGCCGCCGGCAGTTCTATCTCCGCAACGTACATTCCCGGCACTCGTCCGTTCAGTAACTCAGGTTGGGCATCCAAATCCGCCGATACGAATGCGCATGTCCCGTCGATGGTGAAGACGGCAAGCCCAACACTCACCCCTTTCACCACACGATTCACTTCATACTCAACGAGTAACCGCGGTACATCGGCATAGCCAACTTCATTTCGAACTTCACCATGTTCATCGATCACCGCAACGCGACGTAGATTGATGTCTTTATCGAACGAAGACGGTTGTAGATATTCCGCTCGATTCTGAGCGCCACCCGCCACGTACGCTTCGATAACGGTCGACGGCTTACCTATCGTCAGAACGGTGCCCTTGTCGAGCAGGATGCAGCGCTGGCAGAGTCGACTGATCGCACCCATGTTGTGACTAACGATGAGCACTGTCCGACCGTGCGTCGACACATCCTGCATTTTATCGAGGCACTTCTGTTGAAACGAGTAATCGCCTACTGCCAAAACTTCATCAACTATCAATATCTCGGGTTCCAAATGCGCGGCGACGGCAAATGCCAGTCGCACGTACATGCCGCTGCTGTACCGTTTCACCGGGGTGTCAATGAACTTCTCGATTTCAGCAAACGCGATGATCTCATCGAACTTCGACTCGATCTCTGTCTTGCTCATCCCCAGGATCGAACCGTTAAGAAAAATGTTTTCGCGACCTGTCAGTTCAGGATGAAAGCCCGTGCCAACCTCCAGCAAACTAGCAACGCGTCCGATGAGCTGTACGCGCCCGACGGTAGGGTGGGTGATGCGCGAAAGAATCTTGAGCAGCGTTGATTTGCCTGCGCCGTTACGTCCAATAATGCCGACAATCTCGCCCGCTTGTATTTCGAAAGACACGTCGCGCAGTGCCCAGATAGTCGGATCCGATCCATTCCGTCGCAGCGATCGCAAAGGCGCTTTCAAAGTGTCCATAACGACTTCGCGGATGGTCGAGTAGGGTGCAGTGTCGACACCGAGCCGGTACTGCTTTCCTAAATTGTCGACCTTAATGATCGAGTTGATTTCCATGAACAAACTTACTGAAGCAACTCAAACGATATCGGCGAAACGTCGCTCGACGCGGCTGAAGCTGAAGCCGGCATAGACTAACGAGAGCAGGGTGAGCACTGCGGAGATAGATAGTGACGTCCAATTGAATGGTCGTCCGAACAGCGCTGATCGAAAGGCTTCGATGATTCCCGTCAAAGGGTTGAGACTGAAGAGCCAGTGGTACTTCGGCGGTAAAATTTCCGTCGGGTAAATAATCGGCGAAATAAACATCCACAGCTGGATAACAAATGGTAGAGCGAAACGAATATCGCGATACTTCACATTCAATGCGGAGAGCCACATGCCGACACCGGTTGCCAGAACCGTTATGAGAAAAACCAGTACGGGAATCATCAGTAAGTTGAGCGTTAAGGGCGTCTGGTAGTAAAGCATCAAGACGACAAGCATCACAAAACCGATTGCAAAGTCGATGAGACCAGCGGCGACCGCGGCCGTCGGCACGATGAGACGCGGAAAATAAACTTTTGTGATTAGATTCGCGTTGCCGACGAGGCTGTTGCCGCTTGCAGTCAGGGCGTTAGAAAAGAAGGTCCACGGCAAGAGACCGGCGTAAGCGAACAGCGGATAGGGTAGGCCCCCGGTGCGGCTCTCCATTCCACCCAAACGACCAAAAAACAAACTGAAGATGATCATCGTGAAGAGCGGCTGAATGACGGCCCACGCCACGCCCAGGAATGTTTGCTTGTAACGGACTTTTACGTCGCGCCATGTTAGAAAATACATAAGCTCGCGATAGGCCCACAGTTCACTTAGATCGAGGGCCTTCCAGGAGCTGCGCGGCTCGATAACCACAATCGGTTCAGACGGCAAGTGTGTAATTGGAGCAGAGCTCATCGAGGTTAGTGATGAATTAGGAATTTGAATACGTGAGTTGCAGTCTAGACAGGCTGCGAAAGCCGGTCAAGCGAGCGTCAGAACAGATGGTATCCTGGTTTGTGATTCCAAAGAGTCAACTCTCTTGAAGGGACGTAATATGTTCGACCACATATTCAGCCTGAGTTTTCGACAAGTGTGGCCCAATGGGAAGACTCAACACCTCGTTCGCGCCATTGCTTCTGCGATTGGGAAAGCGGTCTTGTAGTACTTCGCTTCGGAACCGTAATTTCGCAACCGTCGAATGTCCGAGGCGAGATCATCGTCGTTCGTAAGGACCGCGGCGAATTCACCCTCTAAATGCTTTTACTTCGTGCCCAGGATGAACAACCCTGACTCAATGACGCGCGAGCCTGCGGCATCGAGCTCAGTTCTCTATCCGGCATGCCGCTTTTAGATCAAGAAAACGGACTTTCATCTAAACAATCGTTTGATAGCGGTTTAATCTTTGTAATCTGGATAATCGCGGTCGCGAGGCAACATTATTAGCTCTTCAGCCTCGGGCCATTTAATGTTGAATGCGGGGTCATTCCAGCGAATGCCGTAAGAACTTGCCGGCGCATACGGTTTTGTTACCTCATAAAAGACCTCGCAATCGTCCTCTAACGTTTGGAACCCGTGAACGAATCCTTCTGGAACGAACAACATGTGCCGATTTTCCTGCGACAACTCGACAGCAAACCACTGTTTGTAGGTTGGCGATTCTCGCCGGAGATCCAAGGCCACGTCGTAGATCGATCCGCGAGTGCAGCGGACCAGTTTCCCTTGACCGTGAGGGAACCTCTGATAATGCAGTCCCCGTAGTGTGTTCTTCTTTCGGTTGAAGGAGAGATTGGCCTCGACGAAGTGGACCTGTAATCCCTGTGAGGCAAATTCTGACGCAGACCATGCCCGTGCAAAGAACCCGCGGTCGTCTTCGAATCGTTCCGGTTCAATTATGAAGCAGTCTTGGAGTTTGGTTTCTTTTAATAACATTGGGTTACGCTAAATAAGTGTTCCTGAGGGATCGTTTTAAGTGGTCCCAATACACTTTAGCGATCAACTCTACGTCCGGCGCATCAACCCTGCGCAAGCGTCTCCACGTATGCTGAGCAGATTCCGTCAGCCAGTAAGCAAACATGTTGCTCATTAACCGGCCGCGACTCAAAGTCCTTTTCTGGAAGAGATAATGTGCTTCCAATTGAACGCGAATCTTTTCGAGGTTAGTCCAGCGTTGGTGCGAACTCCAACCGCCATGGTGAAAAACAGTCGCTTCGGGCTGAAATGTCAGGAGCCAACCAGCCTGTGTAATTCTTAGACACCAGTCGTGATCCTCTCCGTACATGTGATACCGCTCGTCAAAGCCACCCACTGTTTCAATGACCTCTCTTCTTACGAGTATCGCAGCACCACCCAACATTGGTACGGTCCTTTCGTGGTTATGCTCCCAGTGACCGCCCAGTAAGAGTTCGCCTCGAAAACGCCGCGGTAACATCAAGTACAGTTTCAAACTCGAAAGGAAAATCTCCCACGCAGCAGGAGGATTGCGCCACACACTTATTTGCAAGGAGCCATCCGGATTGAGAATCCGGGGCCCCGCTGCGCCGACTCGGGAATCGGAACGAACTGTTTCAATCAACCGGTCGATGCTTCCGGCGGTGACTTGCGTGTCGGGATTAAGCACCAAGACCAGGGGTGAGTTAGTGGCCTTAAAAGCTTGATTATTCGCGGCGCCAAAGCCGCGGTTCTGATCGTTCTGAATGATCCGTAAACGCCCCTGTTGTTCCAGCGTTTTCCCCGCGGTCCCCGATCGTAACTGCGCGATGCTGTCATCAGTCGATGCGTTGTCGACGACAACGATTTCGTATCCGATCGAGGGATGGTAGGCCACGATCGTGTCGACCGCCTGCGAAAGAAGTGCACCAGCGTTCCAGTTAACGAAGATAATTGAAAGCTCGACTGCCACCGTCGTGTAATGTATCCGTCTGAATCAGTTTTGGCTTCACGCCAAAAGATCTTTAAGAGCGATGGAAAGATCCTTTGAGTAGATGGGATAGCGTTTATTCGCGAGTTCACGAAAGATATGCGGTAGGGGTCTAACTTTGCTCCTTGGCAAGCCCCTCGCGCATGCGAAGATGACCCATTCGCGCGTCTCTGTGCATCCTCAGCTTCTAGGTCTTGTTTTGATGTTACCGCAGGTCCTTCAAAACGGTCTGTA